>Ga0184637_10001960_pt1 | contig 13418 bp, 16 predicted proteins | sample PLM3_127_b2_FD_133143 | JGI IMG/M metagenome (GOLD analysis project Ga0184637, IMG submission 133143) | Groundwater sediment microbial communities from an aquifer in East River, Colorado, USA - PLM3_127_b2 | ecosystem: Environmental > Terrestrial > Soil > Riparian zone | place: USA: East River...
CGAGGGCCGAAACCGCCTCTGGTACGTGCGCTTCCCGGCGGGCGAGACCGATCCGAGCAGGATCGAGCGCATCGTCTTCGACCGTGCCTACGACCGCGTGCGCCGCGAGGGCGACCCCGAGTCGTAGCTCTTCTCAGCCAACCTTCGCGCATCGGCCGCTCGGCCGACACGGGGCGGGCACATGCGGTGTCCGCGCACGCGCGTCTCGGTCAGAGCTGCTGTACATCCCCGTACACCTTGTCGTACACCACAGGGGTGTGCAGCAAAAGCCTAACGTCTTCCATCGCTTATCTCACTGTACATCCTGTACACCCCTTAAAGTCTTAAAGAGTCTAGAGGCATGTTAGTCAGGAGCAGCCGCGATGGAAGTACACTTCTCAGGCACTCCAAGGGGGCGGCGTGTACGTGATGTACGGGGTGTACGCGAGCTCCGCTCGGCCGCCCTTTTCTAACGCAGTCGAGCGCAGCAGGGAGCCCGCCGGACGGGCCGATCCGGCGCGGCACCGATGGAGCGGGACGCTGCTAGGCGATCCCGGTCGCGCCGTTGCATGACCCAGAGCTGCGCCCCCTGGGCGTGATCAGGTCTGCCCCGGAAGGTGGCCCTCGGCGCGACCCGGGAGCTCGACCGGTGGCCCCGGCAGCGGCCCGAGCGGCGATGCACGGTTATGCGAACCGTGCGTCGAGCCAGAAAACGATGCACGATCAAGCGCTTGCGGGACTCGCTGCTTCCCGCGGTGCTTGGAGCGGGCCCGAGGTCAGGCCGAGGTCAGGCTTCCGAGTCCTGTCGGTCGATGACGATGGTGACGGTGCCGGTGCTCTCGAGGTCGACCTTGTCGCGCCAGCTGAGCAGGTTCTTCATCACCAGGCCCATGACGCTCGGGGCGTACGCGCCGAGCAGCAGCATCTGAAGGAACACCTGCTCCTGGATGGCCTTGCAGCGCTCAACCGAGTTAGAGAACTCCTCGTGCTCGCGGCCCCAGTACCAGATGGTCTCCCGGCTGACCCCGATGGAAGCTGCGTAGCCCGCGAACGTCGGAGGCGGAACCGGGGCCTGCACGTACCGCACGCCGCCGCCGGCAGTCTCGACGCGCTCGGGCGCCGTCACGGCGTCCAGGGCGGCCTGGAAGTAGGCGACCGCGTCCGCGGGATGGAAGTCCGGACGGTACTTGGACGGGCGACCGACCGGCCGCTTCTGACTCGGCCTGCCGTACAGCAAGTCGCGCCGCTTCTTCGCTGCTGAGTCCACCACGGCGAATCTACCTCGCGTCTCCGTGGCGCCAGGAGCTCCTAGCCGCGCTCGCGAGCGAACTACTGTCTCTCCACGCTAATCGAGGAAGGGATCATGCACCACGTGAACGAGATCAATGAAGCGCTGACGATTCCCGTCACGCGGGCGGCCGCTCTGCTGGGGGTCTCTCGCGTGTCCGCCTATCGCGCGGCTCGGAGCGGCGAGCTGCCCGCGATAAAGATCGGGCACCGAGTGCTGATCCTGCGCTCGGCGCTGGAGCGACTCGTCGGAGCACCGATCGCGGTCGCTTCTCCGGGTGACGTCCGATGAGCGCCCCGAACGGATTTGCCCGGACCAAGACCACCGACGAATTCCCCGCGAACGCAGCGACGACTCCGCCGTGGTGCGAGCGCGCTCGAACGAGGCTCACGCTCGAGCGCTTCATGCACCTCAACAAGAATCGCGACGACGAGGTCGGTCAGTTCAGCCGGGAGGCGCTCGCGGATCCCGAGTTCCCGATGACGGACCCGACGCGGGTCCTTCGACACCTCGCCACGTGCATCGCTACTTCCCAGGTCCTTGCCGCGGCGCGGAAGACGATCACCGAATACCGGCGCTCGTTCAACCAGTCGATCGAGGCCGAGATCAAGGACGTCGAGTTCACGAATCCCGAGCGTGCCATGGCGATGCGCGAGTCGATCCACGAGTCGCGAAAGATCACCGAGCGGCTCTACGACGAGGACGCGAAGTCGTGATGGCCCGGCTCGAGCGCAAGCTCTCCGGCGGCATCGCCGCTCCGACGTCCACGGGCGTCCCCAGAGTCGTCACGGCGAACGGGATCGAGACCGGACGCTTTGGCGGCTACCTCGCCACCTGGGACCCCGACACGGGCGGCAAGTTCGGGGTGCCCGATCAGTTCGTTCGTGGCGCCTTCCGGCGCTCGATCGAAGAGCACGAGAGGCGCGGAGGTCGCCCGATCCGGTTGAAGTACATGCACGGGCCGTTGATCGGGGCCTTCCCCGTCGACCTCGTGGTCGAAGATTCCGCGGGGCTCCGCGTCGTCGGTGAGATCAACTTGTCGACTGCGTTGGGTCGAGACGTCTGGGCGCTCATCCAACAGGGAGCCCTCTCCGACCTGTCGATCGGCTTCATCACCACGCGTGACAAGATCGAGGCGGGCGTCCGAAAGATATTCGAGGCGGTGCTGGTCGAGGGCAGCGTCGTCGACGAGCCGGCGAATCGCGGGGCGCAGATCCTGAGCGCGAAGGCGAGCGAGCCTGCCTCCTTGGAGACCATCCTCGAAGACCTCCAGGGCATGACGGAATCGCTGCGCGCACCGCGCCGAGCCGCGCGGCGGTCACCTCGCGTCGTCGCGCACGCTCCGCGAGTTCCCGGCGACCTCGGGGCGATCCTGAACGACCTCAACGCGACACGCGACGCGCTACGGCGCTAGCAAGGAGAACCGAATGAGCCTCCACGAGCACCACGACGCCGACGCTCGCGAGCAGGACCCGCTGCAGCGGATCATCGACGATCTCGCCGCGTGCGCGAGCGCCTTGCGGGGAGATGCCGAAGCGGCCACCGCCCCGACGACCGCGGCCGAGGCCCGCGAGCACAAGGTCATGCTCGTCGACTCGTGGCGCGCGATCTACCAGCGCGCCGAGGACTCGCCGACGTGAAGAAGCTCATCACCGCGGAGGACGTGCGGCGCATGAGCGACGACGAGCTCGAGCGGGTCCTCGCCGAGGCCCTCGGGCCGGTTGTCGCGAGGTGGTGGCGGTGGCGCGCGACGCGGGATCCGGCGATCGCCGCCGAGTTCGCCGACGTGCAGACCTCCGCCGCCTTCCGGCACTCCGGAGCGCGAGACCGGGCATCGTGACGGCGCCGGCGTTCGCGCGGATCTCGGACGCGACGCCCGCGACCCTGACCTTCTTCTGGAACGAGCGGGGCGCCGGCCGTGGAAGGCCCTTCGAGTTCGACTCGTTCGAGTGCCTGGCGGAATACTTCGAGATCGCGTCGAGGTGGAAGCGAGCCGAGCCCTGCGCCCGCCTCTTCACGCGCGGGTACTGCCTTGGCAACCGCCGACGGCTGCGACCGATGGTCATCCCGCCGTACCTCGTGGCGCTCGAGGTCGTGGACCCGGACGGGACGTTGCCTCTCCACGTGACCACGTGTCGCCTCACGGAGCTTGGCGTGCCCCACGTCGGGCTCGAGCGAGAGCTCGCTCGCGCGCCCCTGCTCGGGGTGCTCGGCGTGCCTCCGACCCGCGTAGCCCGAGGGTCCTCGTACCTGATCGTCGCCGACGTGCTGGCGCCTTCGTGGATCGCGCTCGAGCTCGCGACTCGAGAGCTCGCCCGCCTGATTGGCGTGATGCCAGCGACGAAGCCGAGGAGCTGGATCGCTCCGGCGATCGCCCTGCCGATCGGCGCTGAGGACGCGCAGCCGCGCCTCCTGTTCGGGTCCCTGCGCGGGGATTGGTTGCCAGCTTCCGACCCTGGCTGGTGAGCCACGCTGCTAGGTGAGTCGAGCGTTGTAGCTTCTTCTGTAGCTTCTCCGAGGACCAGCAGGGACACGCTTTGCCAAGCTTTGCCACGCACGAAGCCGCTGGGTGAGCTCTCGGGCCACCAGAAGGGCCCCGGCGGCCGCCCGACTAGCTTCCTAAACCGTGCGTCGCAGGTTCGAGTCCTGCCGGGGGCACCAGCCGAAGGCGGCCAGCGAAGGTCTTGGAGCACGTTCACGCCGCTGCGCGGTTCTCCCGGCCGTGCACGCTCGGCCGAGGAGAACGAAGGAGTCCACGAAACCCGGGCAACTCCAATCAGCGTGGCGGGAAAGTCGTCGCCCCGCGCACCAGCGTGTCGGCGAGCAGATGCCGGAAGCGGCCTCAGTGAGCTCTACCCGCTCGGCGTCGGAACGGAAGCAGCAGCGACTCCGACAACGACGGCGCGCGCGGGCCGGCCCAATCGGGTAGCCCGGTTGTTATGCGGCGGTCTACCTCGTGGGCACGGAACGTCCCGGCCAAGCGATCCCAGGTCGAGAACACGGTCCCGAAATTCGTGTCGAGCTCCTGCCAGTCCGAAGCGTGGTGTCCACGGTGAAGCGCGGGAGTGACGAACATGCGCCGGACGACCGGCTCGAGGCGTCGTGGAAGATCGAAGTTTCCGTGTTCGAGGAGGTTCGCGGCGCCGAAAACCAGCTCGAACACGAGCACGCCTTCGGGCGGCACGCCGAGGGCAACGATGGCCGCGAGCCGGACCGGAAGGGCGAGGAGCAGCTCGCCAGGATGGAAGCGCAGGGCCGTGGTGACGTGGAAGTTCGCGTCCCCGTGATGCACCTGGTGGAAGCGCCAGAGCAGGTGCACGCGGTGATTGGCGCGGTGCCACGCGTACGAGACGACGTCGAGACCGATCACCCCGATCGCGATGGCGAGCCACCCGTCGCGAGCCCCCGCCCAGACGAGAAGCCCGAGGCCCTCACGGCCTGCCCAGGCAGCCACGATCCAACCGCAGGCGCCGCACACAGCTCCCATTACGAGGGCGTCGACAGCCCAGAGACCGCCGTTGGTGCCCCAGGCCGGGCGGAGGCGCTCGTGTGGCCGCGAGCGTTCGAGAACGAGGCCGAGCACGAGCGCCACGGCCAGGCCTAGGCCCCGCACCAGCTGGTAGGCGCTCTCTCCGGATTCAGGCATCACACCCACCCTTCCTACCATCCCACCGCCGCGCCGGCACGTGTCCCCGCGGCCGCGGCTCGCGCCGGGTACGAGTTGGCGGCGACCTCGGGTCGAGCTCGATCACGAGGTTACGCTTCGGTCCAGCGCCAGTCGGGAGGTGGGCCACGACCTGCCGCGACTCCGTGTCGATGACGGCGACCCGGTTCGCTCCCGAGAGCGCGACGAGGGCCCACCGGCCGTCCGGAGAGAACGTGAGCCAATAGGCCCTGCTCTCGAGGGCGACCCGAGCGAGCTCGCGGTAGGAGGAGCCCGTGATCTCGTGGATCGTCACGGACGCTCCGCACGCGGACCAAATCTCTCGCTGGTCCGGCCGGATCGCGAGCCCGTGGCAGCGCTGGAGGCCGGAGGTCCCGAGCCACCCGAGCTTCGGGTGCGCGAGGAACCAACCGAGCGAGGTGTGATGATCGACGGTCGCGACGACCTCGCGGCGGCTCACGTCGGCCACCTGGAAGCCGTTCAGCCCGTCGACGTGATGGAACAGTCGGCCGTCGTCGGAGAGCGCCGACGGGCGCGCCGACGCCGCGAAGGCGATCTCCCCGACGACCTCGTGTCCCGCCTCGACGTCGACGATCGTGACCCGGGACTGCGCTCCCATTGGAGAGAGGATTGCGATACGACCGTCGCGCGAGATCTGCGTGTTGTGAGGGCGTCCTCCCGTGTGGATGCGCTCGACGACCGTCCGTTCGTTCGCGTCGACGACCCAGTAGTGCTCGTCGCGGCAGGGGACGTAGATCCAGCGGCCATCCGGTGTCGTGGCGAGAGCGTGCGGCTCCCGGCAGAGCTCCATGCGATGCTCGATGATGTAGTGGCGTGGATCGATCCAGAGAAGCTCTCCCCGAGCGAGACCATTCGACTCGAGGCTGACATAGACGACGCGCGTGTCAGCGGGCGCCGCGATCCCGTGAGGCTCGGGACCGACCACAAGTCGCCGCACGAGCGTTCTGCTCTCCAAGTCGAAGACGTGAATGTCGTTGCTTTCCGAATTCGTCTGCCAGAGCATTGGTCCCGCTGCCGCAGGAGGGGAGCCGGAAGCCGCCAACGCCAGTCCGGCGATCGAGGCACGGAAGGGCAGAGTGCGTCGCGTCATCGCGGCTGCTTCACCAGGGCGCCGACGAGGAAGGCGAGGGCGATCCGCCTGGCCGAGTCCTCGTCGACGGTCTGCGGCGACGGGTCCCAGTGTCGGTGGACGGCCCAGAAGACGAGGGTCTCGAGCACGATCCGCGCTGCGATGACGCTGTCCTCGAAGCGGCGGAGGCGTCCGCGGCGCGCGCGATCGTCGAGGTAGCGGGCGAGGAGCGAGAGCGCCGCCTCCCGACCCGCGCGGTACCAGACCTTCGCAAGCTCGGGGTAATCGGGCGCGCAACGATCGAGGAGCTTGATCGCGGTGCGATGGCGAGCGAGGGCGTCGTAGAGCTCGCCCAGGATCGTCTCCAGCTCGGTGCGCACGTCGACGACCCGCGCCCGGGAGAGGGCTGCCACCAGCGATGGGAGCGCACCCCCTTCCGACAGGCGCCTCCGCACCATCTCGAGCGTCGCCCCCGGTGGCGGTGTGGCCACGGGGAGCGTCTCCGGCAGATCGATCGGGTCCGGGCCGTCCGCGTGCCGGAGGACGCAGTCGAAGAGGGCTTCTTTGCTCTCGACGTACGTGTAGACCGAGCCCTTGGCCAGGCCCATGCGGGCGGCCACGTCGGCGACCTGCGTGCGTCGGTATCCCTGCTCCACGAACACGGCGGTCGCGGCCCCGATCAAGGCTTCGAAGCGGTCCTCAGGAATCGCACGGGCCACCGCAACGGATCATAATTGACCAACCTGGTCAGTCAAGTATGATCGCGACCGAGTCGAGCCAGTGATCAATGCGACCAGCTCAAGAATGGGGAGACACGCGTGAGATCGTCTCGGGTCACCCTCGCCGCGGCGCTTGCGCTCCTCTCCGCACGAGCCGCCGCCCAGGTCGCCGACTGGCCCGTGACCGAAGGGGCTCCCGGTGGCGGGCGCTTCTCGCCGCTCACCGAGATCACGCGCGCGAACGTGGCGCAGCTCCAGATCGCGTGGACCTATCGCCACGGCGACTTCTGGGAGGGCAGCTTCCCGGTGCGCGAGAACAGCGGCAGCGCGTTCGAGTCGACTCCGATCGTCGCCGACGGCCGGCTCTTCTTCACGACACCGCGCAACCGCGTGATCGCGCTCGACCCGCAGACCGGGCGCGAGCTGTGGAGCTTCGACCCGAAGCTCGAGCGCGGCGGCATCTACGCGAATATGTGGATCAATCGCGGGGTCGCGTACTGGCGGGATCGCGACGCCAGCGGGCGCTGCACCGCGCGCGTGTTCCTCGCCACGCTCGACGCGCGGCTCTTCGCGCTCGATGCGGCCACGGGCCTGCCCTGCACCGACTTCGGCGCCACCGGCGCGATGAACCTGCTCGACGGCATCGCGCCGGTCTACGACGCGCGGGAGTACAACGTCACGTCGCCCGGCACCGTGGTCGGCAACGCGATCATCGTGGGCTCCTCGATCGCCGACATTCTGCGTCCCGATTCGCCGCCCGGCGACGTGCGCGCGTTCGACGTGCGCACCGGCGCGCTGCGCTGGACCTTCCACACGATCCCGCACCCGGGCGAGGTCGGGCACGACACCTGGGAGACCGGCACGTCGCTCTCGGGAGCCGCGAACGTGTGGTCGACGATCACCGCCGACCTTGTGCGCGGCTGGGTCTTCCTTCCCGTCAGCACGCCGACCCCGGATTTCTACGGCGGCGACCGTGCCGGCGCGAACTGGTTCAGCGACTCGGTCGTCGCGCTCGACGCGCAGACGGGACGTCGGATCTGGCACTTCCAGACCGTGCACCACGATCTCTGGGACTACGACCTCGCTGCCCCCCCTGTGCTCGCCGCGATCGACCGCAACGGCGTGCGCGTAGACGCGGTCGTGCAGGCGACGAAACACGGCTTCGTGTTCGTGCTCGATCGGGAGACCGGCGAGCCGCTGTTCCCGGTCGAAGAGCGGCCTGCGCCGGCGAGCGACGTGCCGGGCGAGCGCGCGTGGCCGACGCAGCCGGTGCCGAGCGCGCCGCCTCCGCTCGTGCCGCAGCGCCTGACCGAGGCCGATCTCTACGCGCCGACGCCCGAGCACCTCGCCGCCTGCCGCGAGCGATTGGCCGAGCTACGCAACGACGGGCTCTTCACGCCGCCGAGCCTGCGCGGGTCGGTGATCTACCCGTTCACTGGCGGCGGCGCGAACTGGTCCGGCGCGAGCTTCGATCCCGAGCGCCAGCTCCTCGTCGTGCCGGTCCAGAACCTCGCGCACATCGTGCAGCTCGAGGAGGTCTCCTCGCGCACGACCGGCGGCGGCACGCGCGTCCGGCCGCTGCGCGGCACGACGCTGCACAACCTGTTTTGGCTGCTGACCGGCCGCGGGACCGGCGATCGCTATCGGGTGAGTCCGCTCGGCGGCCGCACGCTGTTCGCGCACGACGGCGTGCCGTGCAACCGGCCGCCGTGGGGCCGGCTCGTGGCGGTCGATCTCGTGCGCGGCGTGATCGCGTGGATCGCGTCGACGAGCACCACGGACGGCGACCCGGGCGGGTCCGGTTACGGGCCCGCGCTCGTGACCGCGACCGGGCTCGTTTTCCACGGCGGCACGCGGCTGCCGGTGCTGCGCGTTCACGACGCGCGCACCGGCGAGCGGATCGCGACCTTCGACCTGCCCGCGGGCCTGCACGCCGGCCCGATCAGCTACAAGCTCGCGCGCGACGCGAAGCAGTTCCTGGTCGTCGCGCCCGGCGGCCACGCCGTCGTCGGCTCGCCGCTCGGCGACCACGTGATCGCCTACACGCTTCCCGCTTCCGCTCCCACCCCCGTGTCCACCGAACGCTGAATTACTGAAAGTCGGCGAGCTGTCAGCCGTGTGGTCGACGACTGCGGCTGCCGCTGCGACGAGGGTCAGGGGAGCAGGGCCGAGGGCCAGGGTCGCTTCCACTTCTCTAACCGGAACGGGGTCAAAGTCCTGGCCTTCGAAGCCCTCAAGCCGGAGCGCTGATGCGCGGCGCCAGGCCCGTGGTTCTCTGCGCGCTGCCGGAGTCGGTCTACGGAATCACGAACCCGGAATGGCGGCGCTTCCTCGAGCACGCGTTCCGGGTCACCTTCGAGGACGTGATCCTGGTGATCGCGTGCCGCAACGGACTGCGCAGCCTGCGTGAAGGTGCCGCGCGCCAGGCGAAGCTCGAGGCGCTCTCCGAGAGCGATCAGAACAAGGCCGCGGCTCTCGAGCTGGTGTTGATCGAGCTGAAGGCCCGCACCGGCGAGACCTGATCGGCGTCGGAAGGCTAGATCGACTCGGTGATCGCGGCGACGTCGCCGGCCACGATGCGCTCGGAGATGCGCGTCTTGGCCGCGATCGTCGCAATCGGCAGGTGCAGCGCGAGCCGGTCGATGGTGGCGAGCGCGGCGTCGAGCTCGGCGCCGGCCAGCTCGTTTGCGGCCAACCGCCGCGCGCCGTCGGCGATGCGCTCGTTGGCCGAGGCCACGAACACGCGCGCCATGTCGAGCTCGTTCGGCACCGCGGTCGCCCCGCCCGCGCGCAGCATCAGCTTCCGCGTGCGCGCCACCACCGAGTCGGCCGCGAACAGGTCGATCACCAGGTTGGCCAGGATCTCGAGGTGCTGCTGGCGCTCGGCGAGGTCCTTCAGGTTTCGGCTCACCAGCAGGTCGGCAGTCCAGGCCACGATCTTGCGCGCCTGCGCCACCGCGGCGAGGTCGGCGGCGAGCGGCTCGCTGGAGAGAGCGGGTGCCTTCGTGCCGGCCGCCACCTCGCGCCTCACCGACTCGACGAACGCGAAGTAGGGGAACTCGCTCTTCCCCGCCCGGCGCAGGATCGTGGCCGGGATGATCAGCCGGTTGATCTCGTTGGTGCCCTCGAAGATGCGGTTGATGCGCGAGTCGCGGAAGTGCCGCTCGATCGGGTAGTCGCGCAGGAAGCCGTAGCCGCCGAGCGTCTGGAGCGACTCGTCGGCCACGAAGTCGAGGCACTCGGTGCCGAACACTTTCAGCACCGAGCACTCGACGGTGTAGGCCTCGAGCACCGCGCGCAGCGCCTCGTCGCGCGCCGGGCCCACGCTGGGCGCCTCCTCCGCCGCCGCGTCGAGCAGCCCCGCCGTGCGGTAGGCCATCGAGTCTGCCGCGAAGAGCCGCGTCGCCATGTCGGCGATTTTGCGCTGGATCATGCCGAAGCTGACGATGGGCCGGCCGAACTGCTTGCGGCCCTTGCCGTACTCGACCGCGAAGCGCAGGCACTCGCGCGCGGCGCCGAGCGCGCCGCCGCCGAGCTTGAAGCGCCCCACGTTCAGGATGTTGAAGGCGATCTTGTGGCCGCGGCCGATCTCCCCGAGCACGCGGTCGGCCGGGATGCGCGCGCCGTCGAGCAGCAGCTGGCGCGTGGACGAGCCCTGGATGCCGAGCTTCTGCTCCTCGGGGCCGGTCGAGACGCCGGGATCCTTCGCCTCCACCAGGAAGGCCGTGAACTTCCCATCGGCCTGCGCGAACACCGTGAACAGGTCCGCGAAGCCGGCGTTGGTGATGAACTGCTTGGTGCCCGAGAGCACCCAGTGCTCGCCCTCGCGCCGGGCCGTGGTCGTCGCGGCCAGCGCGTCGGAGCCCGAGTCGGGCTCGGTGAGCGCGTAGGCCGCGAGCCAGGCGCCCGTCGCGAGGCGCGGCAGGTAGTGCTGCTTCTGCGCCTCGCTGCCGTAGTAGACGATCGGCAGCGTGCCGATCCCGGTGTGCGCCCCCCACGCCACGCTGAAGGAGCCGACCTTCGCGGCGCGCTCGGAGACGAGCAGCGCGGTGGCCTTGTCGAGGCCGAGGCCGCCGTAGGCCTCGGGCACCTCGATGCCGAGCAGGCCGATCTCGCCGGCCCGACGCAGCAGGTCGGGCACCACGCCGAGTTTCTTCTCCTCGATCTCGGTGAGGCGCGGCACCACCTCGCGATCGACGAACTCCTCCGCGGTGCGCGCCATCGCGCGTTGCTCGTCCGTGAAGTCCTCGAAGGAGAAGACCGTGTCGGGCGCGGCCTCGACGAGGAAGGCGCAGCCGGGAGCGACCGTCATGGGCACCTCCACGCCTCCGAATCTACTCCTCGCGTCGGCACGACGCAGCAGCGATGCGGCGGAAGCCGAGCGCGCGCAGCCGGCTCGCGCGGATCGGCCCAGCCCGGCGTCTGAAGGGACCGTTGCCGGAAGGCTTGGGGCGCCCTCGTCCACTTGCCGTCGAGGACACCAAGCTGGCGCAGGCCGGTTCCCAATCCTCGGTATGCCAGGTCCGGACGATTTTCCCGCTGGCGAACTCGTGGATGTCGACCGCCTGGATGCTGAGGCTCCGACCCGTGGCCGGGAAGCCCATGAAGGGCTCCGTCTGCGCGACCGTGATGTGCGACCTTACGACGACCTTGTTCTCCTCCTGGATCACGTCTTCGATCACGATTCTGAAATCGGGGAAGCTCGTGGTGAGCCGCACGGTATACCGCCTATGCTCCTCAAGGCTCGGCCGAGCCCTGGGTTCCCTGCATGGAACTCCGCGGCGATTCGGCCGGCCACGCGCATGACGTGACGCCCCGACGCTGAGCGGGTGAGTTCCTAGCGACGCGCGAGGCGATCGGCGACGACGCGATACACCTCCGGGTGGAATCCGAGGCCGAGGTGAGCCGCGCTCACTTCGACGTGCTCGACGTGGGGACTCGAGTGGTCGATGCAGGCCTGCCACGCCACGATCCCGTCGCGCCGGCTGTAGATCGCGGTGATAGGGACGCGGATCGGCACGCGTTCGCGCTCGGCCACGCGCGTCTCGACGGCGTCGAGGTCAAGACCGCGCCGGCGGTAGCTGCGGGCCACACTGGTGTACTTCGGGCCGCCGACGGCGGGCGTGCCGAGCGTCACCACGCGCTCCACGAGGTCGGGGCGCTCCCGCGCGGACTCGCGCGCGAGATTCCCGCCGAGGCTCCAGCCCACGCAGCGAACGCGCCCGCGGGCGGCCGCCGCCTGCGCTTCCAGCAGCGAGATCACGCGCGGCACCAGCGCCGGCAGGTCGCCGCCGTTCGCGCCGAGGCCCCAGCCGCGAGCGTCGTAGCCGAGCCAGCGGAGGTACGAGCGCAGCGCCAGGGTCGACGCGTCGCTCGCCGCGAAACCCGGAAGCACCAGCACCGGCTCCCCATGCCCGCGCGGCGCGCGGGCAAGCTCCGGCACGCGGAGCATGAGCTGGAGCGGATCCAGCCAGGCGAGCCCCTCCAAGAGGACGGAGTAGGGCGGCGGCGTTGTGGGCGCGGCGTCGCGCGGGGGCGGCGGCGGTGACACACGAACCTCCGGGGGCGCGGGCCGAAGGATAGCCGTGGCGAAGCGGTCGGCGAAACGTGGGTGTAGACGGCGTGACGCGGGACGAGGCGCTCGAGCACGCGCGCCAGATCTCAGCAGCGACGCCGCTCCCGGTGAGCAGACCTCGAGAACGGCTTCGGCGATGCGCCCGAGTTCGTGGCCGACACCGTCGCGCTGGAGCTGGCGGCGTCAGTCGGAGAGGCTCAGCCCCGCCAGGAAGAAGCGGGTGGTGATGTCTGCGATCTCCTCGACGGTGCGCTGTTGGAGGAGGCGACCGAGCACCCCGGGAGCCGTGAGCGCGAACCACACTCCGACGGCGTGCTCCACGTCGACGTCGGGCCGGAAGTGGCCCTGATGCACGCCCCGCTCAATCAGCGCCCCGAAGAAGGCCTCGAGCGCGTTGCGATCGAACAGATCACGATACTCGCGCGGATGCACGTCGCTGAAGAGCTCGATGGCAAGCATTCCGTAATCCTGGATGTTGCGGAAGCCGAGCTGCATCGTCTGGGCTACGCACTCGCGCGCGTCCTGATGATGCGAGGCGATCTCGAGGAACTGATCGCGCGTCCGGTTGACCATCTCGAGCGCGACCTCGCGATAGAGCGCCTCCTTGTTCGTGAAATGCCGGTAGACGGTGCTTGCACCGACGCCGACGCGTGCGATCACCTCCTGGAGGTCGGCAGCGAGGCCCTTCGCGGCGAGGATCTCCTTGGTCACGCTGAAGATCCGATCACGCATGTTCTGCGATTCCCCCGTCGAGGAGTCGGCGGTCGCGGGCTTGGCTCGAGAGGTCAGAGCGCGTCCTTCACGGGGATGTCCCAGAACCTGTTGAACTGCAAGGATGAGAGTGGCGGCTCCTTCACCGTCCGTGTGTTACGGACGGGGTACCAACCAACGAAGGAGCACCATGTCGAAGGGTCTCACGAAGTCCGGTTCTCGCCAAGAGCTCGTCGCAGCACAGACGGCGAGGGTCGAGCTGACGCTGCCGCTCTTGGCGGTGCTCGAGGATACGCAGAGCGCGTTCTTCGGGCTGTGCGTGGACGCGGGCCAGCAGGTGCTCGGGGCGCTGATGGAAGCCGACCGCACGGCGCTGCGGGCCAACGGGTCGA
>Ga0184637_10001961_pt1 | contig 13417 bp, 8 predicted proteins | sample PLM3_127_b2_FD_133143 | JGI IMG/M metagenome (GOLD analysis project Ga0184637, IMG submission 133143) | Groundwater sediment microbial communities from an aquifer in East River, Colorado, USA - PLM3_127_b2 | ecosystem: Environmental > Terrestrial > Soil > Riparian zone | place: USA: East River...
CGGGCGCGTGAGTCGGAAGCCCAGGCACAGTACACCCAGACGGTGCTTCGCGCCTTGCAGGAGGTGGAGTCGTCCCTGGTCCGCTACCGTACCTCCCGGGCTCGGGTGGAACGAATCCAGGATGCGGCGTCGGCGAGTGAGCGGGCGGCGGAGCTGGCCCGGCTTCGGTTCTCCGGCGGTGTGGCCGATTTCCTTCAAGTGCTCGACGCGGAGCGCACCCAGCTCGAGGCACAGGATCTGTTGGCGCAGAGCAGGACGGAGGCAGCCACGGCCTACGCGGCGCTATACAAGGCGCTGGGCGGCACCTGGCCGGAGGCGCCGCGAGAGTAAGCGGAGCTCGGTCGGTGGGCTCACCCACAGGTTAATGCGGCGGCCAGGGGCGACTAGTTCCAAGCTCTGGCCGCTGTCGCGTTACGGCCTGCAGCCATTTAATGCGCGACACAATGGGGCTGAAATTCGTACCTTGCGACTCCCTAAGGAAAATTTTACGACAGGGACTAGATAGACGATTGAAGTATTGAGCTCAAATGTGGCTCGGTCTCGCCTTGACAACCCGAAAACCTCGCCGGAAGATAGAACCCTCCTCTCACATTCTCGCCGTCGATTCACGTGGGGCGTTTGCCTATGGCAGCCATGTCGCAGTCGTCCCCACTGTCGGGAACCGGCTTTCGAGCGGTCGTTCTATGTTGACACACGTAGACATTTTGGCTGAGCTCGAGGCCGAGTATCCTCGCTCCTCTGGCCAAGGCACGCCGGACGGTGTGTTCCTTCTGGCCCGACTCAAGGATGAGGCGCTCAGCATGCCCGACCCGACGCCCTACATTTTTCTGCCGGACTGTCACGTAGTGACCAAGCTCGGCGCGAAGCGGTTCCCCCGGGTGACATCCGATGAGGATCAGGTCGCCGCACTGGAGCGGCTGCTGCAATTGGTTCTGCGGTTGAGGGTCAAGGACCCGACGCTGGTCTTCTGGCAGCTGGGCGATCTCGTGGATCTATGGCGCGTCGGAGAGATCGGCGAGAACGTAGGGAAGAGGATGACGCAGTTCATCAAGGACCGCAGTACGCTGGTGACTCTCCTCAACGATCTCTGCCCTGGCGGCCTCAAAACCAGGGTCCTCGCCGGGAATCACGACCTCGACCTCCGCGTCTACGACTGGAAACTGCCTCTCGAGCAGCTCATTCCCAGCGCCGGATCGAAAGCTCACGCGCTGGTTTTACACGGCCATCAGCTGGATCCCGTTGAGGCCCTGCCTCAGGATATGAAGGAATTCTTCGCCCGAGGTGCAACCGAAAAAGTGCCCCCCGCTGCCCTGACGATGCTGGCGGCCACCAATCCCCATTGGAAGCCGCAGCCCGTGGATGCCCCCCTGCCGCAAAAGCCGGACGAGGACTGGAAGTTCTTCCACGCCGATCTTACCGCACAGAACCCACTTCCCCTCACGCAGGATTCAGTGAACGTCCTCGATCACGCTCCCGTGGACGATCCCGCCAAACGCTTCCTGGACGTGCTCTCCTCGCCTGGAGCCAAAGTAAGTGCTGATCTGCCCTCCCAGACATTTTTCAGCGATGCCGCCTTCAAAGCAGATGGCTATGGCTCTAAAGGCCGTGACGTTCGCCTTGCGGTTATCGGACATACGCATCGCCCGCGGATTGTTCGGGGACACCGCGCCGCTGGCAAACCGTTCGTAATGATGGACTGTGGTGCGTGGATCGGGGTGGGCTTCCTTTCACGCACGATGGATCGTCCGATCCGGAAGTCGCAGATCGGAGTAAAAGTGGGGAATGATCTCCGGATCTATCAGCTGGGGTACCGGGCGGCCGTCTAATACCTGGCATCTGGCCCGAGATGCGCCTATCGGCGTGCGTTTCCGACGCAGCAGTCTTGGCATCACCCTCAAACGGAGGGAATCGGTCATGGCGGCACTGCGTGGGATGACCAAGTGCCACTCTGCTTGCCGCTGCTGGGTCTACCTATTGGTCCTGGCGTCGAAGTTTGCCGCTACGGCCGAGGCTCACACTCTGCCTGAGACCAAGCGCGATACCACTTGCCCTCCGCCGAAGAGTTCCGCTCAGGTCACTGATGCATATAAGGCAGACACAGAGTCTCCCGACGATACTCTGAAACTGCCGCCGAAACTCAACCGCACGGTGAAGCTGGGGCAGACGATCGTCGTTCGTGTCGATAGCCTGGCTCACCTTCTCCAGCAGAAGAAGTGTGCCGAGAAGGACGGGCGTTCGAGGGCCCTGGTGTTGTTTCTGGACGATCAACCATTGGCTGATTTAAGCCCTTACCCGCCAACTGATCCGGATCAACCTGAGCTGAGATTTCCGCTGCGTCGTACGGAGGCTTCGCGCGAGGTCTGGACACGCGTCCTTGGCAAACCCTCGTGGAATACTCGCCGGACCAAAGTTAGTGTCGGCTTGGAAGACAGTTACGCTGTTCCCTCGAAAGCCCATGTGCAGTTGGAGGTGCTCCCCCGCAGCAGGCTCATCTTCTGGTTTCTCATCGTTGCGCTGCTGGCTACGGTGTTCCTGGTTATGGGGCGGAAAAGTGCCATGCTTCGCGACGGCGTCGCGACTCCCGGCGCGAGGAGCAGTGCTTACAGTTTGGCGCGGGTCCAGGCGGCCTGGTGGTTCTTTTGTATCCTGGCTTCCTACCTGCTTATCGGCATGGTGACGGGGGACTTCACCACCTCGATCACCGGAACGGTTCTTGTTCTGCTCGGAATAAGCTCCGGGACAGCGGTTGGCGCGGCGATCGTCGACGCAAGCAAGGCGACGCCGGCCAAGGAGGCCGAGCGGGAGTCGAAGGGCCAGGATGTCCTCGCGGATCTCCAGGTTCTCGAGCCGCTTGAGACCCAAGCCAAAGCCGCGTCGGCGGCAGCTCCCCAAGACGACGCCCTGAGGAACACGGTTACGAAGGTGAAGCTGGCGCGAGAAACAAAGGAGGCCCAGCTCCGCGACGTCAGAAATGAGTCGGCGAACTTCCTGCAGGACATTCTCAGCGACGCGAACGGCGTGAACTTCCACCGGTTCCAGATGGCCTCTTGGACGCTGGTCCTGGCCGTGGTCTTTCTTAGCCACGTATATCGCGAGCTCGCAATGCCACAGTTCAGCGAAACACTGCTCGCCCTCCTTGGGATCAGCGCGGGCACCTATCTCGGTCTCAAGCTTCCCGAGCCGACGGTTCCGAAGGCACCATAGGGGGGAGATTACCCATATGCCTGAATGGGAGTTCGACGGCGAGATCGCACGGGGAGCCTCGGGGCGCCGGGCGAGGCTGGTTCAGGAATGGCTCTCCCTGCACGACATCCAAGTCGCGATTGATGGCAAGTATGGTCCGGCGACAGCTCAGGTCGTTCGGCAATTCCAGGAACTGCGCGGCCTCCGTCCGACGGGAGCGGTCAATCGCACCACCTTTGACGCATTGGTGGAGCCGATGACGGAGGCGCGCGTTGCGATCAGCGCCCAGGGTCGGTCACTCGGCGATCTAGTGATAGCGTATGCGAAGCGGCACCTGGCCCAGCGCCCCCGCGAGATCGGGGGCCAGAACCTGGGCCCTTGGGCCCGCCTCTACACGAAGGGAAACGAGGGTCCGGACTATCCGTGGTGTGCCGGCTTCGCCTGCTTCGTGCTCCAGCAGGCGTGTGGATGTCTCGCGCGTTCAGCGCCGCTGCGCCCGTCGTTCTCGTGCGACCTCCTCGCCACCGACGCCCAGAAGCGGGCGTTATTTCTCCCCGAAACCAGGCGGCGTTCACCCGATGACACGCCTGCGGGATCGTTCTTCCTCTCACGGCGTGTAGTGGGGGATTGGGTCCACACCGGTCTGGTGCTCAGCGCGGGGAAGGACACTTTCGAAACGATCGAGGGAAACACCAACGACGCGGGAGATCGAGAGGGCTACGAAGTCTGCCGCCGGGTGTGGGGTTACAACAACAAAGGATTTCATCGTGATGAGCTGAACTGCGGTAGCGCTGGATCTCGTATCACGGGAGGATCACGGTATGCCTGCTCAGATAGTCTTCTTTGATCCCAAGGGTGGGCCCATTTCAGCCGAAATCCGCTGCGGCTATGCACAGGACGGGGCCTACATTCTCACCCTCTGGGGAGACAACAAGATCGTCGAGCGATTCGAAGGCAACTTTCTTGATCCTCAAGACGACACCCACAAGTTCGCCGGAACTGCCGGCTCACATGCAGGCCGATTGATTCAATGTCGGTCCGAGATTGGCATCACTCCGCCCATCATCCATTACGCCCTGATCATGACCCTCTGGCAGAACGGTTTAGCGCTTGCAGTCTTGACCGCCACCAGTGAGGAGAAAGCGATGATGTTGGTGACTCTAAACCTCTTCGCCAGACTTCAGCCGCGGGTGTAAGCGTGCACTCCACCTCATCAGGACCTGCACTGGCGCTATTTCTGATCGGCAGCTCCCTCCAGGCCCAGGGACTCGGCTCTCTCGCCAAGTACTCCCGTCTGGATTTCGCCGTTCCGGACGCGCCTGCCTTCAGCCTGCTTAAGGTCGAAGGAAGTTCCGTGCTGCGGCCCTCAAGTGTCAAAGAACTGGGCCTTGCGGTCTCCGACTTCGTAGGTGGTGGCGCCGCGCTGTCCATCCCCAGAGCCTTCGCCGTGGAAGTGGCGCCCATGCTCATCGCGGAGGGTCCTCGACTCCAGGTGACTGCATACCAGCGTCGGCCCTGGCTGTACCGCCTACGAGTCTCTGCCGCGACCGCCCGGGTCGAAGACGGAATCCGGCCAAACAGAGTTGCCCTCGCCTTGAGGAGCACGCTGGTCGACCGGGCTGATCTGCGAACTCTCCCCCCGGAGCTTTGGCGCATCCCTCTCACTCAAGCTGCAAAGCAGAAGCTGAATGCGGCCCAAGCGGTACAGGACGGCCTGGTCCACCGCGTCCAGGACGTAGAAAAGGCAGCAGCTATCGCCGATCTGGTGGTTGCTGGATATGAGGGCGACTCTGTGTACCGACTCGCAGAAAGGTATGGCGTCAATCGAGCGGAGCTCGACGAGATCGTCACGGCCGCAGTACCTCCCTCTTCTATGGAGGAAGTGCTTCAGCTTGACCAGCGTCTTCAAGACCGGAGGAAACGTTTAGCGGACTCATTGTGGAACGCGTTCTCAATCGACGTGGCCCTGGGCGTGCGGGCGGACGGAAACGACAGCACGGGGCGTGATCTTCGCGTTCAGAAGTACGGCGGCTGGTTCGCCCTGGGGGCTCCAATCACGCGTTCTGGCCAGCTGTTACTCAATGTCCAGCAAGGGGGCGAGCGTGATACCACAACCGGCAGAATCCGGTTCAGCTCGACGGTAAACAGCCGGCTTTATGTCGGAACCAACTATCTGAAGATCTTCGTCGAGGGCCAGGGGCGATTGAGAGTCGATCATCGGCCGATCTGGCTCTTGAACTCCGGTGGAGAGATCCGCCCGCCATTTGGTGGATGGCTCGACTTCTCAGCCGGGCTGGAGTTCGACAACAACATAAGGGAAAGTCAACTCGTCACGAATCTGTCCTACAAGTTCGGCCTGCCGAAGTTGTTCGACTAGCTTCTTATCCCCATCCTCCTGGGCAAAGGCTCATGCCAAAGCGGGCGCTAGGTCTCGATACTCCTCAGCTGTCGATCCCGTTCTGCGAGGTGCTCGAGCAGGAGTACACCGAGCTCACTGGTGAGGCACTGGAGCAGCCCTTGCCCTGGACTTTCACCCCCGAGCAGATCCTCGAACCCGAGCGATTGGCCCACCGGTTGATTGACGGGCACGACAGTGCCGCTAAGAAGCTGGCCTCAGACCCAACAATCGCGGCAATGGTAGCACGCTGCGCCGATCCTCTGCGCCAGAAGGATCTGGCGGCGTTGAGGCAAATGCTGGTGGATGGACTCAACGCCCTCCTTCAGGACCCCGGGCTCTACCATGGCCCCAACCGCGATCGATTCCAAGGGATCAGATTTCGTTCCCAGACTCTGGACCGCATAAAGCACGGCCCAACCGACCAGCGCAACCGGCTGATCCTGGAAGACACTTTCTTTGAACTTGAAAAGCTGTACGACCGGCGACTGAAAAAGGTGCACGGAAGAATCGGGGAGAAGAAGCTTGCCGCGCTATGTATCTCGGGTGGTGGCATTCGAAGCGCCACCTTCGGCCTGGGCGTCGTCCAGGGGCTCGCCCGGAGAGGTCTGCTCGATCAGTTCGCCTATGTATCTACGGTGTCGGGGGGAGGCTACTTGGGTGGCTGGCTCAGCGCGTGGATCAACCACACCAGCCTGCCACATGTGATCCGGGAGTTGAGCAATCCCAGCGGGCGACCGCTCGAGCCGGATCCCACTCCTATCTGGCACCTCCGGACCTATAGTAACTATCTGACTCCGAGACTCGGGCTCCTGTCGGCCGACACCTGGTCCCTGGTCGCGACCTACCTGAGGAATCTGTTTCTCACCTGGCTGGTATTTGTTCCTCCACTCGTCGGGCTGATGACCCTTCCCTTGCTTCTGAGCGCGGTGGTCGGGTGGGCCCCGGCCGGAAAATGGGTTCCGGTCCAGCACGGAATCGGAATTGTGTTGGCAGCGATCGCCTTTGGCTGCGGTGTTCTTGGGGTGCGGTACATCCACGCGAACCGGCCGGTGCCGCGTCCCAAGGCAGATAGTGCGGATCTTCATGACGACAAACGCGGCCAGAGCAGCTTTCTCCGGGACTGTCTCGGTCCAATGGCAGTCGCAGCCCTCGGCGCGACGATCTACTGGGCCTGGGGGTCCCGTCCAGGCGGCAACATGCCGCTGTCCGGGTCCCCGGTGCTGACATTTGGGCTGATCGGAATTGCAATCCATTTCATCGGCTGGGTGCTGGCGCCTCATCGAGCCCCTGAGGAGCAGCCGCGCACCGTGTGGAGATTCCTGGGGGAAGCGCTTTTCGTCGTCGTGAGCGGCTTCGTGGCCGGGGCACTACTCTGGTGGCTCGCCGCAACGTTCCTGCCGCAGCCACTCGAGTCCGCGTTGGCTCCTCACCTCTACACGTGGCTGGCCGTGCCTATGGTGCTCGGCGTCATCATGCTACTCAGTCAGATTTATATCGGATACACTAGCGGCAAGCAGGTGGATGCGGCTCGGGAGTGGTCCGCTCGCTACAATGCTTGGCTGCTTATCGTGATCCTCGGTTGGCTCGTTGCCGCAGGCCTGGTACTCCTCGGTCCTCCGGCGCTGCAATGGGCAGCGGGGTACCTGAGGGAACAAGGAAAGGGGGCGATCGTTGCCGGACAGACCGCGCTGGGGTTGATCACGGCGATCTCAGGCGCGGTTACTCTGGGAGTGGGCCACGGAGCCGGAACGCCGGGAAAGCCAGCGGCAAGTGCAGCTCCGATGAATCTGGCTCTAAAGCTCGCGGCGCCGATGTTCGTAGCATTGCTCATCATGATCCTCGGCTGGGTGGGTGCCCAATTGATCGGAGCGGCTCGAGAGTTCGTCACCGGGCAAGGTATCTTCGCCGGCCCAGCCACTGGAACTTCCATTGTGGTCACGGCTGCAGTCGCGGTCTTCCTGGTGGCATTTGGAGTAGTGTCATCTCGATTTGTCGATTCGAACAAGTTTTCGCTTCATGCGATGTATCGTGCCCGTCTCATTCGCGCCTATCTCGGTGCGTCGCGGCCCGCTGGGGAGCGTGACCCAAACCGTTTCACGGGCTTCGATGACTCGGATAATTTCCCCATACGTTCTCTCTGGACCAAGCCTGGGAACCGGCCCCCCGGGGCCCGGCAACGGCCGCTACACGTGGTAAACGTCGCGCTGAATCTGGTCGGTGGAAGCAATCTGGCCTGGCAGCAGCGTAAGGCGGAGTCTTTCACATTCACGCCGCTGTACTGCGGATGTGCCAATCACGGGTATCGCCCAACCTGGATTGATCCAAGCAATGACGAGTCGCCAGGCTATGGCGGAGGGCGCGGAGTCTCGCTCGGCACGGCCATCACCATTTCCGGGGCGGCCGCGAGTCCCAATATGGGCTACCACTCCTCTCCCCTCATCTCACTTCTACTGACTCTATTCAACGTCCGCTTAGGCTGGTGGCTGGGCAATCCTGGCCACAATGGAGCAGGCGTATTCGAGCGTTCCATGCCTAAGTCGTCCCTTTCGCTGCTCAAGGACGAGGCGCTAGGGAGAACCGACAACAAGAATCCGTATGTCTACCTATCGGACGGCGGGCACTTCGAAAACCTCGGGCTCTACGAGATGGTGCTCCGCCGGTGCCACTTCATCGTGGTGAGCGACGCCGGCTGCGATCCCTGTGGAGGATTCGAAGATCTGGGAAACGCGATCCGAAAGATCCGGGTGGACTTTGGCATACCGATCGACTTCGCCGAAGTACCGATCTACTCGCGGGTGGATGGCGGTCCGGCGCCCGCGGGGAAGTACTGCGCAGTGGGGACCATCCAATACTCCTGCGTGGACACCGGAGCCAAAGACGGCACCCTGATATACCTGAAGCCGGCCTTCTACGGGACTGAACCGCGGGATGTGTTCAACTATGCCCAAGACAGTAAGGAGTTCCCACACGAGACGACCGCCGACCAGTTTTTCAGCGAGTCTCAGTTCGAGAGTTATCGAGCACTCGGCTCACACGTAATCGAGCAGATCTATCCATTACACGGCCCACAGCCTGCATCGCCATCCCCTCTGGACGGATTCGACCGGGGGGTAAGGGAGTATCTGAAAACCCAAAAGTGATGAGCGCATTTGTTTATCCTCTCGATCGGCAGCCTTGAACCTGACCGGCGTCCTGGATGCCGGAAAGGACAGAATGGAATTCCCGGCCCTGAGCCCTACCCCTACACCTGGACTCGCCCAGATATCCAGTAGTGGGGAGACCTGATGGTCGCGGTTGTCGCTGGACCACGGCCGCCGCTGCGCGAGCGGGCTGCTCACTGGAGCGTCCGTTTCCTCGAGCGCGTGGGCCACCTCTGGGTCGAGAACCCGCTGAACTTGGCGCGCTTTTTCCCGGGTGTGCCGCAACTCGGCGCCGGCACCGAGGTGCTGTTTCAAGGCGTGCACGTTGGCGAGGTCGTGGGGACCGTGCCACCACGAATAGGCCTGCAGCTGCTGGTGGCATCAGCTGTCGCCCCCGAGCTGAGGCAGATCATCACCCTCTTTCCCGGGCAACGGGTCCGCCTGACCGATCCCTCCGCGGCCGAAGTGGAGATTGCGCTCCTATCTCTGGCCCAGGCCACTATCCGGCACGTCGGCGGCGCCCACTCGCTCCGCCGGGTGGAACCCAATCGGTGGTTGGTGGATCAGTCGGGCAGCCGCGATACGTTGACCGTCAACGGAATCGCCCTACCCCGGAAGCCACGAACCGCAGCCGTGAGAACGGGGGATGTGCTCGCGATCGGCCCGGTGCAGGTGGAGTGGCAGGATGTATCGGAGTACGGCCGGGTCGATGTGCACATCGCCCTCAAGAAGCTGCGAAAGGCGGCCGCTGTTCCCGACACAACCACCGCAGAATTTCTGCTTGGGCCCCGCAGCTCGCTGGGGATCGCCAACGTGTTTGGCCTGGGCAAGCCCTCGCTCCGGCTCGAGCCGGCATATGGCCGGCAACCGTTCGTCCTGGGTGCTGACAGCGTGATCGCGCCGGCTCCCACCGTGGATCTCGAGCGCAGCGTGCAGGGGATGATCACCTATCTCAACTCACCGGCGGCCCTCCGGCGCACGCCGGCAACCCGGTTTGAGCGGCTCGTGAGTGATCTGAACGATGGTCTGGAACAGGTGGCGCAGCTCGGAGCGCGACTCGACACCATTCTCAATCTGGCAAAGGTTGTAAGCCGAGAGCAGGGTGGTAGGGGGATGATCGGACGGCTGGTACTCTCTCCGGCAGCGTTGGAGAGTCTGGACGCAACGGCCGCGGGGATCGCCGCGGGAACCGTGCTCTTCAGCGACACGTCTCGCTCCGTCCTCTCGCGGCTCAAGCTGGATACGCTCGAGACCGCCGTGACTCGGGCCGTCGTGAGTGCGGACCGGACTCTGAGGCAAGCCGATAGCGTGATCGGTTTAGTGGGCGACAGCCTACCCCGGGTTCTCGGCCGCATCAACAAATTTCTCGCGCAGGGGACCGGTACGGTAAAGGGGGTTCAGGGTTGGATCCCACCGGTCGCTATCGCGGGAATGGCGCTGTCTCTGGCGGGTATCCTCAAGCTCATCGGCGTCTTCTGATGGACGCGCGGCCTCAGTCATCATCGTTGTCTTCGTGCCGATTCTTGAGCGCCTCCGCCGCGGTATGCCGAATGGCGGCATCCTTCTCTCGTGCGGCCAAGGCAAGCACGGTATCACCACGCCGGTCATCGATCTCGGCGAGCGCCCGCACGACCGCATAGCGCAAACGCGGCTTGGCGCCGGCATATGTCCGGGACAAGGCCGGGACGGCCACTGAATCCGCGATTTCCCCCAACGCCATGGCAGCGATGATCCGAAGCTCCTGGTCCGAACTCCCCAGGGCGGCGACGAGCTGCGGGGGCGCGCGCTTCAGGTTGTCCAGCTCACCCAGGGATTGGGCGGCGAGTCTCTGCACCACGATGTCCGGATCGGTGATGGCTTGAGCTAGCGCGCCGGCCGCCCTGAGGCTCTCCAGCTCTCCTAGCGCCTCTGCCGCCGCGCGGCGAACCTCCACCACATTATCGTGTAATGCCTCGGTCAATGCGCCGGTGGCACGGTGGTCCTCTATCTCACCCAGGGCTTCGACCCCGGCTATCTGCACCCGTGGATCGCTGTCGCGCACCAGCGGGGTGAGACGGTCGGTGGCACGGATATCCTCGATCTCCCCCAGCGAAGTTGCGGCTGCGGCACGCGTCTCCGCGTCGCCGGATCGGAGTAGTGCGCTCAGCGGCTTCACGGCCCGCGCATCCTCGAGCTCACCCAGGGCATACGCCGCCATCCGGACGACAGCCGGTTCGCGATCGCCCAGAGCGCGGGTGAGGTCGTGGAAAGCGGCAGGATCCTCTGCATCGGCAAGCCCCAACGCCGCCGCCTCACGGACGCGCGCACCCTCACGTCGGAGGGCTTCGCGCAGCTGCTGCACCGCTCCTGCCTCTTCGCTCTGGCCCAGCATTCGGGCCGCTGCCCGGCGCACGCACGATCGCTGGTCGCCCAGCGCGTGAGCGAGGTGCGACAGTGCCGCGGGATCTGTCACCCGGCGGCTCAATGCCTGGCGAGCCCTCTCGACTACCCCCTCCGCCTTCAAGCTTCCAGGCTGATATTGCCCGTCCCAATCGCCCCAATTGTTCCCAATCGAATGGACCACAAACTGGCACACCACCGGCTCGGCTACCGCAAGAGAGCTGAGGAAACCGGCTACAGCCGAGGAATCCGGGCCCGGGTTGGGAGGCTTTACGCCGGCCCAGGGGTCGACCTCATCGTAGTCATTGTGATGGGATTGGGCGTACAGAGGTGTGCCGACTCGGGACAGCAGCAGGAGAAGAAACGCCGCGGACGTGGCGAGCGGGGGTCGTTCCTGCTTCATATGGTCTCCGGCATCCGAGCGAGGAGGTTCTAGCGTGGTCCATGCTCGACCTTGGATAGGAGAACCGAGAAGAGGGTTGCAAGGGCAAATGGAGACCGGTTCTGTCGCAAAAGGGGCCTACCTATGTCGCATTTTGGTCCTTGTCCCGGTTCGGACCATCTCGTATGGTGTCCCATCACTCCCTAGTCACGCGACGCTCAAGTCCTCGAATGTTCACCCGGGACATCCGGCTGACCTCCGTCCTCAACTCGCCGGGCCTCAGGATTCCATGAGCGGGGGGCCACCGTGGAAATCAAGCCTCATGAACGACGCTATCTCGTAAGCTTTGCCCAGGCTGCGCTAGGCCTGGGCGAAAATCGCAGTGCCGCGGAGCGGGCAGTCGATCGGCTCGATGAATTTCTCATGGCGGCTCCGGCCTCGGTCCGTTCTCGATTCCACCTGGCGCTGCTGATCTCGCCCCCGCTCTTCAGCAAGGCTCGATTCGCCCGTAAGCCGCTCGCATGGCGGCGGGCCTATCTCGACCGGTTAGTCTCGAAGTTCGCTAAGCGCGCCCCGGGTTTCCTCATCGACCGTCAGGCCATCCTTTCGACCATCAAGGCGATGCTCGGGGGAAGCTTTTGCGAGCTGCCTGAATTCTGGCAGCGCATCGGGTACTCGCCGGTGCCTGATCGCTTTCCCAGCCGGCCCTCGGGTGAGCCGGTGATCCCGCCGACAGGCTCCAAGCTGCAGCCCGCCCGGTCGGCACCCGGAGAGCTCCTCCACCAGCGGTCGACCCGACTCGCGGATCTTCCCGAGCGCGTAGAGGGGAGACCTACCGTCGCCATCATCGGCGGGGGCGCGGGTGGCCTCACCGCGGCGCATACACTGGCTCTACGGCCGGAGCTGAAGGGGGTGCGCATCGTCGTCCTGGAGGCAGGGAAGCTCCACACCAATGAGAGCTTCCCCCACCGAACGCTCGACGGTTTCTCACAGCTCTACTTCAACGCCGGCGTCACCCCCTGTCGGTCACAGCGTATCGGCTTCATTCAGGGCCGCTGCGTTGGGGGCGGGACCACCGTGAACAACGCCGGCTGCGTGCGACCGCTGAACGAATGGAGCACCCTGATCGAACAGCGCTGGGGCATTGAAGGAGCAGAGCTGGACTGGCAGAAGGTCGGAAAGGCGTTCGATGCCTTGCGGGATCCGCTACACGTCCGTGAGGTCGAGCCTTATGTCATTACCAAAGGCACCCAGCGAACGTACGAAGGTTTCGGGACTTTAGGGGACCAGTACGTCCGAGCCGGTTTGCTCGAAGCAAACCTCAAGGACTGTGTGTCATGCGGACAGTGCAATAACGGGTGCCCCTACGACGCCCACACAGCCCCGTTCATCACGCTCCTGCCCGAAGCGCTCAGAGGCAATGCCGACCTGGTGCTGGTGCCGCAAGCCGAGGCTACCCGGATCGTATTTGAGAACGACGGGCCTGGACGACGGGTGTCACACATCGAGCTCCGGGACCCGAGCGGCCGGCGCCAACGCCTGTTTGCCGAGCAGGTGATCGTGGCAGCGGGCGCCTTCAGCTCGGTCGACCTCCTGCTCAAGAGCCGCTTCTATTCCGCGACCAATACCCGCCGCCTCGTCGGACAACGCTTCAGCTGCAACTACGCCAGCCCAGTGCTCGGCCGCTTTCGTGAGGAAATGAACGCAGGGAAGGGAATCCAGATCGGGTACATCATCGAGATGCCCGATGACCGGATGATCATCGAGACCGCGTTCGCGCCTCCGACCGTCATGGGGATGCTGATGCCCCAATGGGGGGACGGGTTTGCCGAGAAGCTCCAGGCGTACAACCACTATGGAGTGGCGTTTCCTACCGTCTCCAGCGATGCGTACGGATCCATTGACTTCCCCCTGCTGCCACCGTCCTCCAGCGCC
>Ga0184637_10001962_pt1 | contig 13412 bp, 7 predicted proteins | sample PLM3_127_b2_FD_133143 | JGI IMG/M metagenome (GOLD analysis project Ga0184637, IMG submission 133143) | Groundwater sediment microbial communities from an aquifer in East River, Colorado, USA - PLM3_127_b2 | ecosystem: Environmental > Terrestrial > Soil > Riparian zone | place: USA: East River...
GCCTTCTCACCCCTGATCCTGAGGATATCGTGTGGGTTAATTGCACCATCAACGAGCTGGTCTCCTGACGATACCCGTTCACCATCCCTCACAAGTACGTGCTTACCTCTGGGCATTAAATATTCCTTTGCCTCTCCTATATCTGGGGTTACCACTATCCTCCTCTTCCCCTTTAAGTCCTTTCCGAATGAGATGATTCCATCTATTTCACTTACAGTAGCTGGGTCTTTAGGAATTCTTGCTTCAAAAAGCTCCGCTACCCTGGGGAGTCCACCAGTTATGTCTTTTGTCTTTGCTGTGGCCCTTGGAATCTTCGCTATTACATCTCCAGCATGAACGATGTCCCCTTCATTCTTTTCAATAATCGCCCCGATTGGAACCGAATACTGAACATGTTTTGCGCTAGCATCCCCTACAACAAGTGCAGGATGCAAATCAGGGTTCTTTGATTCAATAACTACCTTCTTATAGATTCCTGTAACCTCATCGACCTGTTCTTTTATGCTTATCCCCTGTTCGAGATCATGATAGACTACCTTCCCTGGGATTTCAGAAATAAATGGCGTCGTATAAGGATCCCATTCGGCTAATAGCCTTCCCTCCTTTACCCGCTCTCCTTCCTCTACGCCTAGACGAGCACCCAAGACAAGTGGACATCTTTCCCTCTCGTAACCCTTATCATCGACAATCGCCAAAATACCAGTACGGTTTGTGACAACGAGTTTCCCCTCTTTGTTCCTCACAGATCTTACTCCAATCAATTTAACTACCCCCTGATGCTGACTTTCAAGGGTACTTTCAGCAGCCCTCTGGCTTGCCGCTCCACCTATGTGGAAGGTTCTCATCGTTAGCTGAGTACCAGGCTCACCAATCGATTGTGCAGCTATGATCCCGACAGCCTCCCCAATATTTACGAGATTTCCAGAAGAAAGATTTCTTCCATAACATAATACACATACCCCATCCCTGGCTTCGCATGTAAGCACAGACCTAATCTTAACCTCAGTGATACTACCTGCCTCATCGATCTTATTTGCAGATGTCTCATTTATCTCCTCATTGGTATGTACGATTACCTCTTCCGTAACCGGGTCAACTATATCTTCTGTAACAACACGACCCAATACCCTTTCTCCCACCCTATCAATTATCTCTCCGCCCTCTATCAGGTCACCAACTGTAATACCCTCTATAGTCCCGCAGTCGTATCCAGTTACCATGACCTCCTGAGCAGCGTCAATCAGCCTTCTGGTCAGATATCCTGCATTAGCGGTCTTAAGGGCCGTGTCCGCAAGTCCCTTTCTGGCGCCGTGCGTTGAAATAAAATATTGCAAAACGTTCAGTCCTTCACGAAAGTTTGATGTAATTGGCGTCTCGATGATTTCTCCTGATGGTTTAGCCATTAATCCCCTCATCCCGGCAAGCTGACGTACCTGTGTCTGGCTTCCCCTAGCTCCAGAATCAATCATCATATAGATAGGGTTGGAACTGGGCACCTTGAGCTGCTTGCCGTTTCCATCATTCAACACGTCAAGGGAAAGCTCTTCCATCATTTCATGTGCAACTTCATCGCTGGTCTTAGCCCAGATATCAATTACCTTGTTATAACGCTCACCATCGGTTATCAATCCCTGGGAGTATTGGGTTTGAACCTTAACCACCTCGCCATAAGCCTTATCGAGAAGTTCCCCTTTCTTAGTAGGAATCTTCATATCATCAATTGAGATTGATATGCCTGCTTTAGTGGAATACTGAAAACCCAGTGTTCGTAGCCTATCTGCGAGGAGCACAGTGCTCTTCCCCCCTGCGATTCTAAAGCAACCATCGATCAATTCCTCTATGGCTCTCTTTGTCATCAATTTATTTACAAATTCAAATGGGATCACCCTAGGCATAATCTCATAGAGCAACACCCTCCCCGTAGTCGTATCATTTATCTTCCCATCAATCCTAACCTTTATCTTCGAATGCAGGCCCACCTCATTCGAATCATAAGCCATTCTGACCTCTTCTATACATGAGAATACCTTTCCCTCACCCTTTCCATGCAAGATCTCCCTGGTCATATAATAAACTCCAAGAACTATATCCTGTGTAGGAAGGATAATTGGTTTTCCGTGAGCGGGAGAAAGAATATTGTTTGTTGACATCACCAGTGCCCTGCATTCAGTCTGTGCTTCTATAGAAAGAGGTACGTGCACCGCCATCTGGTCACCGTCAAAGTCGGCGTTGTAAGCCGGGCACACAAGTGGGTGTATCTGTATTGCGAGATCTTCTATTAGAATTGGTTCAAATGCCTGAATGCTCAATCTATGGAGTGTGGGGGCACGATTCAAGAGGACAGGATGCTCCTTAATAACCTCATCCAAGGCATCCCAGACAATGGGCGATTCCTGTTCTACTAGCTTTTTAGAAATCTTAATTGTTGAAGCTGAACCCCACTTTTCCAGCCTTTCGTAAATAAATGGTCGAAAAAGCTCGAGAGCCATCTGCTTAGGCAGACCACATTGATGAAGCTTAAGCTCAGGGCCAACAGTAATTACGGAACGACCAGAATAGTCTACCCTCTTTCCAAGAAGGTTTTGTCTGAACCTGCCCTGCTTGCCCTTAATTATATCGCTCAGACTCTTAAGAGGGCGGTGGTTATGCCCAAGAACCGGCCTCCCCCTTCTACCATTCTCAAAAAGTGCGTCTACAGCCTCCTGGAGCATCCTTTTCTCATTTCTAACTATGATATCTGGGGCTCCAAGCTCGAGTAATTTTTTCAGACGATTGTTCCTGTTTATAACGCGTCTATATAGATCATTTAAATCAGAGGTTGCAAACCTACCACCGTCTAAGGGAACGAGTGGCCTTAGGTCTGGAGGAAGTATAGGGATCCTGGTAAGGATCATCCATTCAGGGCGATTTCTGGACTGCCTGAAGGCCTCAACAATCCTCTGCCTCTTGGTTATTCTTGCCCTCTTTATTGGAGAGCTCACATGCATCAATTCGCGTCTTAAATGATCGGAGAGCTCTACGAGATCAATCCTCTTGAGCATTTCCCTTATAGTTTCGGCGCCCATTCCAACCCTAAAAACAGGTCCATACTCCTCGAGATACTTCCTATATCTCTCTTCACTGAGTACATCACCAAATTTAAGTGAAACACTGCCTGGTTCAATGACCACATAGGCCTCGTAGTAGAGAACCTTTTCCAGGTCCTTGAGGGTCATGTCCAGCAGCATTCCTATTCTACTTGGTATGCTCCTCAGAAACCAGATATGAGCAACCGGGGAGGCAAGCTCAATATGGCCCATCCTCTCACGCCTTACCTTGGACGATATAACCTCCACTCCGCATTTCTCACACGTATGACCCCTGTGTTTTAGCCTCTTATACTTTCCACAGAGGCATTCGTAATCCTTAACTGGACCAAAGATTTTAGCGCAAAATAATCCACTTCTTTCAGGTTTGAATGTTCTATAGTTGATAGTCTCGGGTTTTCTTACCTCGCCTGAAGACCATTCCTTGATCTTCTCAGGGGAAGCTATTGAAATCTTTACAGCTTTGTATTCGGAAGGATTCTTTGGCTTTTCAAATAGGCTGTCTATATCCACGTATTAACTACCTCCCATATTTATTTATGAATTAATATCTTAATCTACATTCTCTTCTAAGAGTTCAACGTTAAGAGAGAGTGACTGGAGCTCTTTTTGTAAAACCTTAAATGATTCAGGGATTCCCGGTTCGAATCTCTTTTCACCCTTCGCAATAGAATCGAAAATCCTTGTTCTTCCAATAACATCGTCCGATTTGACGGTAAGAAATTCCTGGAGTGTGTAGGCAGCTCCATACGCCTCTAGAGCCCAAACCTCCATCTCTCCGAGCCTCTGACCGCCGAAATGAGCCTTTCCTCCAAGGGGTTGCTGCGTTACTAGAGAATATGGTCCAATTGCCCTGGCGTGAATCTTTTCTTCAACTAGGTGGTGCAGTTTCAGCATGTACATAATCCCGATGGCAACCTTCTGGTCAAAAGGCTCTCCAGTGAACCCATCAAACAGTATTGTCTTACCATCCTCGGGAAGGGCAGACTCTTTAAGCAATAACTTTATTTCATTTTCAGTAGCTCCATCAAAAACGGGTGATTCAACCGGAATCCCATCCTTTAATCTGCCTACCAGCTCAACAATCTCTTCTTCATTCATATCATCAACCAATCGCCGAACCTCCTTCGAGCCGTATATTTCTTTTAACTTCTTTCTGAGGGCCGTCGGGCTAAACTCATTTTCAATATACTCATTCAACTGATGCCCTAGCTCCTTTGCTGCCCATCCGAGATGGGTTTCTAAAATCTGCCCGACATTCATTCTAGATGGCACACCCAGGGGATTAAGCACCATATCTACAGGTGTTCCGTCAGGCAGGTATGGCATATCCTCTTCCCTGAGAATTTTGGATATAACACCCTTGTTTCCATGTCTACCAGCCATCTTATCTCCCACCTGTAGCTTTCTCTTAACTGCAACATAAACCTTCACTATCTTAAGCACCCCTGGTGGAAGCTCATCAGGTTTTACGAGCTTTGAAATCCTCTGGTCATAAACCATCTTAACCAGATCAATCTGCTCAAGCGTTTTTTCTATCGTTTTATTCACCTCTGACTCAGTATCTTCTCCCTTTTCAACTCCAATATCGCCAGTCTTTTCAAACGGTATGCTGTCAAGTATTTCTCCGGTGATTTTATCACCCATCTTTATCAGTGTTTTTCTATTTACAATCAACTTCCCAGAGGCAATCCTGTTTACAAGCAGTGCTTTAATCCTTTTCCGGGCATCTTCTCTTAGTATTCTTATCTCATCATCTTTATCCTGTTTGAGCCTGGTAATTTCAAAATCCTCTATACTCTTTGCACGCTCATCTTTGTCAACTATCCTTGAAAGAAGCATCTTTACGTCAATTACGGTGCCAGTCACACCCGGTGATGCCCTCAAAGAGGTATCCTTTACATCCCCTGCCTTATCACCGAATATTGCCCTCAAAAGCCTTTCTTCAGGGGAAAGCTGCGTCTCCCCTTTGGGTGAAATCTTTCCTACTAGGATATCGCCGGGCTTCACCTCAGCCCCTTTCCTTATAATTCCACTTTCGTCCAAATTCCTTAAAGCGTCCTCTCCAGCATTGGGAATATCTCTGGTCATTTCCTCACGGCCTAACTTCGTCTCGCGGGCTATGCACTCAAATTCTTCAATGTGTATTGAGGTGAACTTATCCTCCTTAACGACCCTTTCACTTATCAAGATAGCATCCTCAAAGTTATACCCTCCCCAAGGCATAAATGCCACCAACACATTCTGACCCAATGCAAGCTCACCAAAGTGTGTAGAAGGACCATCCGCGATAACGTCTCCTCTGCTTACCTTATCTCCCTTTTTGACAATCTGTCTCTGATTCCAGCATGTATTCTGGTTTGATTTCTGAAACTTTATTAAATTATATATCTCAACTCCACCCTCGTCATACCCATTCCCCGTTGATCTTACTACAATCCTCGTTGCATCCACGTATTCCACTATCCCATCCCTTCTCGCTATTACTGTTACACCGGAATCTTTAGCAACTGTGCCTTCAACACCTGTGCCAACTAACGGTGCGCTAGTGCGCAAAAGTGGTACCGCCTGGCGCTGCATATTAGAACCCATGAGTGCCCTATTAGCGTCATCATGCTCTAAGAATGGAATCAGTGACGCCGAAACTGAAACTAGCTGAGTAGGAGTAACGTCCATAAGTTCAACCTTATTCGGTTCTATCATTAAAAATTCACCCTTAAAGCGCGCTGAGACTAGATCCGATTTCAATCGGCCATCTTCATCTAAGGGTGCATTAGCCTGTGCTATTATGTATTTCTCCTCTTCGAGGGCATTCAAGTAAACGATCTCCTTTGTTACCTTCCCATTTTTTAAGGCTCGGTATGGTGTCTGTATAAAACCAAATTCATTTATCTTCGCATAGGTTCCTAGGCTTGAGATCAGTCCTATGTTCGGTCCCTCGGGAGTTTCAATTGGGCAGATCCTTCCGTAATGCGATGAGTGAACATCCCTCACTTCAAAGCCGGCCCTTTCACGTGTAAGACCACCTGGTCCCAATGCACTCAATCTTCTCTTATGCGTTATCTCAGACAGGGGATTTGTCTGATCCATAAATTGAGAAAGCTGTCCTGTAGCAAAGAATTCCTTGACTACAGAAATTACAGTTTTTGGGATGAGTATTTCGCTGGGCATAAGGCTTTCTACAGTTTGATAGCCCATTTTCTCCCTTACCGATCTTGAGAGTCTATCAAGCCCGGAATTGAAGCGGTCTTGAATTAACTCTCCCACCGTACGAACCCTTCTATTCCCCAGGTGATCTATATCATCGGTAGTTCCCCTCCCCCCTTTTAGGTTAAGGAGGTATTTAACAGTCTCCATGATATCTTCTTTTTTAAGAGTTGACTCTTTATCAGATACTCCGTGGTTAAGTTTATAATTTATCTTTAGACGCCCTACCTGTGATAACCTATAGGTATCAACGTTAGAAAACATGTTGTGAAAAAATGTTTCAGCCACTTTTTTTGTCGGTGGATCAGTTGGTCTAAACTTTTTATAGATTTCAGTGATCGCCGCTTCGGGTGTGTCAACCTTGTCTGCTAGAAGCGTACTCCTCAGTGATGCTATCACAGAGATGTTATCAATGAAGAATGTCTTTACCTCCTTTACTGCCTTCTCTTTCAATTCCTTTAGTCTCTTTTCTGTTATCTCTTCATTAAAGCCTAAAATCACTTCACCGGTTTTATTGTCAATTATGTCTTCAGCACAGGGTCTCCCTATGACTTCACTTTCTTGAATTGGAATTCTAGTAATCTTTGCCGTCTGTATCTTTTCAATAAGATTTGCTACGAACCTTCTTCCCTTTTTTACTACTATCTCATTTGTTTTCAGATCAATAACGTCCGCGCTTGCTCTTTGAAAGGAAAGAATGTCGGGATCTATGCTCTTTTTTAAACCATCGGATTCTAAATACACTGTCTCAGTAGGATAAAAATAATGCATTATTCCCTTCGCATTGTAGCGAAGAGCCTTGAGGAGGACAGTGACTAGAAACTTTTTCTTCCTATCGATCCTTACATGTAAATGATCTTTCGAGTCAAATTCAAAATCGAGCCATCTACCGTCCTGGGGCACGATCCTAGCCGTATAAGAAATTCTGCCAGAAGCCTGGTCTTTCTTTATCAGATCGAAAAAAACACCGGGTGAGCGGTGCAGTTGATTTACGACCACCCTTTCTGTTCCGTTTATGATGAAAGCGCCATTTGGAGTCATAAGGGGTATCTCACCAAAATAAACCTCCTGCTCTTTCACATCCCTTATTGTTCTTTCCCCTTGATTATCTAGAGGTGTTTCCCATACTATTAGGCGAAATGTAACATACAGCGGTACAATGTACGTGTAGCCTTTTAACCTACACTCCCCTGGTTCATGCTTTGGTTTATCTAGCCGATAACTAACATACTCGAGTGAAGCCTTGCCATTATAGTCTTCAATGGGAAAGGCGATCTTGAATGCGTGATGAAGCCCGATGTCTTTTCTTTCTTCCTGCTTAAGGTCTGCCTGGAGAAAATCGCTATAGGATTTAGTTTGAACATCCAAAAGGTGTGGAATTTCAAGAACACTTGGTATCTTGGCAAAGCTCTTCCTTATAATATAAGTCTTTTTCCCATTATTGCTCACCTTAAAAACCCCCTTAAATTTTTAATTCCCTTTAGCTCCAACAGGGTCTCTATTGTAATGTCCTACCTGAAAATGTAGGGCCCGTTTCCCAACCAGGAAATCAATATGCAAAACAAAACGTAGGGCCCGTTTCCCAAACAGGCATCGTATTTGGACTGATCGGCGATCAGTCCCTACAAAGGCATCGGTCCCTACATTCATTTCTCCTGTCATTTTAAATGCCTACACCTTGCAGCCTGCTCTTGGGTTGTTAATTCAACCATAACCTTTCCTTGAAAGATAAGATTGAGCTTCTTCCAGCTTTTTATCTTATTTATCCCTTAATAAAGATCAGGTAATTTCAACAGTAGCGCCAGCTTCTTCAAGCTTTTTCTTCATGGCTTCAGCCGCTTCCTTTTTCTCGCCCTCTTTAACAGTCTTAGGCGCACCTTCTACGAACTCCTTAGCCTCTTTGAGACCTAGAGAGGTTAATTCTCTAACCACTTTGATAACCTGTATCTTGTTATCACCCACAGTCTTAAGAATTACATTAAATTCAGTCTTTTCAGCCTCCGCAGGTATAGCTTCAGCACCTGCCATAGCAGCTCCACCGACCGCTGCCATTGCGAATTGTGGTGCAGCAACTTTCACGCCGAACTTTTCTTCGACCTCTTTGATTAGATCTGAGATCTCAAGCATCGTAGCTTTTTCAAGATATGAAACTACATCCGCTCTCGTAATTTCAGCCATTTGATTAAACCTCCTTATACTTAAACAAATTTTTTAAACATCCCTTTATCAATCTAATTAGTCTTAACCCGTCTCCTGGCTCTCTTTCATATCCCTAACTGAATTAAGGAGATAGAGTAATCTTCTTTGAAGCTCCGAAAGAGTACCTACGAAATTAGAGAGTGGGCTCGAAATTAACCCCACAAACTGGGATAACAATACATCCTTTGATGGAAGCTTTGAGAGTCTCGATATCTCCTCAACACCCATCACGACTCCATCAACTAACCCTCCCTTCAATTGAAGAGCCGAAAATTCCTTCATTGAATCCATAAAAACCTTTGCAACCGCAGCAGCATCACCACTGCAAAGTGCTATTGCAGTTGGACCAATGAAAAGGTCTTTAATCTTCTCAACTCCTGTATCCTCAGAAGCCTTTTTAAGAAGGGTATTCTTCACAACCTTAAAATCCACTCTAGCCTTCTTAAGCTGCCTTCTAAGGGACTGTATCTGCTTAACACTCATGCCCTTGTATTCAACAACCATGAGAGAAGGATTTTTTGTGAACTTTTCTCTGTATTCCTTAACAACTTCTTCCTTTAATGCCTTGGTTAACATTTCCCTCTCCTTAACTATCTCAATAGATAGAAAGCCCTTATAGCATCGTTAAAAAGTGTTATTCCTTAAGCAGCAGCCTCTAAACCCTTAAGCGCTTCACGAATACTAACAAAATCAACCTTTATCCCCGGCCCCATGGTGTTTGAAACAACCACCTTTCTAATAAACGCACCCTTTGACGAAGGGGGTTTCATCTTTAATAGATTGTCCATCAGCATAAGAAAATTTTCCCTGAGCTTAGAGGCGCCAAACGATATTTTCCCAAAAGGAGCATGAACTACCCCGCCCTTGTCATTCTTGAACTCTATTCTACCAGCCTTTGATTCACGAACTGCCCTCTCTATGTCAAACGTTACAGTCCCAACCTTTGGACTCGGCATAAGTCCCCTGGGACCTAGAAATTTTCCCAGCTTACCTACCAATCCCATAATATCAGGAGTCGCAATGACCACATCGAAACCTAGCCAGTTCTCCTTAGTTATCTTCTCAATGAGATCTTCAGCTCCAACGTAATCTGCACCAGCGTCTTCTGCCTCCTTAACCTTCTCCCCCTTAGTAAAAACTAGCACCTTAATCTTTTTTCCTAGCCCGTGTGGCAAAACAATCGCACCCCTAACCTGTTGATTGGCTTGGCGGGGATCTATGCCAAGTTTTACCGCAACCTCTACAGACTCGTCAAATTTAGCTGTCTTGGTCTCTTCCAATAAGCTAAAGGCTTCATTTAGGCTATATAATTTTGAGTGATCAACCTTGTTTTTAGCCTCTATAAATTTCTTACCTCCTGCCATTGCTCCTCCTTATGTGCGATGATGCACGATTCACGATCCCCAATTCATGATGCATGTTATTTCTTTTATCTTGTAGAAGGTATCATGCATCCTGTATCCTGCATCTTGCATCCTGCTATAGCACATCAATTCCCATACTCCTAGCGGTACCCTCAACTATTCTCTCAGCCATCTTAATATCATCAGTATTCAAATCAGCCAACTTTTTCGAAGCAATCTCTTTAATTTGTGCCCGTGTTACCTTTCCCGCTTTAACCCTTGGAACCTCCCCCGACCCCTTTTCTATGCCTGCGGCCTTCAAAAGAAGATAGGATGCTGGAGGTGACTTAGTGATAAAACTAAATGACCTATCAGCATAAACAGTAACTATCACAGGGATTAAACCATCGGACCTCGATGTCTCTGCATTAAAAGCCTTGCAGAACTCCATTATATTCACCCCTCTCTGTCCCAAGGCAGGGCCTACAGGGGGAGAAGGGGTCGCTTTACCTGCTGGAATCAATAGTTTAATCTCTGCTATTATCTTCTTCATTCTATATCTTCTCCACCTGACTAAAATCCAGTTCAATTGGCGTCGATCTTCCAAATATAGTGACATACACTTGAACTCTACCCTTTTCTGGCTTTACCTCCTCAATTACACCTGTGAAATTGGCAAATGGACCCTCAATTACCTTTACCGTTTCACCCCTTTCAAACGAAATTTTGGGCTTCGGTTTTAGGGTACCCTCTTCGATTTGATGCTTGATCTTGGAAACCTCTTTCTCATCTATATCAGGAACGGAATCCGGATCGATCATACCATCTTTAATCTTCCCGCCAACAAAACCTATAACCTTGGGAATATTCCTTATTAAATGCCAGCTTCTTTCGTTTAGCTCCATCTTTACAAGTATATACCCTGGAAAGAATTTTCTTACCGAAGTCTTTTTCTTTCCACCCTTTATAGGCTCAACTATTGTCTCAGTGGGTATTAGAACCTCATCAATTAATTCACTCAGATTCTCAGACTTAACCCTATCGTCTATCTGTGACTTAACCCTGTCTTCATAGCCAGTGTTTGTGTGAACGACATACCACCTGTTTGGCATAAAAATTTAAGTTCTCCGCTTAGCAACTCAACTCAGGACATACTTCACAAGGATTGAAAATAAAAAATCCACTAAACCTAAAAATGATGCAAGTATTACCGAGATAACAATAACCGCCCCAGTAGATCTCACCGCTTCCTTCATAGTAGGACGAGTTACTCGTTTACCCTCGAGTTCAATTTCCTTGAAGTAATCAACAGCCTTCGTAATATATTCTCTTGGATTTTCCATGTTATTTCTGAACTTCATTCCAGGGCAGGAGGGACTCGAACCCCCAACCGCTGGATTTGGAGTCCAGTGCTCTACCCAATTGAGCTACTGCCCTTCGGCTTCAAATTTTGTATGGTATAAACCAGATTGAAATCTCTCCATTAATTTAATGTGTTCAGACGATTTTAAGGATATAAAATAGTAATATACTCGGAGAAGAACATTATAATCCAAAGACGTAAACCGTATATGGTAACCTAAAATTAAAATTTAGCAAGAAATTTCTAGAATGGTATAAAAGTCATGAAAATTAAGGAATAAATTTATATGATAAATTAAAAAAATCAAGTCCTAAAAATGTAGTGGAATCGTTCCCCTACTGTCATTTCCACCTCTGTCATCTCGAACGCATGTGAGAGATCTTGTAGTTTTTTAATGTAGGGCCCGTTCCCCGAACGAGCAATAATCACACTTCGACCCTGCTCAGTGTGAGCGGGTTTTTTAACACAATCCGATCCTTCGATGAGTCACGACTGAGCACCTCGACTTCACTCAGCGTGAACGGTTGTGTTAGTTCAATAATAAATAGCGGATTTATATCCGTGCATCCTGAGACATGTAGGGCCCGTTCGCCGAACGGGCATGAACAGACGGACTGGTCGGCGACCAGTCCCTACCGGCGACCAGTCCCTACCGGAGATCAATCCCTACAGGTGCATCAGTCCCTACACAAGCCTTCTTCTTAAATATCTAATTCCAACAGCGAAAATTGGTAACAACGGTATCAATAGATTCCCTAAAACACTTGCTGATGGTAGACCCTGGGCAATCGAACAGCCACTACCACCACTGCCGGGAGGTTCATCACTAAGAAGTATCGGTGCCCCTGGCTCAACGACAATACCATTTGGCGTTAAATCAGCGTCACCCCTTTCTCCATCAACGAAATGTACCAGAACATCTCCACCCGGTAGGAATTCAGCCCCAGTTTCACCATCAAATAAGAATTCATAGCAATGTGGTTCAGCATTGAGGGGTTCTGGACCAAATTTGAAAAATGAAGTGACATTCGCCCCCTGTGGAAGAAGATAAGTCACCATTGTAGCGCCCCCAGGCACTAGATTACCAACGGTGTATGAAAATGCACCAACAGGAAGGGTCACAAACTGCCCCTCAAAACCATCCGGACATCCCTGCAGATTGCGTAATGCCATTACATTTGTAAGGAAAGTCCCCACAGGTGATTCGAGGGTTACAAATTTCCCATCCTTAGCATTCCTAATCGTAACAATATTTGGAGGAGTTGGGGGGGGTGTTGGTGTGGGAGTTGGTGTAGGAATAGGTGTAGGCGTTGCAATTGGTGTTGGTGTTGCAATAGGAGTTGCTATGGGTGTGGGAGTTGCTATGGGAGTGACCTCATAGGCGCCTATTGATATATCCCTTGGAACGTCGTCAAAGTCATCTGGTGGCGGGTCGGCTTCCGCTCCAGCAAGCGTATTCATAGCGACTTTTGTCCCTGCGTTAGCGACGGGAGATAGGGGCTGGATGTGATAGTCGTCATCAGTAATATTGTTTACGAATAGAGGGTCATTGGGAATATTGCCTTCTAATAAAATAACAGTTCCAACAGTTACCCCAGTTCCTACGATATTTGTCGGGGAGGTTGTAATAATATCAGTAAAACGAACTGCTATAGTCGCACAATTAGTAGGTGAAGGAGGAGAGCAGCTTGCGCCAGCATCTACAAGTGCAATCTGATCACCATTTCCTGCGGCTATATTGAATTGAATTATATCGTTTGGAAGTGTCCAATCGATTCTTCCATCTCCCGAGTTATCAACTAGGATTGCACCCCCTTGAGCTAATGCATTAGTTGCCTCATTGTCTGCTATCGTGTTATTAACAAATTTTATATCAAAGTCGGCGTTACTCCCGTTAGTAACAGCGGCAACCCCTCCTCCCCCCGGATCACCTGTTGCTATGTTTTTAAAAATAATATTATTTACGACTGGAAATAGATTGATGGTACCATTTCCTCTTAGGGCTATACCGCCCCCAAATGTACCAGCACTGTTGTTTCCTATCTCGGTCTTGCTGATTGATGCATTGATAGTTGTACCCGTTTCGGCTTCAATAGTAATCCCTCCCCCGTGATCACTATCTGCCATATTAAACGTTATTACATCTTCTTCAATTGATGCAGTAACAGGTTCTGTATTACCACTTTGATTCTTAATTATAATACCTCCTCCTCC
>Ga0184637_10001963_pt1 | contig 13403 bp, 6 predicted proteins | sample PLM3_127_b2_FD_133143 | JGI IMG/M metagenome (GOLD analysis project Ga0184637, IMG submission 133143) | Groundwater sediment microbial communities from an aquifer in East River, Colorado, USA - PLM3_127_b2 | ecosystem: Environmental > Terrestrial > Soil > Riparian zone | place: USA: East River...
CGGACGTTCACCACGTCGAACCCGAACGGCTTGCTGCGGTTCCACGAGCCCTTGCGCACGATGAGCATCGTGTCGCGGTACTCGGCCGGGAACATCTTGCCCGTGTAGAACTGCACGCCCATGACCGCCGCGTGCGGGCCCATCAGCGCCACCGGCTTCGTTACGTCCTTGCACGGGTCGGCCTTCTTGATATCCCGGTCGGGCACGCCCTGGGCGTGGCAGTACGGGAAGCCGAAGTTCAGTCCGGTTTTCGACAGGCGGTTCAGTTCGTCCTGCGGGCCGTCGTCTCCCATCCAGTCGCGGCCGTGGTCGGTGAACCACAGCTCGCCGGTCTTCGGGTGGAAGTCGAACCCGACCGAGTTGCGCACCCCGCGCGCGAGAACCTCCATGCCGGAACCGTCGGGGTTGTAGCGCCGGATCTGCCCGTACTCGGCGGTCGGCTCGCAGATGTTGCACGGCGAGCCAAACGGGACGTAGAGCTTCTTGTCGGGCCCGAACCGGATGTACTTCCAGTTGTGGTGCTGCAGCGGCGGCAGGTTGAACTTCGCGGTGAGGTCCATCGGCTGGACATTGGGATTGTTCTCGATGCCGTCGAAGCGCAGCACCTTGTCGATCGCCATGACGTAGAGCGAGCCGTCCGCGAAGGCGACCCCGGCCGGCTGGGTGAGCTTGTCGACGACGACCCGGCTCGTCCGCCGGTCGCCCTCGTCGGTGATCTCGTACACGCGGCCGATGATGCGCGTGCCGACATAGATCTTGCCTTTGTCCCCGAGCGCCATCGCGCGCGCCCCGGGGATGCCGGTCGCCCAGATCTCGACCGCGAAGCCCGGTGGCAGCTTGAGATTGTCGATCGGGATCTCGCTGCGGGGCGTCTCGGTCATGCGGCCCGCGTGCGGCGCGAGCTTCGAGTCCGCCATTGCAGGCGGCTTGCCCTGATGCCACGCCGGAGGCGGCTTGGGCTTGTCCTGGGCGTGCGCGGCTCCAAACGCGATAAGCGCAACCAATCCGACCGCAGTTCTGATCATGGTGTCTCCTCCTTTTATTGGGATGCTACCCGGCGGGAGGTCGCACGCTAACCTTCCTGCGCGCCCCCGCCACAGCTTGCCATTCTACCCCCGGGTGGACAGGCTCGGAGCCGCACGGCACCGGGGTTACGGCCGGCCGGCGGCGGTGTACGGCAGAAGCTCGTCGAGGACGAGCTGCGAAACCCTGGCGACGGCGCCGCTTGCGCGCACCCTTTGCGGCGATTCGTTGACGAAGAGGACGATCCCGAGCTTGCGCTCCGGGACCATCTGCACGAGCGTCGTGAACCCCGGCTGACCGCCGTCCTTCTTGACGAGCGTCTCGTTGCCGAGCGGCGACACGAACCAGCCGATCGCCGCCGCGCGGGCGGCGCCGGTGGGGGCGACCGGCTGCCACATTTCGCGCACCGTCCGCGAGGCGAGGATCTGCGCACCGCCCGCCGGGCCGGTGCGGAACTGGAGCATGAGGAACCGGCTCAGGTCGTTGACCGTCGAGAGGATCGTGCCCGACGGCGGGAACGGGTCCCGGTAACCCGCCCGATAGCCCGACCACGCACCCTCAGCGGGGTCGACCCGCAGATAGCCCATCGCGAGTCGATCGGGAGCGACCGACTCGATGTCGTAGGTGCTGCTCGTCATCCCGAGCGGCGCGAAGATGTGCCGCCGCACGTAGTCGTGATACCGCTCGCCCGCGACCAGCGCGGCCGCCTGCCCGAGCACGACGAACCCCAGGTTGGAGTAGGCGTAGACCTTGCCCGGCTCGGCGGCCGCCGTCCGGTGCTCGAGAAAGCGGAAGAGGTTCGGCACCGTGCCGAGGTTCGGCTGCACGTTGCGCTGGAGCCCGGCCGTGTGCGAGGCGAGCTGGCGCCAGGTCGGCGACACCCGCCCACCCCCCGGTCCCGGATACCAGGCCTCCGGGACGTAGCGGTCGATGGCCTCGTCGAGGCGCAATCGCCCGGCGTCGCGCAGCTGCATCAGCGCCGTCGCCTCGAAGACCTTGGTGACCGAGCCGATGCGGTAGACGGTGTCCGGCGTGGCGGGGATGCCGCGCTCGAGGTTGGCACAGCCGAAACCGGCCGCGAGCAGCAGGGTCTGATCGTGGACGATGCCGATCGCGAGGCTCACGAGCCGGCCCTGCCGCCGCTCGTCCGCGGCGACGGTGGCGATCCGGTGCACTGCCGTCGCGACTTCCCCGTCGCGCATCAGGCCGCCGCCGGCGATGACCGGGGGAGGATTCGGGCAGGCCGGCGCCTCCTCCTGGGCAAACGCGGGGTGTACGGTTGACAGCGCGGCGGCGACGCTCAGGGCAAACGCCGAAAGGCGGCAGCGGCGAGTCCTCGCCGGAACGGCTGGAACCCGCGTCCGCGCTCGCATGCCACCGCCTCCTCGAAGATGAGTGCGCCCGATCGCGGGCGGCCGGTTTCTTCTCCGGGGTTTCTACCGCGCGGCGCGGTCTGCGACTGTCAAAGGTTGTGAAATCTCCCGCCGTCAGGCCGTCCCGCCGACGGTCAGGCCGTCGATGCGCAGCGTCGGCTGGCCGACGCCCACCGGCACCGACTGGCCGTCCTTCCCGCACGTGCCGACCCCCGTGTCGAGCTGGAGGTCAGACCCGATCATCGCCACGCGGGTGAGCGCGTCGGGGCCGTTGCCGATGAGCGTCGCGCCCTTCAGCGGATAGGTGGGCTTGCCGTTCTCGATCAGGTACGCCTCGGACATCGAGAACACGAACTTGCCGTTCGTGATGTCGACCTGCCCGCCGCCGAAGTTGACGGCGTAGATGCCGCGGTCGACGGACGCGATGATCTCCCTGGGGTCGCGGCTCCCGGCGAGCATGTACGTGTTGGTCATCCGCGGCATCACGACGTGCGCATACGACTCGCGGCGGCCGTTGCCCGTGAGCGGCATCTTCATCAGCCGCGCGTTGAGGCTGTCCTGGATGTAGCCGCGCAGCACGCCGTTCTCGATCAGCGTCGTGCAGTTCGTCGGGTTGCCCTCGTCGTCGACGTTGAGCGACCCCCGCCGCGAGGGCAGCGTCCCGTCATCGACGACGGTCACGCCCGGCGCGGCCACGCGCTCGCCCATCCGGCCCGAGAACGCCGACGAGCCCTTGCGGTTGAAATCGCCCTCGAGCCCGTGCCCGACCGCTTCGTGCAGGAGCACCCCCGGCCAGCCCGGCCCGACCACGACCGTCATCGTGCCCGCCGGCGTGGGCCGCGACTCGAGGTTCACGGCCGCGAGGTCGACGGCCCGCTTGGCGTAGTCCTCGAGCACCTCGTCGGTGAAGTACGCGTAGTCGAACCGGCCGCCGCCGCCGCTCGAGCCCTGCTCCCGGCGGCCGCCGCTTTCGGCAATCACCTGGACGGAGAGCCGCACCAGCGGCCGGACATCGGCCGCCATCACGCCGTCGGAGCGGGCGACCAGGATCACCTCGTATACGCCCGCCAGGCTCGCCATCACCTGCACGATGCGCGAGTCGCGGGCCCGGCACATGCGCTCGAGCCGCTCGAGGAGCCTCACCTTCTCGGTGTCGGCGAGCGACGCGAGCGGGTCGATCGGTTGGTAGAGGTCGCGGCGCTGGCCGGCGCGCGTGACCGGGAGGTTGCTCCTGCCGCCGATGCGGGCGATGGCCCGCGTCGCGCCGGCGGCATCCTTGAGCGCCGCGAGACTGATCTCGTCCGAGTACGCGAACGCCGTCTTCTCGCCGGAGAGCGCGCGGACGCCGACCCCCTGGTCGATGTTGAAGCTGCCCGACTTGACGATCCCCTCCTCCAGGCTCCAGCCCTCCGAGCGCAGGTACTGGAAGTAGAGGTCGGCGTAGTCGATGCGGTGAGACATGATGGCGCCGAACACCTGCGAGAGCTGGGGCGGCTGCAGGTCGTAGGGCGCGAGCAGCGTGTCGGCGGCGGTCCGGAGCAGCTGGTCCTGGGTTTGCATGGGCTACGCCTCGGAAGAAACTAGAGCACGCGGTGCGACAGGGCGGGCAGGCTCGCCCGCGCCTTGGCCTGATAGCTGGGGTCGATCTCGGCGACGACAACCCCGGGACCGCGGGCGAGGCTCGCGACCACCTTGCCCCAGGGATCGACCACCATCGTGTGGCCATGGGTGCGGCGGCCGTTCAGATGGTGGCCGCCCTGGGCCGGGGCGATCACCCACGCGAGGTTCTCGACCGCGCGTGCCCGGACGAGCACGTCCCAGTGCGCCGCGCCGGTGGTCGCCGTGAACGCCGACGGGACGGTGATCAGGTCCATCGGCGCGAGCCGGCGGTAGAGCTCCGGGAAGCGCACGTCGTAGCAGATCGAGAGCGCGATGCGGCCGAACGGCGAGTCGACCGCGACCGGCGTCGCGCCGGGCTCGATCGTGTTGGATTCCTTGTACCGCTCATACTCGGTCGAACGAGGGGGCGTGCCCCCTCGTAGCTCCCCCGATCCAGCCTGCGGCCCGAAAGTGTCGGTGAAATCGAACAGGTGGATCTTGTCGTAGCGCGCCACCCGCCGGCCGGCGTCGTCGTACACGAGCGAGCTGTTCCGCAGCTTCCCCGGATCGTCGGCGGGCAGCGGCACCGTGCCGGCGATCACCCAGGCGCGGCGCTTCGCGGCGACGCGCGCGAGGAACGACTGGATCGGACCGTCGCCGTCGGCCTCGCGGATCGCGAGCTTGTCGCGCTCGGACCGGCCCATGAAGCAGAACCACTCCGGGAGCACCACGAGCTTCGCGCCCCGATCGGCCGCGTCCGCGATGAGCTCATCGGCCGCGGCGAGGTTCGCCTCGACCGACGGCTCGGAGACCATCTGGAGGGCGGCGACCTTGAACCGCTCGTTCACGACGTCCCGGATGCCGCCCGGTTCACTTCTTTTCCTCGGCCGCGCCCGCGCCGGCCTCGCGCTCGGCGTCCTGGAGATGCGGCGCGCGCACCTGGAGCACCTTCGGCTCGGCCCAGCTGCCGGTGACGCTGTACTCGTACGCGAGCATCTGTCCGAGCGGGTCCCTGAGCAGTCGCTGCGCGAGCAGCGCGCCCGCGCCGAGGATCGGGTTGAGGAGCGCAACGCCGGCGGCGACCGCGATGCTGTCGCCGATGGAGGGCACGACCCGCACCGTGAGATCCTGGGTCTCCCGCGCGAGGTCCGCCCGCCCGGTGATCGCGACGCTCGCCGCCGGCCCCGCCATTGCCATGTCGTCCGTGGCCGCCACGCCGCGCGCGATCTTCGCCGAGCCGGTGATCGAGTCGAACGCGAATCCGTCGCTGAAGATGTCCCGGAAGTCGAGCGTGATCCGCCGCGGCAGCGACTGCAGCGACAGCACGCCGAGGAGCTTGCCCACGCCGGGTTCCACCTTCACGAACTGGCCCTTGGCCGCCGTGAGGGCGAGGTGGCCGGTGAGCGATCCGTAGTCGATCCGGTGCACCGGTCCGCTCCACTGCACGGCGCCCTCGAGCGTCGCCGTGCCCTTCGCCACGGCGTCCGGCTGGCCGAACCGCGCGAGATACGTCCCGATGTCCTTGACGTCCACCTTGACGTCCAACTCGGTCCGCTCGGCCCCCAGGCGCGGCGGCTGCCAGAGCCCGTTCGCGCTCAAGGTGCCGTCGGGCGCGACCAGCTCGAGCTTGTGGAGCCGCCAGCCGGCCGGCTCGTTCACCGCGCGCACCTCGAGCCGTCCGAGCTCGTGGCCGTTGAACGTGTAGCTGTCGGCGATGATCCGCAGTGCCGGCAGGTCCTTCACGGTCTCGTCACCCGGCGTCACTCCCGGAACGGCCTCAGGATGGATCAGGTACTTGAGCCGCGCCGCGAGCGCGCCGTGGCCCTCGGGCCGCCACGCCAGCTCGCCCGCGAGCTCGCGCGCGCTGACGTCCGCCCGCCAGGTCCGCCGGCCGTCGAACTGCGCGTGGACCTTGACATCGTGGAACTGCCGGCGGTTGACGACGAGCGTGCCCGCCTCGAGGTTGAGCGCGTCGACGCTGAAGTCCGCGTTGCCGGTCTTGTCGCCGACGGTGGTCAGCACGGCGAGCCACCGATCGAGGTCGAGTGACCTGAGGTTGCCCGAAACAAGGACGCCGGGACGATCCGGCAGCGTCACGCCGGCCTCGCCGACCGCCACACCTGCGCGCTCGACGATCGTGCGCTCCCCTTCCGCCCGGATCTGGGCCTTCACGCTCAGCACGCTCCCCACCGACACGGTGAGGTCGGCTCCCCGGCCGCCCGCGCTCTTCGCGTCCGCGATCGGGGTGCGCTCGATGCGGAGCGGCGCGCTGTCTGCGGCCGCCTTGCTGAACGGCGGCGGCAGGTCGACCGCGACGCCGACGAGCGACGACTCGAACACGCTGGACGAGGGCCGCTGGCGCGAGCTGGCCGTGGTGTACTTGAAGGGCATCAGGCCGCGCAGCCGGTCGGCGAGCGGCAGCTCGATGCTGCGCGCGAGCTGCGCGGCATCGGCGTTGCCCTGCACTACCGCGGTGACCGCGCCGTCGCGGGTCGTGAGCTGCGCGCTGAGGCTGCCGCCGAAAGCGAGCGCCGTGAGGTTGCGGGCGGAGGCGCCCGACTCGGTGAAGTCCACGCGACCGGTCACTTGCGCGAGCGTCGGCTCGCCGGGCCCCATCCGCAGCCCGTTGTTCACGAACTGGAAGCTCCCCGCGACCTTCGAGCGCTCGAGGTGGTCGACCGGCAGCTCGAGATGGAGATTGAGGCGGCCGCGCCCCTCGGCGGTCCAGCGGTCGGTGAGCCCGTCCAGAAACCCGCGCACCGGGCTCTCGGCGACGAACTTGAGGAACTCGCCGGTCGGCCCCTGCGCCTCGCCGTCGACGAGCACGTCGGTGCGATCGCCGTAGAGGTCGGGCAGCGTAACCACGGCGTCCGAGATCTGCGCGCCGAGCGCGTTCGCCCGCGGGCTCGAGATCTTCAGGCGCGGGCCGTCGAACACGAGGTCGGCGGTGATGTTCGTGAGCTTGGGCCAGCCGTCGGCGTACTCGAGCGTGCCGCCGGTCACGCGGCCGCTGATCCTGAATTCGCCTTTCGTCGCGTCCGCGAACGGGAAGTCGTCGAGGTCGCCGCGCAGGCGGAATCGCGTCTCGCCGATGGCGCCCGACTGGATGCGGTCGCGCAGCCAGATCGCCACTTCGCGCGGCAGCAACGGGATGTACTTGTAGACGTGCTTGCCCTCCCCCCGCGCGAGCCGCGCGGTGACGTCGATCCCTTGCACGCCCTTGCCGCCGGTGCGGTAGGTGCCAGAGAGGCTCCCCGCGAGGTCGGGGTTCGAGAGCGTGACGTCCTCGAGCCGCAGCTGGAAGTTCCCCTGCGGGAAGCTCCAGCTGACCCGCGCGCCGACCGCGTCAAAGTCGAGCGCCGGCTCGAAGAAGATCCCGGGATAGTCGATCGTCACGCCGTTCGCGGCGAGCGTGACGCTTCCCCCTCGGTCGCTCGCCTCGAAAGAACCCGAGAGCCTGCCGAAGCCGGGCGCGTTCTCGTACGGCCGCATGCCGAGATCGGCGAACTTGCCGCGCGCGGTGTAGGACGCGGGGCGCTCGATCTCGCCGGTCCACGTGAAGGTCACGTCGGAGAGTCGACCTTCGGGCGCCGCCGTCACGAGCGCCTGGCGCGCGTGCTCGGGGAACGGCAGGTACTCGCCCACGAGCGCGAGCGGCGCGAGCTCGAGCGAGCGCGCGACGATCTCCCCGCGCGCGGGCAGGCGGCCCCGGGCGGGCTCCCAGCGCGCGGTGAAGTCGGCCGGCGGGAGCGCGGCGCCGCTCTGCATGACCAGGGCGAGCTGGCGCGCGAACGCGTCGTACGCGATGTCCGGCTCGCCGTCGAGGTCGATCAGCTCGAAGCGCGTGACCTTCTTCGCGCCGAACTGCCCGAGCACTGACTCGAGCTCGAGCAGCGGCAGCTCGGGCGCGAAGCGCGTGGCGACGTCGGCGAGCGCGAGGTCGGCCGAAAGCTCGGTCAGGCGCTGGTCGGCGAAGCCGAGCCAGAGCTTGAGCGCGCCGCGGCCGCCGCGGACCTCGAACGGGTAGTCGATCCACGTCTGCCACGCCGCGAGATCGACGTAGTCGAACCCCGCATAGATCCGCCCGTTCCATTCCCTCAGCTCGCCCAGGGTGCGGCCGATCAGGTCGCCGCGGAGATCGAGCGCCGAGGCGAACTCGGGCGGCGGCACCGCCCGAATGGCGAACCGGTGGTGCCGGCCTTCGTTCCGCAGCAGGAAGTCGACGCGCTCGAGCCGGATCGGCACGGCGCGCCGCTGCTCGTCCGACCACTCCACCGTGCCGTCGCGGATCACGATCTCGCCCTGCTTCAGCAGCCAGTCGGCGGGGCTGCCGTCCGGCTCGGCGCTCGCGTCGAGCTCGAGCCCGGCGACGAAGAGGCGCCCCTGCGGGTCGCGGCGAATGCTGAGGTCGGGACGGTCGAGCACGATCGAGCGGAAGCGGAGCTCGCCCGCGACGATGGATCGCCACGCGATCGTCACGCCCACGTAAGGGAGCGCGAGCGCCTCCTCGCCGCGGCGGTCGAAGATCTTGACGTCGGTCAGCTCGAGGCGCGGATGCAGGCCGAACCACTCCGCCTCGACCCCGCCGAGCTCGACCCGCTCCCCGACCGCGCGCGAGACGGCCGCGGCGATCTCGGCCTTGTAGGCCGCGACGCCCGGCAGCACCCAGAACCGGAGCGCGAGCATCCCGCCCACGGCCAGGAAGTACGTCGCGATGAGCGCCCAGCCGGCCCAGCGCAGCCCGCGCAGCCAGCGGCGCTCGTGCGGCGCGAGCTGGGCTTCGACGGCAGCCGCAGGCGGGTGGGGCGACTCGTGGGATGGGATCATCGATTGTCGTCGGGCCGCGGCGACACCCGGGCTAGAATCACGCGCGAGGAAATCGCGCCGCCCCACGAGTAGGAACGCGCGGGCGCGCGAATCCGACGACCGATTGTACTTCAGCCGCTCATCCCCCCGTCCCGTCTTCGGTCCCCGGCCGTGAACGGCTCCGCAGAACCTCTCCAGCCCGCGCGCTCCACGCCCCGCGCCGCGCTCGCTTTCTCGCGGTTCGCCCGCCGGCTGCTCGAGGCGAAGCCCGCGCTCGAGGAGGAAGTCGATCAGGCAGCCGTGGCGCCCTGGAATGCGGAGCGCATGCGCGCGTTCCTCGCCGCGCGCGACCTCGGCGACGACGGACGCCTCGCCGCGGCGCTCCGCGAGCTGCGAGCGCGCGTGCTCCTGCGCGTCGCCCTGCGTGACCTGGCCGGGCTCGCGCCGCTCGACGAGGTCGTGGCGACGATGAGCGACCTCGCCGAGGTTGCGGCTGCGACCGTCCATCGCCACGCCCAGGCCACGCTCGAATCGGCCCACGGCGCGCCCGCCGGGAGCCTCCTCGTGGTCGGGATGGGCAAGCTCGGCGGGCGCGAGCTCAACGTCTCCTCCGACATCGACCTCGTGTTCGTGTATCCGGAGGAGGGCGAGACCGCCGGGCCGCGGCCGCTCTCGCATCACGAGTTCTTCGTGCGCCTCGGGCAGCGCATGATCCGCATGCTCGCCGATGCGACGCCCGACGGGCAGGTCTTCCGCGTCGACATGCGGCTGCGGCCGTGGGGCGACTCGGGACCGCTCGCGACGAGCTTCGATGCGCTCGAGCAGTACTTCCTCGCGCAGGGACGCGAGTGGGAGCGCTACGCGTGGATCAAGGCGCGCGTCGTCGCCGGCGGCGACGCGCGCCTGGCCGACGAGCTCGCGAAGATCGTCCGGCCGTTCGTGTTCCGGAAGTATCTCGACTACGGCACCATCGAGGCCGTCCGGCAGCTGCACGCGCAGATCCGCCAGGAGGTGGCGCGCCGCGACCTCGCCGACGACATCAAGCTCGGTCCCGGGGGCATCCGCGAGATCGAGTTCATCGCCCAGGCCTTCCAGCTCATCCGCGGCGGGCGCGACCCGGACCTCCGGGCGCGCGCGACGCTGGACGTGCTGCGCGCGCTCGCCGCGAAGCGCCAGCTCGCCGCGAGCGCCGTCGAGGAGCTCTCGGCGGGGTACGTTTTCCTGCGCCGGCTGGAGCACCGGTTGCAGTACCTCGAGGACCAGCAGACCCACCGCTTGCCGGCTTCGGCGGAGGATCAAAGGCTGATCGCCGAAGGCATGGGATACGCCGACTGGACACGCTTCGGCGCCGCGCTCGAGGCCCATCGAGCGGCGGTGACGCGCCACTTCGAGGGCGTGTTCGCGGCCTCCGGGACCGGGAGCGAGAACGCGTCCGCGCCGATCTGGCTCGGAACGCTCGAGGATGCCGCGGCGGTGCGCAGCCTCGAGGCCAAGGGCTATGCCGCGCCGCGCGAGACCCTCGCGCGCCTGCGTGCGTTCCGCGCCAGCAACCGCTACCTGCAGCTGCCCGCCTCGAGCCGCGATCGGGTGGACGAGCTCGTGCCGCGCCTGATCGAGGCGTGCGCCCGGCTGCCGGCGTCGAGCGGCGGCCGGCGGCCGGCGCCGCCGGAGCTCGCGCTGGCGCGCTGCCTCGATTTCGTCGACGCCATCAGCCGCCGCGCGGCCTACCTCGCGCTGCTCGCCGAGGCGCCCCAGGCGCTCGCGAAGGTCGCCGAGATTCTCGCCAGCTCCACGTGGGCGGCCGAATACCTCACCCGGCATCCGATCCTGCTCGACGAGCTCCTCGATCCGCGGGTGCTCGCCGAGGCGCCCGACTGGAGCGCGTTCACCGCCACGCTCCGCCGCGACATGGCGGCGCACGACAGCGACGTCGAGCGCCAGATGGATCTGATGCGCGAGAGCCATCACGCCCTCGTCTTTCGCCTCCTCACCCAGGACCTCGCCGGGCTGCTCACCGTCGAGCGCCTCGCCGACCATCTCTCGCTCGCGGCCGATCTCGTGCTCCAGGTGACGCTGGAGACGTGCTGGAGGCTCGTGCGCGCGCGGCACACCGAGACGCCGCGGTTCGCGATCATCGGCTACGGCAAGCTCGGCGGAAAGGAGCTCGGGTACGCCTCCGACCTCGACCTCGTGTTCCTGTACGACGACCCGCACGAAGCCGCGGACGAGAACTACGCGCGGCTCGGACAGCGGACGAGCTCGTGGCTCTCGAGCCGCACGCCGGCGGGCGTGCTCTTCGAGACCGACCTCGCCCTGCGTCCGAGCGGCCAGTCGGGGCTGCTCGTCTCCTCGATGTCGGCGTTCCGCCGCTACCAGCTCGAGTCAGCCTGGGTGTGGGAGCACCAGGCGCTCACGCGCGCGCGGTTCTGCGCCGGCGACTCTGGCCTCGGCGCGGTTTTCGAAGCGTTCCGCCGCGACGTGCTGCAGGCCGAGCGTGATCCCGCGAAGCTCGCCGCCGAGGTGCTCGCGATGCGCCAGCGGATGCTCGACGGCCACCCGAACCGCTCCGGGCTCTTCGACCTGAAGCACGACCGCGGCGGCATGGTCGACATCGAGTTCATCGTCCAGTACCTCGTGCTCGCGCGCTCGCGCGCACACTACGAGCTGACGGGCAACCTGGGGAACATCGCGCTGCTCCACATCGCCGGCGCGCTCGGGCTGATTCCGCGCGAGCTGGCGCGAGCCGCGGCCGACGCCTACCGCGAGTACCGCCGCCTGCAGCACGCGTTGCGGCTGAACGGCGCCGAGTTCGCGCGCGTCGAGCACGCGGCGGTCGCGCCGCACATCGCGGCAACCCGGGCGCTCTGGCGCGCGGTGTTCGGACGCGACTAAATTAGTCGACCTTCACGCCCGCCGAGCGGATGATGCCGCGGTAGCGCTCCGTCTCCTGCTTCATGAACGCCGCCATCTCCGCGGGGGTGCTGCCGATCGGCACGGCCGAGAGGCTCTCGAGCCGCTTCGCCACGTCGGGAAGCTTCAGCGCCTCGGCGATCGCCGCGGCCAGCTTCTCGGCGATCGCGGGCGAAGTCTTCGGCGGCGCGACCACGCCGAACCAGGCGATCGACACGAACCCCGGCAGCACCTCCGCCATCGCGGGCACGTCGGGGAGCCCCGCGAAGCGCCGCTCGCTGCCGACGGCGAGCGCCTTGAGCTTGCCGCTGCGCACGTGCGGCAGCGACACCCCGAGGTTGTCGAACATGAGGTCCACCTGGCCGCCGAGCAGATCGATGAGCGCGGGCGCCGTGCCCTTGTAGGGAACGTGGGTGATCTGGAGCCCGCCCGCCATGGACTTGAACATCTCCGCGGCGAGGTGCGACGTGGTGCCGCTCCCCTGGGACGCGTAGTTGAACCGGTCGGGATTGGCGCGCGCGAGCGCCATGAACTCCGGCACGCTCGCGACCGCCACCTTGGGGTGCACGAGCATCACGTTCGGAATCGAGCCGATGAGCGTCACCGGGACGAACTGCGACGGGTCGAACGCGAGCTTGGGATACAGGCTCGGGTTGATCACGAGCGGCGGCGGCGGCGCCGAGAGGAGCGTGTATCCGTCGGGCTCGGCCTTGAACACCAGCTCCGCCCCGATGTTCCCCGCTGCGCCGGGGCGGTTCTCGACCACCACCGGCTGCCCCCACTTCGCGGCGAGCTTCTCGCTGACCGCGCGCGGCATCAGATCGGCGCTGCCCCCGGGCGGGAACGGCACGATGATCCGGATCGGCTTCGCCGGATAGCCGGCGGCCGGGTCCTGGGCGAGCGCTGCGCCCGTCATCGCCAGCGCCGCGACGCACGCGAATGCGAATCGCTTCATGGCTCCTCCTGGTGGTCGATTCGGCGCCCCTGTCTCGGGGCGTGCGGCGCCGATAGAATACGCTAACCCGTCCCCGTGAGCTCCCGATGAACGTTCCGCGCGAGACCCGAGTCTGGCCCGCGGAAGGCCTGACGCGGGTGCCGTACTGGATCTACCAGGACGAGGACATCCACCGGCGCGAGCAGGAGCTCATCTTCCGCGGCGCCACCTGGACCTTCCTCGGCCTGGAGGCCGAGCTGCCGAGCCCCGGCGACTGGAAGACGACCTTCGTCGGCGACATGCCGGTGGTCGTCGCGCGCGACGCGAACGCGGCGTTGCATGCCTTCGAGAACCGCTGCGCGCATCGCGGCGCGCTACTGTGCCTGAAGGGCCGCGGCAACTCGAAGGAGATCGCCTGCGTCTACCACAACTGGACCTACGACCTCGCGGGAAACCTCACCGCCGTCGCGTTCCGCCGCGGCATCCGGGGTAAGGGCGGGATGCCCGCCGACGCCCAGCCCGAGAGCCAGGCGCCGCGGAAGCTGCGCCTCGCGAGCTACCACGGCCTCGTCTTCGGCACGCTCTCGGGCAAGACGCCGCCGATCGAGGAGTATCTCGGACCGGAGATCGCGGCGCGCGTGCGGCGGGTGATGAAGGCGCCGGTCAGGGTCCTCGGCGGCTACAGCCAGATGCTGCCGAACAACTGGAAGCTCTACCTCGACAACGTCAAGGACACCTACCACGCGAGCCTGCTCCAC
>Ga0184637_10001964_pt1 | contig 13395 bp, 9 predicted proteins | sample PLM3_127_b2_FD_133143 | JGI IMG/M metagenome (GOLD analysis project Ga0184637, IMG submission 133143) | Groundwater sediment microbial communities from an aquifer in East River, Colorado, USA - PLM3_127_b2 | ecosystem: Environmental > Terrestrial > Soil > Riparian zone | place: USA: East River...
CGGCTGACGCGCATGGCGGCTTCCGCATGCCGGTGCGCCTCCTCCCGGTCCCGCCGGTACTGATGGAACATCGCCAGATGGCAGAACGCATACGCGAGGGTATGGGGATGCGCCAGCTCCTCCGCGAGCCTGCACGCCGTGTGGCTCCGTCGCAGGGCCTGGTCAGGATAGCCGAGGGTCCACAGGGCCCAGGCGTCATTGACCAGGGCCGCCACCCCCGGGTCCTGGCCATAGGCGAAGGCGAGCGTGCGGTGTTGCTGGGAATCATACAGCGCGACACACTGGGCAAAATGCTCGCGGGCCTGGGCCATCTCCCCCATTAAGTACAACGGCACGCCCAGTGCCCGGTGGGCCACTACGAGGGGGGCCGCGTCCTCCTGGCGCTGGGCAAGGTACAGAAACTCCTCGGCCTGGTCACGCGCCTGCTGGGGCTTGCCGCCGACAAAATAGAACGCACACAGGGCATATAACACCGGGAAACGCTGCGGGGACTCCCCCAGCCGCTGGCAGAGTTCCCACGCCCGGGCGCACGTGTGTTCCGCCTCGGGCGAGGCATAGCCCTTCGTGGCGGTTAAGGCCGGTCCGAGGGCCACGCGCAGGTCCAACTCGTGCTGGAGGCGGTCAGTGGTGTCGGGCAGAGCCGCCAGGACCGCAAGCCCTTTGGTCAGGTGCTCGATGGCTTCGAGATTGGCGGAGCGCTGCAACGCCCGCTGCCCAGCCTGCTGCCACAAGGGCAACGCCTGGGCCATCAGGGCGGCCTCTGTATAATGATGGGCCAGCAATTCAGGCTGGGTCTCGCTGACCTCGGGAAAGCGCGCCTCCAACACCTGGGCAATGCGCTGATGGTGCTGCTGGCGGGTGCTCCGCAGCAACGACTGATAGGCCGCGTCTTGGATCAGGGCATGCTTGAAGACGTACGTTGCCTGTGGAGGCACACCCCGCTGGTACAGGAACTCCGCTGCCACCAACTGGTGCAGGCCCCGTTGCACAGTCTCCTCGTCCCAGGGCGAGACGGCCTGCAGCAGGGCATAGGCAAACTCGTGCCCCAACGTTGCCCCGAGTTGCGCCAGGCTCTTCACCGCCTCCAGGCGATCCAGCCGGGCCATCAACGAGTCGTGCAGCGTGACGGGAATGGCCAGCGAGGGCAGAGGTCCGGTCAGCTCATAGCCATCCTCCCGCTCCTGGATGAGACCGGACTCCAGCACCATCTTGGTCAACTCCTCCACAAACAGTGGAACGCCATCGGTCTTGGCCACGATCTGCTCGACGACCTCGGGGGGCAGCGCCTTGCCGTGGGCGACCCGACCGGTCATCTCGGCGGCCTGGCGCCGCGGCAAGCGTGACAGCGTCACCTGGATGCAGTGCGAGCGCCCTATCCACGGCGGGCGGAAGTCCGGACGAAAGGTCAACAGCGTCAGAATGCGGGCCGTCGGGCCTTGATCGACCAGGAGGCTGAGGAGTTCCAGCGTGGAGGGATCGACCCAGTGCAGGTCTTCCATGACCAAGAGCACCGGCTGCTGCGCGGCAATGCGCAACAGGATGGTCAGGAGGGCATGCAGGGTTTGCTGCTTCTGCTGCTCAGGAGATACGGGCAACGGCGCATAGGCAGGGGGCAGTGGGAGCGAGAGGAGCGTGGCAAAGAGGGGCATGGCCTCTGCCAGCGGCAGACCATACTGCACCAGGTGCCCCTCCAGTTTGCCGAGCTTCTGCTGCGAGGACTCCTCACGGTTGAAGCGCAGCACGACCCGCTCCAGCAGATCGATCCACGGATACAAGGCGGTGTGCTGGTGGTAGGGAGAACACTGGCACGGCGTCAGCCACGCCTGGGGCTCGGTGGCCACATGTTCTTGCAGCACGTGCACGAGACGCGATTTCCCGATACCCGCTTCGCCACTGAGCAGCACCACCTGCCCGAGGCCATCCTTGACCTGTGCCCAGCGCTCCTGGAGCAGCCCGATTTCCTGCTCCCGGCCCACGAGTGGGGTCAGGCGAGTGCTGCTAGCCGCTTCCAGACGACTGCGGGCCGTCGTCTCCGACAGCACCTGATAGACCGCCAGCGGCTGGGCGAAGCCTTTCAGAGGAGGCGTGCCTAGCGACTGGCAGGCAAAGAAGCCGCCGAGCAGCTCCAAGGTCGCGGCACTGATCACCAGGGTATTGGGCCTGGCAAGCGCTTGCAGGCGGGCAGCCAGGTTGGGGGTCTCGCCCAGCGCCAGGTGTTCCTGCCGGGCACCTTCTCCTATGGCACCCACGACCACCAGCCCGGTGTGGATCCCCAGGCGTACGGCCAGGTGCACTCCCCGCTCCCGCTCCAGGCGGGTATTGAGTTGTCCCACCGCCTCCACCATCCCCAGCCCAGCCCGCACCGCCCGCTGGGCGTCATCTTCGTGCGCCAGAGGGTACCCAAAGTAGACGAGCAAGCCATCGCCAAGATATTGGGCAATATGTCCCTCAAAGCCGGTAATCACCTTGGTGCAGGCCGCCTGGTAGGCGCGCACCACCTCGCGCAGATCCTCCGGGTCGAGCTGACCGGCGAGTGCGGTCGAACCCACCAGATCGCAAAACAGCACGGTCAGGTGGCGGCGCTCCGCCTCGGGTGGCCGCAGGGCGTCCGGCCGTGGCAGGCCATCCGGACAGGGGGACACGGCGGACCCGTCCGGCGAGGGGCCAGGGGCCTCGACACGCCCGGCCGCTGGCGCCTGGGGTGCGGCGGGCGGCCCTGGTACGGCAGGGCCCGGCGCCTCCGCGGTGTGCACCGTGACGGGCGCCACAAACCGATAGCCCCGGCGGGCCACCGTGACAATGAAGCGCGGCGTCTGCGCCGTGTCGCCGAGCGCTTTGCGCACGGCGCCAATGGCCACCCGCACCACGGCATCCGTCACGGCCGTCTCGGGCCACACCGCGTCCAGCAGTTCGTCTTTGGTGACCAGACGGTCGGGGTGGGTGACCAGGTAATGCAGCACGTCGAATACTTTGGGCGGCAGGGCCAGGGCCTGGGCCCCGCGCCAGAGACAGGCCGTGGCCGGGTCGAGGCGAAAGTCGGCAAAGTGCCATTGGGGGGCGGCCATCCGCGCACTCCTCTCGTCTCATGCGGGTAGTGGTCATGAAACGGCCATGACCAGAGGGGATGTTTTGATCCCTTTTTCCTGTCTCGCAGTGCCTGTGGCAGGCCTGACGCCGCCCAGCGCCCTGGCAGCCGCTATCCGCACGGCGGACGGGGCTGGGAGGCGTCCAGCGCATCATACCACAGGCACCGTGGGTGCGTATGGCAAAACCGGCGGCACGTTTCGCAAAACGTTACGTAATCTTTACACCATGTTTACGGCCCCTTTATGACTTCCTTCCCCCTCTTGGTCATACTCCACCGCAGAACGGCGGACCGCATGGCAGCGCGGCGGAACCCTCACCGCGTGTCGGGCATGGCCAGCCGACCCATGGTCCCGTGGAGGATGGTCGACGGCCGTCCCGTGCAGGCACAGCCAGCGCATACGTGCCATCCCGCTGTGGTCGTGGCGACGGCGCTCAGGCGTTGCTCCGCTCCACCCTCCAGCGCGTGGGCCACGGCGCACAGCGGGGGGGGCGCCTCGGGCCGCGTGTCCACACGCACTCGCTGAGGAGCGCTTTGGGCCTCGGGAGCCATGCAGTCTCCGGGAGACCCCTGGCCAATCAATGCGCCTGCGACTCTGCGCCTGCGGCGCTGCGCGGCGCGCGAAGCGGGCGGCCTGTCTGGCGGCCTCGCGGACGGGAGCACGGCTGGGAGGTGGTTTCCAGTGGCGCGGGGGTGGGCGACAGGGTGGGCGCGCGCCGTCGGTGGAAAAGGCCGTTTGCTTTTCCTATACTCTGCACGACGGGTGCGGTATACGTGCACAGTCTAGGCGATGCAGGCGAAGAACGAGCCAAAGCTGCCTACGGCGCCAACGAGGATCGCCTGATCGCGCGCAAGAGCACAGACGACCCGACGCACGTGTTCCGCATGTACCAGCACATCCAACCGCCCGTGTGACGCTGAAGACGCGAAAAAAGGGGGTCTGGTGTATTCCAGCTATGACAGAGATGCGTGAAGGGGAACTCCTTGCCAACGACTAGTGCAGTAGTGATCGGCGGCAGCTTGGCAGGTATGTGTGCCGCCCGTGTGCTGAGCGACGTTGTCGACACGGTCACAATCATCGAGCGCGATGCCTATCCCGCGGCTCACGACTTTCGACCGGGCGTCCCGCAAGCCCGCCATGTCCATAATCTGCTGGCGCGCGGCCTGCGCGAATTCGAGAGCTTCTTCCCCGGCTTCGAGCGCCGGATGCGCGCGCGCGGAGCTGTCGCGGTGGAAACCGGGTGGGATGTGGCGACCCTGTGGCCGCATGGGTGGAGTCCGCGCAGCCACACGGGACTCTGGCAACTCTATGCCAGCCGGCCACTCATCGAATCAACTGTGCTCGAGCTTTGCCGGGGTCTGCACAACGTCACCTTTCTGGAGCGCACCGAGGTGACCGCGTTGCGAGCTGCGGAAGCGACGCAGCGCTACTGCACCGGTGTTGAAGTTCTCTCGCGTGACGATGGGAGCCTCCGCACGCTCGACGCCGACTTCGTGGTCGATGCGAGCGGCGCCCATTCGAGGGCCGCGGAATGGTTGCGGCAGTTGGAACTGGAGGCGCCCGAGGACGAAATAGTCGATGGCTACAATGGCTACAGCTCGCGATGGTTCAGGCTGGCAAGCGAGCAAGCGTGGCTGCCTGAGTGGTGGTGGAAAGTGGTGTTTCTGCGCCTGGCCACGCCAGAGCAGCCCTACGTTATTGCCTTCTTCCCGATCGAGCATCAACGCTGGCTGCTGAGCTATATCGGCGTGAATCAAGCCTATCCTCCCAGCCGCGAGGAGCAGTTTACCGCGGCGCTTGCCAAGCTACCGTCGCCGGTTGTCCAGGAGATGGTGCGGCGGATGGAACCGATCTCGCCAGTGTATCCCAGCCGCGCGACCCGGAATCGGTGGCGCCATTACGAGCGATGGCGGAAACCGCTTGGCAGATTTATCGCGATTGCTGACGCAGCCTGTGCGTACAATCCCAGATTTGGCCAAGGGATGAGCGCCGCTGCGGTCTCCGCGAGGATACTCAAGGATTGCCTGGCGAAGTACGGCGTTGGGCATCCGCGCCTGCCCGACAGGTTCTTTGCGGCACAGGCGCGTTTCCAGAGGACGCCGTGGCTGTTTGCGGCGGCCGATGACTTGCGGTTTCCAACCACCGTGGGCAACCGCTCTGCTGCGGTGCGGCTATTCAACTGGTATCGGCTGAAGCTCGCCACGTGCTCCAACAAGCAGGTTGGCACGCGCCTTAGCGAAGTGACGCAGTTTGTGCGACCGCTGTCATCGCTGTTCGCGCCGCAGATCATCTCGCGCGTCGTAGGTGCGACGATTTGGCAGAAGACGCAGCCAGTACGGCAGCAAGCGTCAGCGCAGGGCATTCGTCTCATGCCACCGGGCGCGTAATGCTCAGGGGGTTTTTTGCCTATCCCCCCTCATGCGGCGCACGGCATGAGAGGGGTGGGGCAACACACCCCAGTACGCCTCTTCTCGTCATGAAACAGCCTTGCCCCAGGGAGCGGCAGCGGTGCGGGTCCGTGGAGGGGCCTACCGCTGGTCCAGACGAGGACGCGCCCTGTTGCATCCACCGCGAGGCGATGGTCAGAGATGCGCTCGTCCTTGAGGGCCTCGAGGTGCGCTTCATCCCATCGCAACTGCCTGGGAGGGGGCGATACGTGAGGCGGCCGCGCTCGCGTCGGAGCGCGATCACCTGATCCACCCCCGCGACACAGTCCTTCCCCATCGCCTCCCTGCCTGGCCTGGTGCTTGGCCTCCGTACGCACGCGCGGGTGCATCATAGCATACGTGACAGGGAGAATCCGGAGGGAAGCACAGGTGTAGAGAGCCGTGGGTGCTGTCTGGGGTGACCACATTGGGCGAACGGTATCAGCAGCGTTATCCCGTCAACTCTTCCAGCAGCGCCTTGGCCTCCTGGAGGTCGGCCGTGTCAAAGCCTTCGGTGAACCAACCGTAGACCGGGGTAAGCAGCTCATAGGCTTCGACGCGCTTGCCCTGCTGCTGCCAGAGTCGACTGAGGCTCATGGCCGCCCGTAGCTCCAACGATTTCGCCTCCTGGCGGCGGGCGACGTCCAGGGCTCGCTGGAAGCAGGCTGCTGCCTCCGCCTGCGGCGTCTCCGTCTGCCGCAGGAGCAAGACGCCCCGGAGGCGACAGACTTCCGCCTCCCACCAGCGTTCCTCGTGCTGCTCCACCAGGGTGTGGGCCTCGGCCAGTGCCTGGAGGCCGTCGTCTAGGTGGCCCAGGTGGGCAGCGACGTCCGCCAGCACGGTGCACAAGTATGGGACGAGCAGCGCTGCCCCGGTGGCCCGCCAGGCGGCGATCCCCTGGCGGACCTGGCCCAGCCCCGCCTCGCCCTGGCCCTGCATGGCCAGCGCCCACCCACGCAAGCTTGTTCCCCAGGTCGCCCAGAATGGAAATCCCCGCGCGGTCGCGCTCACGACCGCGGCCTCGGCCTGCGCGTGGACCGCCGGCGCATCCCGGCGCAACTGCGACACGATGGCTGCCCACTCCCGTACAAACACCCCCGTCACCGCTTGCCCGAAGACGCCGCGCTCTGACACGATGGCTGCCCACTCCCGTACAAACCCCAGACTATAGGGATGCGACAACTCGTGCGCCAACGCCAGGGCCTCGTGGAGGCAGGCCAGCGCTTGCGCCGGGTACCCCAGTAACCAGAGGGTCGTCGCGGCAAAGGCTCGGCAGGCAACACCTGGATCGTGACCAATACGGAACACCGGCGCACGGCGCTGGTCTGGCGTGTAGCGTGCGATGCCTTCCTCCAGGTGCTGGCGGGCAGCCGGCAATGCGCCAAGGCACAACCGCGTCACGCCGAGGGCATAGTGGGCGACGACCGTGAGTGCGGGGTCGTGGGTACGGTGCACCAGGCGTAGCAACGTGTCCCCGAGCTCTCGTGCCGTGTGCAACTGTGATCGTTGCACATAAAACCGCCACAGACCATACAGGACCGGGACAAGCTCTGGCGTCTCGCCCAGCTGCTGACACAACGTGTATGCTTGGGTGTAGGCGTGCTCCACCTCGGGCGCTGCGACCCCTTTGGTCACCTACAGTGCTGCACCGAGTGTACTGTATAGGGGCAAGGCGTGCTGGGTGCGCTCGGAGGCCTCGGGCAGGTGGGGCACCAGGGTGAGTGCGTGTTGCAGCGTGGTGGCCGCTTCCCGATAGGCATACCGCCGCCCGGCGGTGTCCGCCACCAGCCGCAGGTACACGATGGCGCGCCCCCAATCGGCTCCGGCTTCGAAGTGATATGCCAACTCGGACGCCACATCATGCACCTGTGTCGCGAACACCACCTCCATGCGCTCGCCGAGGCGTCGATGCAGCGTGGCCCGGCGTCCCGGCGCCTGCCGCCCATAGCAGACTTCACGGTAGAGCGCATGGACAAATTCGTAGCGCTGCGAGATGCTACCGTCGGGCAACTGGTGCGGGCCGGCCGCGCGCACCATGTGCTGCCGACGCGCCAGCGTCTCGCACAGCGCTTCAAAGTGCTCGGCCTCCTGGTGTGCGGCCACAGCGCAGACGCTGGCGGTGCACACCGCGCCGGCGACGCTCGCGACCTCCAGCGTCCGCTGCTCCTCCGGACGCAAGCGTGCAATCTGGGCGTCGATCATCTGGCGCAGACTCTCCGGGACCCCGAGCGCGATGGTCTCAATCGGGACCAGGAGGGACCAGCCGTCGGCCTCCCGGGCGATGAGGCCCTGCTGGGTCAGGTGGTCGAGCGCGGCCCGCATGAACAACGGATTGCCCTCCGAGTGCCGGTAGACCAGCTCCGCCAGATCCTCTGGAAGACGAGCGCCGGCGGACGTGGCCACAAGATACGCAGCCACGTCGGCTTTGCTCAGCGGCGCCACCACGAGTTCGTGACACAATTGATGCACCAGCAGTTCCTGCGTGAGTGCCTGCAAGGGATGCTGCCAAAAGGCCGCGTCCACCGGCGGCCGGTAGGTGGCGACCAGCAGAAGTTGGGCCGGTGCCCGGCGGCGCGCCAGGGCCGCGAGCAGATCGACCGTGGCATGGTGCACCCACTGGAGATCCTCGAAGACCAGCAGAAGCGGCCGCCCCACCGTGAGCGTCTCCAGCGTTGCAGCAATCTCGCGCAGCATGCGCTCGCGCGTGGCGCCCAGGAGTTCCCGCTGCAGCGTGTCGCGATGTTCGCGGGTCACCAGGGCCGGAAACTGCACCAGCCAGGTGGGCGCGTGCGTGGCCAGGGTCTGCACGACCGCGTCGCCGCCGGCCCCCCGCCACAACGCTCCGAGCGCTTCCAGCATCGGGTAATACGCTTCCATGCCGCCGTAGCCCTCCAGGCATTGCCCGCGCGCCAGGCGCAGCCCTGGCACCTCCGCCATGGCCTGCTGCTGGAAGGCGTCGACCAGGGCGGTTTTGCCAATGCCTGGTTCTCCGGTGACAAAGACGAGCTGCCGCTGGCCCTGCACGGCCTGGTGCAGACACGCGCGCAACGTCTCTAGCATGCCCGCGCGTCCCACCAGGTGGCTGTCTGCTGGGGGCAGCGGTACCGCGGACGTCGCCGCAGGACTGTCATGGACCGTGGCGATGAAGCGGTACCCGCGCCGGGGCAGCGTCTCAATAAATCGTGGCGTCTTCGGACGATCCCCGAGCGCGCTGCGGACCTCGAAGATGCGGCTTTTCAGGACCTCCGGTTGGACGTGCGTCTCCGGCCACACCGCATCGAGCAGCTCGTCCTGCGTCACCAGCCGTCCTGCATGCTCCACCAGATAGCGCAAGACGGCAAACGCCTTGGGCGCCAGCAGAATGCGCTCGTCCTGGGCCGTCTCCTGGAGGCGCCAGAGACACTGATTGATGGTGTCCAGCCGGAATGGGGGAAAGTCCTGCATGCGCACCTCCTCCAGTGCTGGTATGCCGTGCTCCGCGGCCGAGGGCCAGGTATGCGGCGTGCTCGTGCGGTGCGTGGCTGGCCTCCCCTCTGCAACGCGGTCCAGATGCCAAGGATAGCACAAACCGTTTCGTCACGCTTTCGTGACCGAAACGTGACCGTACGATCACGACTCCACCCGTGCAAGCGCATACACTCACAGCACGGTAGACGGAGGGACGCCAGGACGCCACATGCCCTGCTGGCACGCAGCGTCACGAAAGGAGGGGTCCATGTTGATCGAACACGTGCTCTACCAGGCGCAGGTGACGGCCACCGGCGGCCGTGATGGGCGAGCCGTGTCATCCGACGGCGTGCTGGAGGTGCCACTCACCACGCCGCGCGCACTCGGGGGCGCCGGGGGGCGTGGCACCAACCCGGAGCAGTTATTTGCCGCCGCATACGCGGCCAGCTTCCTGCGTGCCATGCAGTACGTCGCCGCGCGCGACACCCTGGCGATCCCGCCGGAGATCTGGGTGGAGAGCACGGTCGGGATTGGCGCCATCCCGCAGGGCTTCGGCCTTGAGGTCGAGCTGCGGATGGCGCTGCCGGGTCTCTCCGACCGTGAGGCAGAGACGCTGGTCAACAAGGCTCACGTGGTCTGCCCCTACGCGAACGCCACGCGGGACAACATCGCCGTGCGTCTGGTGCTCGTATCCTCCCACGTATGACGGCGCAGCGCACAGGAGCACACGATTTTATCGGGGATTTTCTCATGAAGTTGACAAGGCCAGAAAACATTGTGGCCGACACCCAACACTGGGCCATCTGGCAGCGAGAGGAATAGAGGCACAGCAGTGGTCGGGGGGTGAAGTACAGGGGTACGGAACGGGACCTGGAACGCCACGGTGTCGGCTGTGGCCACGCACAGGAGCTTAACGGAACGGCCTACTCATGAAGGAGATGGCGCTATGACTACTTCCAAGCACCCAGGCACGGCGCTCGTGACCGGCGCCTCGTCGGGCATCGGGGCCCTCTACGCCGACCGCCTCGCGCGCCGCGGCTATGATCTCATCCTGGTTGCGCGCAACCGCGAGCGCCTCGAGGCGCTGGCGCAGCCCCTCGCCCGCGAGACGGGCCGCACGGTCGATCTCGTCGTGGCCGATCTCACCGACCGCAAGGCTGTTGGGCGCGTCGAGGCGGTGCTCCGCTCCGACGCGCACCTCACCCTGCTCGTCAACAACGCCGGCGTCGGCTCCACCGCGCCGCTGCTGCACGCCGACATCGACACGATGGAGGCCATGATCGCGGTGAACGTCACGGCGCTGACCCGCCTGACCTATGCGGCCGTCCCCGCCTTCGTCGCGCGCGGGCGTGGCACAATCATCAACATCGCCTCCATCGTCGGCGTGGCGCCCGAACTCCTGAATGGCGTCTACGGGGGCACCAAGGCGTTCGTCCTCGCCCTCAGCCGGTCGCTGCGCCACGAGCTCGCCGGCACGGGCGTGCGCGTGCAGGTCGTGCTGCCCGGCGCGACCGCGACCGCATTCTGGACCATTGCCGGCACGCCGGTCGAGCACCTGCCCACATCGATCGTCATGTCGCCGGACGACCTGGTCGATGCCGCGCTGGTCGGGCTCGACCAGGAGGAGTTCGTCACGATCCCGGCGCTGCCGAACGCGGCCGACTGGGACGCGTTCGAAGCCGCCCGCGAGGCGCTGCTGCCCAACCTCTCGCGCGCCACGCCCGCCGAGCGGTACACGGTGGCCGGTGCATCGCAACGGCAGATGCGCCGGGATACACCGGTGCGGTGTCGCGCATGAAAGCGTCGTACGGTGAAGACCGAGCCAGTCACACCGACCACCGCTCTGAGCCGTGAGGCTGTTGGTGCAATCGCGAGCGCACACCGGCCAGCAATGGCCGGTGTGTTCGCGCTGTATATGCAGACGAAGAATTTCCACAGTCCAGCTGGGTAGCGACAAGGCGCGGTCTGACTCAGACACGCATCCACGTGTGGAACCATCAATGGAGAGGCAAAGGAGCAACGTATGTCAATGGGAGAAAAAGGGATGAAAGCGACCACGAATCAGCGACACCGGCCCGCAGCGAGTCAACTGCTTGCACTGCACGCCCTCGCAGCGGCGCTCACGCATGCGTGACACCAAGCGCGTGACGTGTTGGCACTGCGAAGAAGGTCGGACGCCGCCAGGAGGTGTAGCCATGCCTGAGGACAACCCATGCGTCTTTGTCGTTGACGACGACCGGGCAATGCGCGAGAGTCTGAGCGATCTTCTCCGCTCCGTGGGGCTGAACGTCCAGACATTTGCCTCGGCGCACGCGTTTTTGCCCAGCCAGCGGCCAGAGGCCCCCAGCTGCCTGGTGCTCGATGTCCAGCTCCCGGGCCTGAGCGGGCTGGATCTGCAGCAGGAACTGGCCAAGGGCCATGCGCCGATTCCCATTATTTTCCTCACCGGTTACGGCGACATCCCGATGACGGTGCGCGCCATGAAAGCCGGGGCCATCGAATTCCTCACGAAACCGTTCCGCGACCAGGACCTGCTCGACGCGATCCAGTATGCCATCACCCGCGACCGCCCGATGGCGCCATGCACATACACGCTGGCCGCAGAGCAACCGGACGCTGCAGACGCCCGCCGCAGCGCCAGCAGTTTTGCGGAGATCGTGGGGCACAGTGCGGCGCTGCGCCGCGTCCTCCACGTGGTCGAGACCGTGGCGCCCACCGATGCGACCGTGCTCCTCTCGGGCGAGACGGGGACGGGCAAAGAAGTGATCGCCCGCGCGATCCATACGCTCAGCCGGCGCGGCGCGCACCCCTTCGTGACGCTCAACTGTGCGGCGATCCCCACCGGCTTGCTGGAAAGCGAGCTCTTCGGCCACGAGAAAGGCGCGTTCACTGGCGCCATGGCCCAACGCCTCGGCCGCTTCGAGCTGGCGCACCGCGGGACGCTGTTTCTCGACGAGATCGGCGATCTGCCCCTCGAGTTGCAGCCCAAGCGGCTGCGTGTCCTCCAGGAGCACGAGTTCGAGCGCCTCGGCAGCACGCGCACGCGGCATGTGGATGTGCGCGTGGTGGCGGCCACGAACGCGGAGCTGGCGCAGCTGGTCGCCGAGAAACACTTTCGCAGCGACCTCTATTACCGGCTCAATGTCTTCCCCATCGTGCTCCCGCCGTTGCGCGAGCGGCGGGAAGACATTCCCCTCCTCGTACGGTACTTTGCGCAGACGTTTGCCAAGCAGATGCACAAAACCATCGAGACCATTCCCACCGACACCCTGCAGGCGTGCCTTCAGTATCCCTGGCCGGGCAACATTCGTGAGCTGCAAAATATTATCGAGCGGGCCGTGATCCTGTCGCCCGGCCCGGTCTTGCAGGTGCCCCGCGCCGCCCTGACCCCGCGGGCCATGGAGCGCGTGCCTCTGCCGCCCGAGACGCGCGCTCCCGCCCGGCGCCCGCCCCTCCCGCACGTGCTGGAGGAGACGGAGCGGCAGCATATCCTCCGCACGCTAGAGGAGACCCAGGGGGTGGTGGCCGGGCCCCACGGCGCGGCCGTGCGCCTGGGCCTGCCGCGTTCCACCCTAACAGGTTACGTGCCCGCGGGGCGGTCGCCCCCGGCTGGCACGGGGCGTGCATTGTCTGGAGGTAGCCCAGGAGCAAGGGTCATGCTGCAGAGCACGGTCACCGAGCCCCCACCGCGCACCGGTGGAGACGAGAGGGCCGACGGACCCGCCCGTGGGTCGCCGCTCTCCGGTGCCATGGGTGCGAGACGCGCACGACGCGGGCTACTCCCTGAGCCAGCACCTGGCGCGCGGCTGGCAGAGTGATCGACAGCCGGGCCAATCTGGCCGGATGTACGCCGCGCCGCGCGCCAGCTGTCCTGGACCGGTTCCCTGCGGCTGGCATGTGTCACGCGCACGGCGCTGTGCACCCCGGCTCGCCGCTGCTGGTCGGTTGGTCCCACCCGGAGCTGGCCTCTCTGCGCTACCGGGCGCATCCGGGCGACGAGCGCGGGGCAGGAGGCGCAGACAGCCCCGCAGTGCAGGGCATATGCGCAGACGGGGTTGCAGACGCTCGAGGAGGGCGAAAACGCCCGCGTGGCCTCCAGTCGGGAGCAGACGCGCCACACCCGACTGGTGGACGCGGTGGTGGCGCACCAGCAGGCGGTGGCACGCGCCACGGCATGACTGTATACGGGGCAGGGAGGAGCCGATGGCGGAGGAAGGGACGCTGAGTATCATGCGGCGTGGGACCACCTATCAGGTCCGCTACGCCTCAAACAATCCATACGACAGGGAGCCACAGCCTTGGACATGCTCCGACGAACGGACGGTGGTCACGTTGCTGCAGCACTGCGGCATGGATCCCTGGTCGATCACGCAGGCCGTTGCCGAACTGCGGGAAGGGAGGATGGCTGTCCTGCCCTGCGTCTTCTCGCAGGCACA
>Ga0184637_10001965_pt1 | contig 13394 bp, 12 predicted proteins | sample PLM3_127_b2_FD_133143 | JGI IMG/M metagenome (GOLD analysis project Ga0184637, IMG submission 133143) | Groundwater sediment microbial communities from an aquifer in East River, Colorado, USA - PLM3_127_b2 | ecosystem: Environmental > Terrestrial > Soil > Riparian zone | place: USA: East River...
GTCTCGATCTCCTCGAGCAATGCAAAATAGATGCGGCCCATGATCTCCGCCGGAACCAGCGCGCGCGCGTCCGCCACCGGATAGCTCGCCCACGCCGCACGGTAGAAGCTCCGCGCGCGCTCGGCTTCGCGTTCCATGAGCCGCACGAACGTCTCGTGGTACCGCCCCTCGCGAAGGTCGGCGGCGGTCACGCCGAAGGCTCGCAAGTCTTCCTGGGGCAGGTACACGCGGCCCGCGCGCGCGTCGGCCCCCACATCGCGAAGGATGTTGGTGAGCTGGAGCGCCATGCCGAGGTCGATCGCGTACTGGCGCGCCCGGGGATCGGTGTAGCCGAAGATCTCGACGGCGCACAGCCCGACCGCGGAGGCGACGCGGTAACAGTGCGGATAGAGGTCCTCCGCCGTCTCGTAGGTCCGTTGATCGAGATCGCTCTCCACCCCCTCGATGATGGCCTCCAGAGCCTGGCGCGGAATCGGGAAGGCGCGCACGGCCGCCCGGAGACGCCGGGCGATGGGATGCACAGGCTCGCCGCCGGGCTCGTAGCAACGGGCCACCTCCTGGCGCCACGCCGTCAGGTCACGGTGGAGGGCGGCCGGATCGCCGCCGCGCGCCTGGCCGACGTCGGCAATGTCGTCGACGGTGCGGCAGAAGGCGTAGACGGCGTACAGCGCGTCCCGGCGCGGGCGGGGCAGGGCGAGAAAGCCGTAGTAGAAGTTCGAGCGGCTCTGGCGGGTGATGCGCGCGACGAGATCCGCCGCGTCCACGTCAGGCGCCTCGGACGGCCGGAGCGGCGCGCCCCTCGAGCGGAGCGTAGCCGTGGCGAGCAAACCACTCGACGGCGTCGCGAAGGGCCTCCCGCACGTCGGTTTGCGGCAGGCCCAGCGTGCGCACGGCTTTGGCCGCGCTGAAGTACATGCGCTTGCGGGCCATGCGGACGGCGGTGAGCGACACGCGGGGCGTCCCTCCTGTCAGCCGGGCCACCGTTTCGATGCAGAGGGCCCCGCTCCATGCCACCGGATAGGGCACGCGCCAGCGTGGCGGCGGTACGCCAGTGATCTCGGCCAGCATGGCCCCGATGCCCGCGAGGGAGACGTTCTCGCGCCCCAGGATGTAGCGCTCGCCGATCGTCCCCCGCCGGGCCGCCCGCAGGTGACCCTCGGCGACGTCCTCCACGTGCACGAGGTTGAGGCCGGTGTCCATGGTGGCGAACATCCTTCCGCGCATGAAGTCCACCACCATCTGCCCGGTGGGCGTGGGCTTGACGTCCCACGGCCCGACGGGGGCCGAGGGGTTCACGATGACCACGGGGACGCCCGTGCCGGCCAGTTCGCGCGCCAGCTGCTCGGAGAGAAACTTCGAGCGCTTGTAGTCCCCCACCATGTCGTCGAGGGTCACCGGCGTGTCTTCGGTGCCCGGCGTGCCGTCTTTCGGGATGCCGAGGGCGCCTACGCTGGAGGTGTGCACGATCCGATGGACTCCGGCCTCGGCGGACACTTCGAGGACGGCGCGGGTCCCATCGACGTTGGCGCGGTAGATCTCGCGAGGATCGCGAGCCCACAGCCGGTAGTCGGCGGCCACGTGGTACACCTCGCGGACGCCGGCCACGGCGCGGCGCAGGGAGGCGCGGTCGAGGAGGTCGCCGTCTGCGACCTCGACGGCAAGACCCGCGAGCGCTCGCCGGTCGCTCGACGGGCGCGCGAGGACGCGCACCGTCGCGCCGTCGCGCAGCAACGCGCGCACGACATTGGCTCCGACGAAGCCCGTGCCGCCGGTGACGAGCGCGTCCATTCCTAGTCTCGCCTACCCATGAACGGTCATGGCGTTGCCCCGCCATGCGGGGAGGCGTGTCCCTGGAGCGCGGTGAGGGTGCGCACCGCGGAGGCCACGCTGCGCAGGGCGGCGGAGGTGCCCCGGCGGAGACGCAGGGCGTGCGGGAGCGTGCGCGGCCGCACCAGCACCGCCTGGACGGCGCGTCCGAGGCGCGTTCTCCCGTGCTCGTCGACAAGGTCGACGAGGGTGGCGGGGACGCCGCGATGGGCGGGATCCGACACGGCGCGCACGACGACTACGGGCCGGCCAAGGGACTGAGCCCACGCGACGATCAGCGCGGATTCCATGTCGACGGCCAGGGCCGCGATTTCTTGCCGGAGTTGCGCCTTCGCGTCAGCCGTCGCTGCGACGCGGTCGACGCTCAGCAAGGTTCCCGCCGCCGAGAGGCCGGGCGCCCTGGGCAGGATGAGTGGCCGTCCTTGACGCGTCACCACCCTCTCCGGCACGACGAGGTCGCCCTCGACGAGATCGGGCGCCAGCGCGCCACATGTGCCGGCGGAGACGACGAGCGAGGCGGTGCGGGCGAGATCGGTGAAGCGCGCGAGGTGACGCGCGCGCGGTCCGGCGCAGGCGAGGTCGAGGCCGGGGCCCTGGTAGCGAAGGTCGGTCGTTCCGGCCACCCGGGTGAGGCCGAGGTGGCGCGCCAGGCCACGCGCCTCGACGTCGATGGCGGTGACGACGAGGACGCGGCTCACGCGCCGGCGGAGGACGGGTCGCCGGAGGGGGTCTCGGCCGCCGCGCGCGCGGACTCCTTGCGCTTCAGCCAGGCCGCGTAGGAGTTGCCGGCCGCGGTGTCCCTTCCGGTGAACGCGATGCTCTGGATCTCCGCGTAGGTGATGGTCTCGGGATCACCGCCCGCGACGGGAAGGATCTGGATGAACGGGACGGCCACGTCTCGCCGGCGGTTGAAGAGGTACCCGACCCGGCGCGTGCCGTCGCGGGTCGCGATGGTGATGTCGCCGCGGTAGTCGAAGGCCTGTTCGATGACGTCGGTGAGGATCTCACCGTCGGTGATCGCGGGCGTCCACCCCTCGCGCGCGCCGCGCTCCGACATCTACGGGCGGCCCCGGGCCCGCCCCGCCCCGGGCGCGGCGATCATCAGAGCTTGCCGAGGGTGGCGGCGACCGTTTCCCGGAGCCCGCGCCAGGAGCTGAAGGTGAAGTCGACCGCGCTCGTCTCGTACCCGCAATGGACCATGCAGTCCTGGCACTTGTCGTTTCCGCTGCGCCGGCCGTAGTTCTCCCAGCGGGTGTTCTCCATCAGGTCCCGGAAGGACGAGGCGTAGCCTTCCTGGAGGAGATAGCAGGGTCGCTGCCAGCCGAAGATGTTGTACGCGGGCATGCCCCACGGCGTGCACTCGAAGTCGCGCTGGCCCATCAGGAACTGCAGAAAAATGGGCGACTGGTTGAACTTCCAGCGCTTCTTGGGCTGGGAGAGCATCGTGGAGAACAGCTCGTGCGTCTTCTGGCGGCGCAGGAAGTGCTCCTGGTCCGGCGCTTTCGCGTAGCTGTACCCCGGCGAGAGCATCATCCCCTCCACGCCGAGGCCCATCATCTCGTCGAAGAACATGCGCATCCGCGTCGGCGAGGCGCCGTCGAAGAGCGTGGAGTTGGTGGTGACGCGGAAGCCGCGCCGCACGGCCTCGCGGATGCCCTCCACCGCCTGGTCGTAGACGCCCTCGCGGCACACCGCGTCGTCGTGCTCCGCGCGCAGCCCATCCATGTGCACGCTGAAGCTCAAGTACTTCGACGGCGCGAAGACGCCTTCCTCCAGCCGCTGCTTGAGCAGGATGGCGTTGGTGCACAGGTAGAGGTATTTCTTGCGCTTCACCAGCTCCTGCACGAGACGACCGATGTCGGGGTACATCAGGGGTTCGCCGCCGGGAATCGAGACCATGGGCGTCCCGCACTCCTCCACGGCCTGGAGGCACTGTTCCACCGTGAGATGCCGCTTCAAGACGTGCGCGGGATACTGGATCTTGCCGCACCCGGCGCAGGCGAGATTGCAGCGGAAGAGCGGCTCCAGCATCAGCACGAGGGGGTAGCGCGTACGCCCCCGCAGCTTCTGCCGGAGCACGTAGCTCGCGACGGTCCACATCTGCGACAGCGGAACACTCATGCGCCCTGTAGTTCCTTCCTTCTCGGATCGGCTCGGCGTGGCTCACGCCGGCCCCAGATCGCGAGCGCCACTCCCACCACCGCGTGCAGCGCGAGTCCGGCGGCCGCCAGCAGCCACTCCTCGATCCACAGCGTGACGATCAGGTTGAATACCAGCACGGCGTAGTATAGCGCGAGGCCCGGCCACGGACGCCCTTCTGCCGGCGCGCCGGTGACCAGGAGATAGGCCCCCACGCCCACCACGCCCACGATGACCCAACCGAGGAAATTCGACAGGGGCACCCCGAAATACAGACCGCCCTGGGGGTAGTAGAAGATGCGGCCGAGGAACCAGCGATCACCGCGCACGGCGAGGGGATCGATGACCATGTCGAGCAGCATCATCAGCACGCCCGAGGCCAGCGCGAGCCGGGGCCGGGTCGCGCGCCCTCGGCTCCCGCGCAGGACCAGGCGCGCCACGCAGAAGGCGGCGTAGGCGAGGAACACGAAGGAGAGCGAGTCGAAAAAGGGCACGTTGGCGAGGTACAGCTCCCGCCCCCGGGTGCTCTCCGTATAGTGATAGAGGCCGAAGGGGATGCCCACGCGCGTCGACGCGAACTCCGCCACCCAGGCCGCCGGCCACACGCAACCCATGAAGGCGAGAGCCCGCCGCCATCCTAGATCTGCGCGGGCCGCGGCCAGGAACGCGAGGAGAAAGCCAAACACGTAGGGGCGGAGCAGGATCGTACCGAGGACGAGCGGCATTTTCTGTGGCGTTCTCACGGCATGCTACCATCGACCGGTCGTGACCACGCTCGATGCCGCGATCGAACGCGCGCAGGGTCACCTGCTCGCCCAGCAGCAACCGGACGGTCACTGGGTGGGCGAGGTGGAGGCCGACGCCACCATCACCAGCGAGTACCTGCTGTTCTCTCACCTGATCGATCGGATCGAGCACGCCCGCGAAGCGCGGATGGTTCGCTACCTGCGGCGCCGGCAGTTGCCCGACGGGGGCTTCAGTCTCTACGAGCGTGGTCCCGCAAATCTGTCGGCCACCATCAAGACGTACTTCGCCATGAAGATGGCCGGGGTGGGAGCGGACGATCCGGCCATGGTCGGGGCGCGCAAGCGCATCCGGGCCATGGGGGGGCCGGTCAAGGCCAATGTGTTCACGAAGATCCTGCTCGCCCTCTTCGGCGAGTACGACTGGAATGGCGTGCCCGCCATGCCCGTCGAGATCATGCTGCTCCCGCGGCCGTTCTTCCTCTTCAACATCTACGAGGTGTCGTACTGGTCGCGGACGGTCATCGTGCCGTTGCTCGTCATCATGGATCGCAAGCCGGTCACCTGGCTCCCGCGCCACCTCGGCCTGGACGAGCTGTGGCCGGAGCCCCGCGAGAAGGCCGGCCTGCGCCTCCCGCGGTGGCCGGAACCCTTTCGATGGGACGCGCTCTTCTGGAAGAACTTCTTCATCGGCGTCGATGACGGCCTGAAGATCTGGGAACGCTTCTCGCCACGGCCGTTGCGTCGGCGCGCGGTGGAGGCGGCCCGCCAGTGGCTCGAGGAGCGGCTCGGGGTTCCCGGCGGTCTGGGCGGCATCTTCCCGGCCATGATCAACGCGGTGCTCGCCATGCGCTTGCTCGGCTACAGCGACGACCATCCGCTGGTATGCGGCCAGCTCAAGGAGATCGAAGCGCTGGCCATCGAGGACGGGGACGAGATCCGCTACCAGCCCTGTCCGTCGCCGGTATGGGACACCTGCCTCGCCGCCAACGCCCTCGTGGAGAGCGACCTCGCTCCCGATCACCCGGCGCTCCAGCGCGCGGGGGACTGGATGATCGACCGGCAGATCCTCGTCGGCGGGGACTGGCAGGTGAAGCGGCCCCATGCCCCGCCGGGGGGCTGGGCCTTCCAGTACGGGAACGATTTCCACCCCGACGTCGACGACACCGCGGTCGTGGTGATGGCCCTGGAGAAGATGCGCGGGCTCGATGCCGACCGGGCGCGCCAAGCCAAAGAGCGCGGCATGGGCTGGGTCCTCGGCATGCAGTGCGAGGACGGCGGCTGGGCCTCGTTCGAGGCCGACAACAACCGCCTCTACCTCAACAACATCCCGTTCGCCGATCACGGCGCCCTCCTCGATCCTCCGACCGAGGACATCACGGGGCGGGTGCTCGAGGTCATGGGAACGCTCGGGATGACCGCGAGCTTCGAGCCGGCCGCGCGCGCCATCGCCTGGATCCGCCGAGCCCAGCGGCACGACGGCCCCTGGCACGGGCGTTGGGGCGTGAACTACATCTACGGCACGTGGTCGGTGCTGCGGGGGCTTCGGGCCATCGGCGAGGATCCTCGCCACGAGTACATCCAGCGCGCCGTCCACTGGCTTGAACGCCGGCAGAACGACGACGGGGGATGGGGGGAATCGTGCGACAGCTACTGGCGCGCCGAGCTGGCGGGCATCGGTCCCTCGATCCCGAGCCAGACGGCGTGGGCGCTGCTGGCCCTGTTCGCGGCCGGGCTGACGAGCGGCCACACCGTCGAGCGCGGCATCGCCTACCTCCTGCGCATGCAGGGGCCCGACGGGACGTGGGTGGACCCGCTGTGGAACGGCACGGGCTTCCCGCGCGTGTTCTTCCTCAAGTACCACTACTACGCAAAGTACTTCCCCCTCTGGGCTCTGGGCGTGTATCGACGTAGCGCTGCATGACGGGGCGCCCGCTTCCCCTCGCGCTGCGCCCCTTCGAGGCGCTCGGGGGCAGGGCCATCAGCATCGTCGAGGCGCTCGGCCGTTTCGGGACGTTCATGGGCGAGGCGCTGCTGATCACGTTCACGACGCCGCTCAAGATGAACGCCTTCCTGAGCCGCATACACTTCATCGGCTTCAAGTCCCTGCTGGTCATCGTCCTCACCGGTGGCTTCACCGGCATGGTGCTGGCCCTCCAGCTCTACCTGACTCTGACCCGCTTCGCCTCCGAGGCCTGGCTGGGGCCGGCGCTCGCCATCTCCCTGCTCCGCGAGCTGGGCCCCGTGCTATGTGCCCTCATGGTGACGGGACGGGCTGGCTCGGCCCTGACCGCGGAGATCGGCATCATGCGCATCACCGAGCAGATCGATGCGCTCATGGTGATGGCCCTCAATCCGGTGCGCTATCTGGTGACGCCGTCCATCCTCGCCGGCATCGTCACCTTCCCCCTCCTCACCGCGATCTTCAATGCCGTGGGGATCCTGGGGGGGCACCTGGTCGCGGTGGAGCTGCTGGGGCTCTCCAGCGGGACGTATTTCGGCGAAATGCAGACGTTCGTGGACCTGGACGACATCATGACCGGCTTCTGGAAATCCCTCTGCTTCGGGGTGATCGTCACCTGGGTCGCGACGTACAAGGGGTTCCACGTGGGGCACGGGGCGGAGGGCGTGGCTCGGGCCACCACGCAAACCGTCGTGCTCGCCTCTGTGTTGATCCTGGTCTGGGACTACTTCTTGGGCTCGGTGCTGCCGTTGTGACCTCGCGGCCATGATCAAGATTCAGGGCCTGACGAAGTCATTCCGGCGACAGGCCGTCCTCCGCGGCGTCGACCTGGATGTCCAGACCGGCTCGATCACCATCGTCATCGGCCGGAGCGGCGGCGGCAAGACGGTGTTGCTCCGCCACTTGCTCGGCCTCCTTCGTCCCGACGCGGGCAGCATCCTGATCGACGGGGTGGACATCGTCCGGCTCTCCACTCATGACCTCGACAACATCCGCCAGCGCTACGGCGTGGTGTTCCAGGGCGGCGCCCTCTTCGATTCTTTGACGTGCGCGGCCAACGTCGCCTTTCCCCTGCGCGAGCGGCTCAAGCTGCCCCGACGCGAGGTCGTCCGCCGCGTGCGCCAGGCCCTCAACGCGGTCGGACTCGCCGAGGTGGGCCGCAAGTATCCCGCCGAGGTGTCGGGGGGCATGCGCAAGCGGGTGGCCATCGCGCGGGCGCTGGTGACGGAGCCCGAGATCGTCTTCTTCGACGAGCCCACGACCGGACTCGACCCCGTCCTGGTCAACGCCATCCATCACCTCATCATCGACCTCCACCGGCGCCACCGCTTCACCGCGGTCATGGTGAGCCACGAGATCCCGGAGATCTTCACGGTGGCGGACACGGTGGCCATGCTGCACGAGGGTCAGATCATCGAGATCGGGCCGCCTGACGTGTTCCAGGCCTCCACCAATCCCGTGGTGCGCCGCTTCATTCACGGACAGCCGGAACCCGAGGCCTGACGCCGCGGCGGGTCCGGCGCCTGGAGCGGGTGGGGAAATCGAGGGGCGCCACGGCTCCGCCGTGGCGCCCCGAGCGCTGGGGGGCATGGGGGGCGCCCGGAGCCCCCCATCAAGGAGAAACACATGGAGCGGATGCGCGTGAATACCGCCGTGGGGATCTTCCTGGTGCTGGGCATCCTGGCCCTCGCCTTCCTGTCCATCAAGCTGGGCCGGGTCTCCCTCTTGGGGGGCGGCGGGTACGTCGTGAGCGCCGACTTCCCCTCGTCGGCTGGCCTCAAGCTGGGCGCCAACGTGGAGATCGCCGGGGTGGCGGTGGGCCGCGTGGACTCCATCAGCCTGAAGGACGACCAGGCTCACGTGGTGCTCCGCATGCAGCCGCAAGTCAAGATCGCCGAGGACGCCATCGTGTCCATCAAGACCAAGGGCCTCATCGGGGAGCGGTACGTCAACATCAGTCCGGGGGGGTCAGACCGCGCGGTGCCGCCCAACGGCCGGCTCAAGGAAGTGCTGCCGCCCGTGGATCTCGAGGAGTTGATCTCGAAGTACGTGTTCGGCAAAGTGTGAGCGTTGCTGTGAAGATCGGAGGGAGGATCAGCCGATGACGCTACACCCGTTGCGAATCGTGCTCGCCGTGATCCTGACCGGCCTGCTCGTGGCCCCGGTGGCGTGGGCGGGCGTGCCCACCGACCAGCTCCGGGCCCAGATCGACCGCGTGATCAAGACCGTCGACGATCCCGAGCTGAAGAAGGATGGCAAGGCGGCCGAGCGCAGGGCTGCCGTCCGGAAGCTCGCCAACGAGACGTTCGACTTCCCGGAGATGGCCAAGCGGGCGCTGGCCCGCCACTGGCAGCCCCGGACACCAGCGGAGCGAGAGGAGTTCGTCAAGCTTTTTGCCGATCTGCTGGAGCGCGCCTACGTGTCCAGGATCGAGAACTACGGCGGCGAGAAGATCGCCTACAACGGCGACACCATCGACGGTGACGCCGCCCTGGTCAAGACGAAGATCATCACCAAGCAGGGCACCGACGTCCCGGTGGACTACCGCATGCTGAAGCGGAGCGACCGGTGGCTGGTCTACGACGTGGTCATCGAGGGCGTGAGCCTCATCAACAACTACCGCAACCAGTTCAACAAGATCATCCAGACCTCCTCGTACCAGTCCCTCGTCGATCGCATGAAGAACAAGCAGATCGAGGTGATCGACGACGACAAGGGCAAGAAGTCGTAGCGCCCCGGCCGCCCGCGCCGCGGCGGTCGTCACCTGCCGTGACGGCCGCCGCGAACCCCTGTGCTAGACTGACACTCCGTCGTGCAGATCACGTCCGGTGTGGGCCGTCCGGCCCCGCCGCGGGAGGAGGACCGATTGAGTTCCCTGCGTGTTGCCATCATCGGGGTCGGCAACTGTGCCTCGTCGCTCGTTCAGGGGGTGCAGTACTACCGCCACGCTGATGACGGCGCCTTCATTCCCGGATTGATGCATCCACGGCTGGGGGAGTATCGCGTCGGCGACATCGAGTTCTCTGCCGCCTTCGACATCGACGAGGGCAAGGTCGGTCGCGATCTGGGCGAGGCCATCTTCCAGGCGCCCAACAACACCGTGAAGTTCGCCGACGTACCCCGTCTGGGCGTCACCGTCCAGCGCGGCATGACCCACGACGGCCTCGGGATCTACCTCTCGCAGATGATCAAGAAGGCGCCGGGCTCCACGGCGGACATCGCCGGCATCTTGCGCGACACCGACACTCACGTGGTGGTCAACTTCCTGCCCGTGGGCAGCGAGATGGCCACCAAGTGGTACGTGGAGCAAGTGCTCGACGCCGGCTGCGCGTTCGTGAACTGTATCCCCGTCTTCATCGCCCGCGAGGCCTACTGGCGCCGCCGCTTCGAGGAACGCGGGCTGCCCTTGGTGGGCGACGACGTCAAGTCGCAGGTCGGGGCCACCATCATCCACCGCGTGCTCACCAGGCTCTTCATGGACCGCGGGGTGCACCTGGACCGCACCAGCCAGCTCAACTTCGGGGGCAACACCGACTTCTACAACATGCTCGAGCGCGAGCGGCTCGTCTCCAAGAAGATCTCCAAGACGGACGCCGTGCGCTCCCAGCTCGGCCACGACCTGCCCGCCGAGGCCGTCCACATCGGCCCCAGCGACTACGTACCATGGCTGGCCGATCGCAAGTGGGCGCACATCCGGCTGGAGGGGCGCGGCTTCGGCGACCAGCCCATCAACGTGGAGTTGAAGCTCGAGGTGTGGGACTCGCCGAACTCGGCCGGCGTGGTCATCGACGCCGTCCGCGCGTGCAAGCTGGCCCTCGATCGCGGGATCAAGGGAGCCCTGCTGGCTCCCTCCGCCTACCTGATGAAGTCCCCCCCTGAGCAGTGGTCCGACGACGCAGCCCGGCAGCGCCTCGAAAGGTTCATCGCCGGCGAGGAGTAGGCGAAGGGTCGTTGGCGCGGGTCCCCACCACCGGACAGTTCCTGCGCCGGGTCGCCCGGGTTTCCGCTGCGCGTCCGTGGTGGACGCTGGTGGCCGCCGTCGGGCTGGCCGCGGTCAGCGTGGTCTACGCCCTCACCACCCTCACCCTCAAGACGTCGCCCCGTGATCTCCTCCCTCAGGACCGGTCCTACATCGTCCGCTGGGTGGAGTACAGCCAGGAGTTCGGTGACCTCGACGACATCGCCATCGTGGTCGAGGCCCCCTCCCTGACCGAAGCCAAGGAGTACGCGAGCCGCCTCGTCCGCGAGCTGAAGGCCCGCGGGGTGCCCCTGAGGCGCATCGCCTTCCGCATCGATCCCAAGCAGTTCGAGGGGCGGGCCCTCCTCTACTTGTCCCAGGAGCGCCTCGCCGAGATCCGGGACAAGATCTACGACAACCAGGAACTGATGGAGGCGTTCGCCTCTCGTCCCACCCTCGACACCCTGGTCGAGGGTATCTCCACGCAGGTGGCGAGCGGCTTTGCCTCCGGCTTCCTCGACCTGGGCCTGTCGGATGCCAAGGGGGCCGTGGATCTGCGCTTTATCCAGGACCTCGTCGAACAGATCTCCGAGCGCCTGGATCGCCCCATCCCCTATCGCTCGCCCTTCGGCTCCCTCTTCTCGGTGCCGGGCAGCGAGGAAAGCGGGGGCGGCTATTTCCTGTCGGAGGACCAGCGGCTGCTCTTCATCCTGGCCGAGCCGGTCAGCAAGGCCGGGAGCTTTACCGACGACCGCGAAGCCATCGAGGGCATCCGCGCCACGGTGGCCGCCCTCCGCCGCGACTTCCCGAACGTGCAGGTCGGGGTGACGGGCAAGCCCGTGCTGTCCAACGACGAGATGACGGCGGCCTTCCGCGACAGCGAGCGCGCCACCGTGCTCGCCTTTGCCCTCACCCTTGGCCTCCTCCTCGTGGCGTTCATGCGGGTGGGCAAGCCGGTGTTGATGCTCACCGTGCTCGCCGTGAGCCTGTGCTGGTCGATCGGGGTGGCCACCCTGGTGGTCGGGCATCTGTCCCTCTTCTCGGTGATGTTCATCTCCATCGTCATCGGAATCGGCATCGACTACGGCATCTACTTCCTGTTCCGCTACGAGGAAGAGTGGTTCCTCGGACGGAGCCTGCGTGAGGCCATCGAGATCACCGCGGCGCGCAGCGGCCCGGGCATGCTGCTGGGGGCCATCACCGCGGCGGGGACGTTCTACGCCCTGATGCTGACGGACTTTCGCGGACTTCAAGAGTTGGGGTTCGTCTCGGGGACCGCCATCCTGCTGGCCTGGGTGGCCATGATGACCGTGTTCCCCGCGGTGCTCGTGGTGGTGGACCGCCGCCACGAGAGCCTGGCCGCCCCCGCCATTCCCCGGGCCATGCGGCTGGAGGGCATTCACGTTCCCCTCGTGGACCAGGTCACCCGGCATCCCCGCACGGTGCTCGCCATCGCCGCCCTGGTGACCATCCTCTCGCTGTGGGGCATCCGCTACGTGCGCTTCGACTACAACCTTCTCAACCTTCAGGCCGCGGGCACCGAATCCGTGGTGTGGGAGCGGCGGATCCTCGCCTCGGCCGGGCGCTCCGGCTTCGCCGCGCTGGCCAGCGCCTCGTCCCTGGACGAGCTGAAGAAGAAGCGCGACGCCTTCGCCAAGCTGCCGAGCGTCTCGGAGGTCGACTCTGCCCTTCTGCTCATTCCCGGCGATCAGCCCCAGAAGCTGAAGATCATCCGCGACTTCGCCGAGCTGGTGGGGCCGGTGCGGATCGGACGCGCGGTCTCCGTGGACGTGCCGCGGTTGGTGACGGAGCTGGAATCGCTCAAGCGGCGCCTGGACATCGCGGCGAGCGAGGCGCCCGCCGGCGAGGCCACACAGAAGCTCACGCGGACCGCCGCCGAGCTGGGGCGGTTGGTGCAGAAGCTGGCCACCACGGAGCCCGAGGTGACCGAGCCCATCCTCAACAACCTCCAGCGCCAGATCTCTCGGGACTTTCTACAGAAGTTCCAGCGCCTGCAGGCCAACCTCAACCCGAAGGAAATCGGGCTGGCCAGCATCCCGGCCGAGCTGAAGCGCAAGTTCATCAGCGACCGCGGCGGCTTCCTCCTGCAGATCCATCCCCGGGTGGACATCTGGGAGCGGGAGGGGGCGAGCCGCTTCGTCCACGATCTGCGCGGCGTCGATCCCGAGGTGACGGGGACACCGATCATCACCTACGAGGCCATCACCCTGATGGAGCGCGCCTACAAGCAGGGAACGTTGTACGCCATCTTGCTCGTGACGGGCGTGACCTTCGTCATGCTGCGCCGCGTCCGCGAGAGCGCGTTGGCCCTGCTTCCCCTCGCCCTGGGCATGGTCTGGACGGGCGGCCTCATGGCGCTCTTCGGACTCGACTTCAACATGGGGAACATCTTTGGCCTCCCGTTAATCCTGGGCGCGGCCGCCGAGTACGGACTGAACATCGTGATGCGCTACATGGAGACGCGGCGCGAGGCGGGCGCCCCGCTGATCGCTCGGAGCACCGTCATGGCCGTCCTGGTGAACGGCTTGACCACGATCGTGGGCTTCGGCAGTCTGATGCTCGCCGACCACCGCGGTATCTTCGGTCTCGGGTTGCTCCTCAGTCTCGGGACCGCGGCCAGCCTCGTCGCCGCGCTCGTGGTGCTCCCCGTGATCTTGCAGCTGATCCGGCCCCGCCCTCGGGCGGCACCCACGCCGACCGCGATCCCGGTCGTGCCCGCCCCGGTCGCCGTCGGATGAGGACA
>Ga0184637_10001967_pt1 | contig 13393 bp, 13 predicted proteins | sample PLM3_127_b2_FD_133143 | JGI IMG/M metagenome (GOLD analysis project Ga0184637, IMG submission 133143) | Groundwater sediment microbial communities from an aquifer in East River, Colorado, USA - PLM3_127_b2 | ecosystem: Environmental > Terrestrial > Soil > Riparian zone | place: USA: East River...
CGGCGCACCTGTCCTGCGTACCGACAAGAAGGACAAGAAGGACAACCACATCTGGCACTGGGAATGGGGCGACCGGGCGGCCACCGAGCGCGCCTTCGCCGAGGCGGAGGTGACGGTCAAGCAGGACATCTACCTCCCGCGCATCCACGTGGCCTCCATCGAGACCTGCGGGTGCATCGCGCAGTTCGACAAGGTGGACGGCAAGCTCACGGTGTGGATGACCACCCAGGCGCCGCACGCCATCCGGACGGTGTTCGCCCTGGTGGCCGGGCACGTGGGGCTGGCCGAGCACAAGATCCGCATCATCTCGCCGGACATCGGCGGCGGCTTCGGCGGCAAGGTGCCGGTGTACCCGGGCTACGTGATCGCGGTGGCCGCCTCCGTGCTCACCGGCAAGCCCGTCAAGTGGATCGAGGACCGCATGGAGAACCTCCAGGCGGACTCGTTCGCCCGCGACTACCACATCGAGGCCGAGCTGGCCGCCCGGAAGGACGGCACCCTCACCGCGATTCGGATCAAGACGCTGGCCGACCACGGCTATGCCGACGCCGCGGCGAACCCGTCCAAGTTCCCCGCCGGGCTCTTCCACATCTGCACCGGCTCCTACGACCTCAAGGCGGCCCACGTGGAGGTGGACGGGGTCTACACCAACAAGCCCCCCGGCGGCATCGCCTACCGCTGCTCGTTCCGCGTCACCGAGGCCGTGCACACGATCGAGCGCATGGTGGACCTCATGGCGCATCAGCTCGGCGTGGACCCCGCGGACTTCCGGTTCCAGAACTTCATCAAGCCCGAGCAGTTCCCCTACAAGTCGGCGCTGGGCTGGGAGTACGACAGCGGCAACTACGCGGGCGCGCTGCGCAAGGCCATGGACAAGATCGGCTACGCCGAGCTGCGGCGCGAGCAGGCGGACAAGCGCAAGCGCGGCGAGCTGATGGGCATCGGCATCTCGAGCTTCACCGAGATCGTGGGGGCCGGCCCGTCCAAGCACTTCGATATCCTCGGGCTCAAGATGTTCGACAGCTGCGAGATCCGCATCCATCCCACCGGCAAGGCCATCGCCCGCTTCGGGACCAAGTCGCAGGGCCAGGGGCACGAGACGACCTATGCCCAGATCCTCGCCGAGGAGCTGGGCATCCCCGCCGCGGACATCCAGGTGGAGGAGGGCGACACGGACACCGCGCCGTACGGGCTCGGCACCTACGCGAGCCGCTCCACGCCGGTGGCGGGCGCCGCCGCGGCGATGGCCGCGCGGAAGATCCGCGACAAGGCGCGGCTGCTCGCCGCGCATCTGCTCGAGGCGGCTCCCGACGACCTTGTGTGGGAGCCGGGCCGCTTCTCGGTGAAGGGCGCGCCCGACCGGTTCAAGACCATCCAGGACTGCGCCTTCGCGGCCTACACTAACCATCCCCAGGGGATGGAGGCGGGGCTCGAGGCGGTGAGCTACTACGACCCGCCCAACCTCACCTTTCCCTTTGGCAGCTACATCTGCGTGGTGGACGTGGACAAGGGCACGGGCGAGGTGAAGGTGCGCCGCTTCGTGGCGGTGGACGACTGCGGCAACATCATCAATCCGATGATCGTGGAAGGGCAGATCCACGGCGGGCTCACCATGGGGCTGGCCCCCGCGCTCCTCGAGGAGATCTCCTACGACGAGACCGGCAATATCCAGGGCGGCAGCTTCATCGACTATCTCCTGCCCACCGCGGTGGAGACGCCCAAGTGGGAGACCGACCATACCGTGACGCCGTCGCCGCACCACCCGCTGGGGGCCAAGGGCGTCGGGGAGTCCGCCACGGTGGGCGCCCCCGCGGCCATCGCCAATGCGGTGGTGGATGCCCTGTGGCACCTGGGCGTGCGCCACATCGACATCCCGATCACGCCGCCCAAGGTGTGGAAGCTGCTTCGCGAGAAGGGCGTGACGGAGTAGGAGCCTTGCGCGCATGAGCGACGAGCTGCTCGCCCTGGCCGCCGATCTTCAGCGCCGCGGGGAGCCCTTCGCGCTCGCCACCGTGGTGCGCTGCGAGCGACCCACCTCGGCCAAGCCGGGGGCCAAGGCGCTGATCCGCCCGGACGGCACCATCTCCGGCTGGGTGGGCGGGGCCTGCGCCGAGCCGGTGGTGCTGCGCGAGGCGCTCGCCGCGCTCCGCGACGGCCAGCCCCGCCTCATCGGCCTCGTCGGCGACGGCGAGCGGGGCCCGGGTCGCACGGAAGGGATGCTCGAGTTCCCGATGACGTGCCACAGCGGCGGCACGCTGGAGGTCTACGTGGAGCCGTATCTCCCGAAGCCCCTGCTGGTGCTCGTGGGACATGGCCCGGTGGTCGAGACGCTCGCCACCCTCGGCGGCGCCGCCGGCCACTCCGTCCGGCTGCTGCGCGGGGCGCCGCTGCGGGAGGGGCTGGCCGCGCACGAGCTGACGCGACGCGCCGCCGTGGTGGTGGCCACCCACGGCGACTTCGACGAGGAGGCGCTCGCCTGGATCCTCGAGAGCGAGGCGGGCTACGTGAGCCTGGTGGCGAGCCGTCGCCGGGCCGCCGTCATCCTGGAGCGCCTGAGGCAGCGCGGGGTGCCCGCCGATCGCCTCGGCCGGCTCAAGGCGCCGGCGGGCCTCGACATCGGCGCGGTGACGCCGGAGGAGATCGCGGTGAGCATCCTCGCCGAGATCATCCAGCACGGCCGGAGCGAGAAGGGCCCGGCGGCGGAGCCGGGGAGCGCGGTGGCCGCCGCGGCGGCGGCCGAGGCGCGGGATCCGATCTGCGGCATGTCCGTGGACGTGGCGATGGCGGCGCACCGCTCGGAGGTGTCGGGGCGGCTCGTGTACTTCTGCTGCCGGGCCTGCAAGGACACGTTCGACCGCGACCCCGGGCGCCACCTCGCGGGCCTCGGGGGATGAGGCCGTTCGTTTCCGCCGTCGTCCTGGCCGCCGGCGCCTCGACCCGCCTCGGACAGCCCAAGCAGCTCCTTCCCTACGGGCCCACCACGCTGCTCGGCGCCGTGGTCGCGGAAGCCCGCGCGGCGACGGCGATCGACGAGGTGATCGTGGTCATCGGCGGGGCCGCCCCGGAGGTCCGGCGGCAGGTGGCCCTCGGGGGCGCCACCGTCGTCGAGAACCCCGTCTTCGGCGAGGGCTGCGCCACGTCGTACCGCACCGGGATCGGCGCGCTCGACCCGCGCGCCGAGGCGCTGGTCGTGCTGCTCGGCGACGAGCCGGGCGTGGACCGGACGGTGATCGACGCCGTGGCCGGCGAGTGGCGCCGGACGCGCGTCCCGATCATGCTCGCCTCCTACCGCGGGCAGGAGGGCCACCCCCTCGTGTTCGCGCAGGCCTTCTTCGAGCGCCTCGCCGGGCTCGCCGGCGACAAGGCCGCGTGGAAGATCGTGGACGCCCATCGCGACGGGGTCCAGGCCGTGGCCGTGGACCGGCCGCGGCCGCGTGGCGTCAACACCTGGGAAGAGTACGAGGCCCTGCTCGGAGGCGGAGCCTGACGCCGCAGCAAGGAGGCCAGACATGGCGACCGCGCTCTTCACCGTGAAGGCCACCATCACCCCGGACCGCGAGGCGGCGTTCAACGAGTGGTACAACCACGAGCACGTCCCCGACGTCTTCAAGTGGAAGGGCGTCGTGAGCGCGCGGCGCTACAAGGCCATCCTGGCCGAGGATCGCTTCCAGTACGTCGCGGTCTACGAGTTCGAGAGCGAGGAGACGCTCCGGCGCTTCCTCGACTCCGACCACCTGACCTGGCTCAGGAAGGAGTACGACGCCCACTTCGGCGGCGTGTCCGAGCGCCAGCGGGCGGCCTACGTGCAGGTGTGGCCCTGAGGCGGGCGTGACGCCGATCCCCACCACGCTCGAGGCCCTCACCCCCGCGTGGCTGACCGAGACGCTGTGCGGCGCCGGGCATCTCGGCGCGGGCGCCGTCACGATGGCCGAGGTGACGCCGGTCGGGCAGGGGCAGGGGGTGCTCTGCCAGCTCGCGCGCATCCGGCTCGGCTATGCCGGAGCGCCGGCGGGCCTGCCGCGCACCCTCGTCGCCAAGCTCGCCACCGCCGATCCCCAGACCCGCAGCATGGTGACCCTGTTCCGCTTCTACGAGCGGGAGGTGCGGTTCTACGAGGAGCTCGCGCCGTCGCCGTCGATGCCGCTGACGACCCCGCGGCGGTATGCCAGCGCCTTCGATGCCGGGACGGGGGATTTCGTCCTGCTGCTCGAGGACCTGGGGCACCTGCGCCTCGGCGACCAGCTCGCCTCCTGCTCCCCGGCCGACGTGGTGGTGGTCATCGACGAGCTGGCCAGGCTGCACGCCGCCTGGTGGGAGAGCCCGCGCCTGGCCGAGCTCGCGTGGATGCCGGTGGTGAACAACGAGGCGAACAAGTTGGGCCTCGGGCTCTACCCCGCTGCGTGGCCCGTCTTCCTCGAGCGCTTCGGCGCGGAGCTGCCCGAGGCGGGCCGCGCGGTGGGGGAGCGCCTCGGCGCCCGCGTGATCGACATGCTCGACGAGATGGCCGGGGGGCCGGCGACGGTGTGCCACGGCGACCTCCGGCTCGACAACCTGTTCTTTGCCGGCGGGGCGGCCGGCCCCGCGCTCACCGTGATCGACTGGCAGATCGCCGGGCGCGGGGTGGGCACCTTCGACGTCGGCTACTTCATGAGCCAGAGCCTCACGCCCGACGTGCGCCGGGCCTGCGAGGAGGACATGCTCGCCCGCTACCACGCGGGGCTCGTCGCGCGCGGGGTGCGGGGCTACGACCTCGACCAGTGCCGCGCCGACTACCGGCGGGTGCTGCTCTTCTGCCTGGTCTATCCGGTCATGGCCGGCGGGATGGGCGACCTCGTCAACGAGCGCGGCCACGCCCTGGCCCTCGCCATGGCCCGGCGCAGCGTGGCCGCCATCCTGGACTGGAACGCCGGCGACCTGCTCTGATCCCCCCGCGCGGGCCTCAGGCCGGCGCCACCTGGACCTGGCAGGTGTTGTAGGTGGTGGCCCCGCTGGGGGCCGAGCGATCGTCGGTGAGGACGTTGGCGCAGCCGCTCCGATCCACTCCTCGCTCGTCGGGCCGGAACCAGGCGCCCTCCCGGAGGGAGACCACGCCGCGCGCGATCCGGTCCGTCACCTTGGCCGGTACGATGGTGCTGCCGCGGTCGTTGAAGATGCGCACGGGCTGTCCATCCGCGATGCGCCGGGCCGCGGCGTCCTCGGGGTGCATCCACACGTCGTCCCGGTCGGCCCGGGCGAGGATCTCCTGGTTGCCGTGTATCGAGTGCGTGCGCGCCCGCGACTTGGGCGTGCAGAGCAGCAGCGGATGCCGCGCATCGGGCTCGAGATGCGGCACCCAGGTGGGGATGGGCGCGATGGGCCCGAGCCCGTAGGGATCGGGCTTGGCGGCGAGCACCATGGAGTAGATCTCGATCTTGCCCGACGGTGTGGTGAACCTGTAGCGCTCGGGCTCGCGGATCTCGCGGGCGAAGGCCACCGCGTCCTCGGGCGCGGGCAGGCGCGCCAAGCCGTTGGCCTCGAAGGCCTCGAAATCGTCGATGGCGTCCTTGGTGAGCTCCTGGAGCCACTGCCGCTCGCTCTTGTCGTTGTACCCCTCGATGCCGACGCGCCGGGCCAGATCGGCGAAGATGTCGATGTCGTTCCGGCACTCGTACATGGGCTCGATGGCCTGCTTCATGAAGATGGCGTAGTGCCCGGCTCCCGCCCAGGGGGTGTGCACGTCGTTGCGCTCCCAGAAGGTGGTGGCGGGCAGCACGACGTCGGCATAGCGCGCGGTGGGCGTGAGGAAGTGGTCCTGCGCCACGAAGAGCTCGAGCCCGTCGAGGGCCGCCACCGTCTTGTTCACGTTGGGGCACTGGTTGAAGAGGTCGCCGGCCGAGGAGTAGATCATCTTGATGTCGGCGGGATAGCCCCCGGCCCGGCCGCGCGCCAGCAGATCGGCCATGAGCGAGGACGCCACCCGCGCCTGGATGGGGTTGGCGCCCGCCGGCAAGGTCCTGATGCCGGAGCGGCCGGTGGCGCCATTGCTCGTGCCGGAGTTGCCGCCGGGCACGCCGACGTTGCCGGTCATCGCCGCCAGGGCATAGGCCGCGCGATGGAACTGCTCGCCATGGGCCGTCCGGCCCGGCGCATAGCCGGTCTGGAGCGCCGCGGGCTTGCTCGACGCGAACTCGATGGCCAGGCGGCGAATCGTCGCCGCCGGCATCCCCGTGATCGCCTCCGCCCAGTCCGGCGTCTTCGGCACGCCGTCGGACAGCCCGAGCAGATAAGAGCGGTAGGAGGCCCCCCCGGGGGCGCCGTCGGGCAGGTGCGCCTCGTCGAAGCCCAGCACGTACCGGTCGAGATAGACCTGGTCCTGCAGGCCCTCGCGCGCGATCACGTGCGCCATCGCGATCAGGGCGGCGGCATCGGTGGACGGCCGGATGAAGACGTGCTCGTCGGCCAGGTCCAGGCTGGACTTGGTCCGCCGCGGGTCGACGCACACGATGCGCACCCCCTGCTTCCGCGCCCACTTGAGGTACTGGAACGTGCCCGTCCCGAACGTGCCGTCCCCCGGGCTCCAGCCCCACATGATGATGAGCCGGGAGTTCGGGTAGTCGGTGGGCTCCCGCCCGGCGGTCTTGTACTCGGCCTTGGCGCCGTACGTCATGCGGACGGAGAAGATCTCGGCCTCCGCCGACATGTTGGACCAGAGCTCGGTGCAGCCGCCGAACATGTAGAGGAAGCGCTGGGCGGCCGTGCGGTTGTGCAGCATGGACAGGCTGCCGGTGCGCGAGGCGTCCAGGATGGCGGCATTGCCGTGGGCCGCGCGGATGCGCAGCATCTCGCGCGCGATGTGATCGAGCGCCTCGTCCCAGGAGACGCGCTCGAACTGCCCCGAGCCCCGGGGCCCCGTGCGCCGCAGCGGGTGCTGGAGGCGATCCGGATGGTAGACGCGCTCGGCCTGGCCGAAGCCGCGCACGCAGGCGTGCAGCGGAGGGACCTCCGGCGTCCACTTGCGCGGGTCGGTGCTGATCTTGACGATCTTGCCCTCGACCACGTGGGCATTGACCACGCAGCGGCCGCCGCAGTTGTGGCCGCACGTGCTGGTGACCACGGTCTCGCCGGGCCTGGCCGCCACGCGCGGCGCCTCGTACAGGGTCCTTCCCGCCATTGGGTCCTCCTCCTGGTGCGACCAGCCTACCAGAACCTCAGGTCGGGGTGGTGTACCGTGGGAGGCACATGCCGAGCGGCGGAGAGATGGACGATGCGCTGGGCCGCGCGCCGCTGACGCGGCGGGCGGCGCTGGGCGTGATGGCGGCGGTGGTGGCGCGGCCGGCGCGCGCCGCCGCCGTGCCGCCGATCCTGGAGCGGCCAATTCCCTCCGGCCGCGAGACGATCCCCGCGGTCGGGCTCGGGACGTGGCGGACCTTCGATGTCGGGGCCTCGGCGGCGGAGCGGGCCCCGCTCGAGGAGGTCCTCCGGCGCTTCGCCGAGCTGGGCGGGCGCGTGGTCGACTCCTCGCCGATGTACGGCGCGGCGGAGTCGGTGGTGGGGGACCTCGCCGCCGAGCTCGGCCTCGCGGGCAAGCTGTTCCTCGCCACCAAGGTCTGGACGAGCGGCCGGGACGCCGGGATCGCGCAGCTCGAGCAGTCGTTCCGGCGGCTGCGGACCCCCCGCCTCGACCTGGCGCAGATCCACAACCTGCTCGACTGGCGGGCGCACCTGCGCACGCTGCGGGAGTGGAAGCAGGCCGGCCGCGTCCGCTACGTGGGGGTGACGCACTACACCTCCAGCGCGTATGACGAGCTGGAGCGCGTGCTGCGCAGCGAGCCGCTGGACTTCGTCCAGGTCAACTACTCGGTGGGGGAGCGGGAGGCCGAGCGCCGCATCCTGCCGCTCGCGCGCGACCGCGGCATCGCCGTGCTCGTCAATCGCCCCTTCACCGAGGGCGGGTTGTTCCAGCGCGTGCGCGGCCGGGCGCTGCCGCCGTGGGCCGCCGAGCTCGACTGCGACAGCTGGGCGCAGCTCTTCCTCAAGTGGATCCTCGCGCATCCGGCGGTGACCTGCGTGATCCCCGCCACGAGCCGGCCGCAGCACCTGGTGGACAACATGAAGGCCGGCGCGGGCCGGCTGCCCGACGCAGCGGCGCGCGAGCGGATCGCGGCGGCCGTGGCGGCGGGGTGAGCAGGCGCCGCTGCCGCTCACCCCGCGGGGAGCGGCAGCTCAGCGGCGGTCGAGCCAGACGTTCCAGAAGTGCATGTACGGCCCCGGCTCGTAGCCCTGCACGTCCTTGCGGCGGGCGTCGAGCCGGAAGTAGTCGCCGAACTTGATGCGGGCTGCGTCGGCATAGAAGACGGTCTGGATCCGCTCCCACAGCGCGTAGCGCTTCTTCGGATCCAGCTCCCGCCCCATCGCCTGCAGGAGCTCGTCCTTCTCCGCGCTGCACCACCAGCCGGGCCACTCGCAGAGCACCTGGGCGGAGGCGGTCGGCTCGGGCACGAAGACGAAGGCGGTGCTGAAGGCGTCCCACAGCTCCGGCTTGTTGCGCCGCTGCACCACGGTGGCCCAGTCCGAGACCTGCAGGTCGATCTTGAGCCCGATCTCCTCGAGCTGGCTCTTGGCCACGAGGGCGGGCTTGTAGTGATGCTCGTACTCGGTGGTCACGATCCAGCGCACGGGCTGGCCCTGATAGCCCGCCTCCTTCAGGAGCCGCCGGGCCTTGTCCTTGTCGCGCTGGTTGTAGAGCGCCGCGCCGGCCTTCGAGTGCCAGGCCTGCTCCTGGAAGAAGATGCCCGGGTCGAGCCGGTAGAAGTCCTTGTGGCCCACGCCGGCCAGCATGACCGGGTCGGGGTCGACGGCGGCCTGGATGGCCTGGCGCACCCGCTTGTCCGTCATGAGGCCCTGCTTGGTGTTCAGCACCACCGTGACCCAGCCGTACGGCTTGACCACCACCGGCTCCACGCCCGGCGCCGAGCGGATGCGCTCGTACTGGTCGGGCTTGATCTGCTGAATGTAGCCGTACTCGCCGGTGATCATGCCCGCCTGCCGCGTGGCGTAGTCGGGGACGGGCAGGAAGTCGATCTCGTCGACGTGGGCCACGCGCCGCCCGGCCAGGCCGCTGCTGGGCTCCGACCGCGCGGCATAGCCGTCGAAGCGGACGAGCTTGATGTGCCGGTCCGGCCGGTGCTCGACGAACTTGAAGGGCCCGGTGCCCACGAACTCCTTGAGGGGGGCGTCCCCCGCCGCGTCGATGATCTCCTTCGGATAGATGACGGCGGCGTTGTCCACCTGGGCCAGCACGGTGGGCAGGCTGCCCGAGGGCTCCTTGAGGCGGATCTCGACGGCGAGCGGCCCCTTGGCCTCCACCGCGTCCACGTTCTTGAACACGGCCTTGCCGGTGCTCGCCAGCGCGCCCCAGCGCTTGAGCGAGGCCACCACGTCGGCGGAGGTGAGCGCCTTGCCGTTGTGGAACTTGACGTCCTTCCGCAGGCGGATCAGGTAGCGCTTCGCGCCGTCCTGCGCCTCGTAGCCCTCGGCGAGGAGGGGCACCGGCTGGTACTTCGCGTCCAGCGCGAAGAGCCCCTCGAAGATGTTGATGCCGATCTCCCGCGTGATCACCGCGGTGGTCGCGTGCGCGTCGAGGGTGGGCGGCTCGCCGATCAGCGCCACCTTGAGGGTGCCGCCCTTCTTCGGCGCCCCGGTCTGCGCCTCGACCGGCGAGACCAGGAGCCAGATCCCCGCCGTCACGGCGGCCAGGACACCCACGCGCCAGGAAAGCCTCGAATGCCTCATGCGTTCCTCCCGTCGAGCCCGCGGGGGCCCACGCTCGGCCCACGCGCCCCGCGGCGGGTGGCGGACCGGCACGACGAAGATACCCCGGCTTGACCTCGGCCGTCGAGCGCCTCAGAGTAGCGCGAGTGAGCACGCCACTCGTCATCCACGACAAGACCGTCGTCACCGGCGACGGGGGCGAAGCCGGCGGGTGGGGCCGGGCGCCCTGGCCCGCTTCAGGAGCGCCGTGATGGACGTGCGGCCGTACACGGTGAGCGTGCCGCAGGCGGTGCTCGACGATTTGCGCGAGCGCCTGGCCCGCGCGCGCTGGCCCGACGAGGTGGAGGACGCGGGCTGGGACTACGTCTGGTCGGTCCCACCGTGGGGGGCAGTCTCGCCAGCCCGTACGACCTGCCCGCGGCGTTTCACGTCTTCGCCGGGGTGCTCCTGGTGGGGACGGTGGGGATCTACCTAGCGACGCGCAGGCTCGTCGGCCATAGTCTATGACACGCGGTGCAAGAACGATCGATCCTCGACGAGCAGGACACCCGACTGCTCGGCGCGGCGCGCCACGTCGATATGCTCCGGATCCGCTGCCAGTGCTTCGCGATACTGCTCATAGGCCGCGAGGCTGGGGAAGTCGATGAGAGAGAGCGCGATATTGGTAGGGCCGGCAAACTTCGTGGGGGAGAAGTAGCCGATCACCTTCCCGCCACAGCGCTCGATGGGGGCGGCCACACCCCGCGCGTACGACTCGAAATCGGCGCGCTTGCTGGCGTCAATCGTATAGCGAATGCAGAGCGTGATCATTCTGTCCTCCATCGCGCCGATACCGCGCGCTCGTGTTAGGGCTTTCGTACCAGTGGTCGCGAGTATGGCGTCTTGACGCTCAGGTGTCCACCTTCTCGCTCCTTCAATGCTGGGCCTGGACTCCGGGGCAATACCGCGCTCAAGAAGTAGCTCATTAGTCAGGCAACTCAAGCGCGCCCGGCTGCCGATGATCGGGCGGGCCCGGGCGCCCGGGCCCTCCTCAGGAGTGCCGTGATGGACGTGCGGCCGTACACGGTGAGCGTGCCGCAGGCGGTGCTCGACGACCTGCGCGAGCGCCTGGCCCGCACGCGCTGGCCCGACGAGGTGGAAGACGCGGGCTGGGACTACGGGGCGAGCCTCGCGTACATGCGGGCGCTCGTGGAGCACTGGCGGACGCGCTTCGACTGGCGCGTGCACGAGCAGGCGCTGAACGGCTTCCCGCACCTCCGCGCCGTGGTGGACGGCCTCGGCATCCACGCCATCCACGCGCGCGGGCGCGGCCCGGCGCCGATGCCGCTCCTGCTCCTGCACGGCTGGCCGAGCACGGTGTACGAGATGCTGCGGCTCATCCCGCGGCTGGCCGACCCGGCAGCTCACGGCGGCGACCCCGCCGACGCGTTCGACGTGGTGGTGCCCTCGCTGCCGGGCTTCGGCTTCTCCGATCGGCCGCGGCAGCGCGGGATGACGCGCAGCCGCGTGGCCGGGCTCATGCACGCCCTCATGCGGGGCCTGGGCTACGAGCGCTTCGCCGCCCACGCCAACGACATCGGAGCCGTGATCATGGGCTGGATGGCCCTCGACCACCCGGCGCGCTTCATCGGCATCCACACGCTGATGCCGACCTTCCCCTCGCCCGACTTCGGCCCGGGCTCGGCGCCCAAGTCGGAGGCCGAGCGGGCCTTCACCGAGCTCCAGGAGCGGTGGCAGCGCGCGGAGGGCGGCTACGGCCTGATCCAGGAGACGCGGCCGCAAACCCTCGCCTACGGGCTCCACGACTCGCCGGCCGGGCTGGCGGGGTGGATTGTCGAGAAGTGGCGGATGTGGACGGATCCCGACGGCGACCTCGACCGCGCGTTCGACAAGGACTTCCTGCTCGCCAACGTGACCATCTACTGGGCGACGGAGACGGCCAACGCGGCCAACCGGTCCTACTACGAGCGCGCCCGGGACCCGCGCCGGATCGAGCCGCAAGCCAGGATCACCGTGCCCACGGGCGTGGCGCTCAGCACGGAGGCCGTCCAGCATCCGCCGCGCGAGTGGGCGGCGCGCCGCTACGCGGACATCCGCCGCTGGACCGAGTTTCCGCGCGGCGGCCACTTCATCGCGGCCGAGGAGCCCGAGCTGCTCGCCGAGGACCTCCGCGCCTTCTTCCGCCCCCTCCGCTCCTCGGCGTGACGCGGCGGGCGGCCCGAGGCGAGCCGGGCGATCAGTCCACCCACGCCGGGCGCGCCGCGCCCGACGTCGAACACCTCGGCGGGATACGGCGGCCGCGCGTGGTACGCCGCCGCCATGCTCCGATCCTCGAACTGCGCGCCATGTGCCGGCGCGAGATGGGCGGGCTTGGGCCGCGGGGCGCTCATGCCCGGCGGATCAGGGCGGTGGCCGTCGCGGACGCCACCAGCTCCCCGTCCTGATAGAGCTCGCCGGCGAGCAGGCAGACCTCCCGGCCGCGGCGAACGATGCGGTCCTTGCCGAGCAGCCGGCCGACCTTGGCGGGCCGGGCGAACGACACGGTGAGGGGCAGCGTGGGCGCGAACTCGCCGGCGTCCAGCGTCGCGGCGAGGGCGGGGCCCATGGTGTCGTCGAGCATGGCGGCGAGGAAGCCGCCCTGGATATTGCCCACCGGGTTGGTGCCGTGGCGGGTGTCCATTGAGGTCACGCGGCGGCGGCCTTCCAGAGCGCGCGCATCAGCTACGGATGAAGTCCCGGATCGTCGCCATCGCGCGCTCCGGCGCATCGGGGAGCACCCCGTGCCCGCAGCCGGCGAACCGCTCGAACCGCACCAGGTGGGCGGGCAGGGCGGCCACGATGTCCTCCTGGCACTCGATCGGCGTCATGGGATCGTCCTCGCCCCCCAGCACCAGCGTGGGACACTGGACCCGCGGGAGGTCCGGCAACAGGTTGAACGTGCCGCCCTCCCCACCCGACCGCGTGAACCAGTTCCTGACCTCCGCGTTGAAGACGGCGCGTCGCACCGCCTCCGGGGGCCGCGGCGTTCGCGTGTAGAGGGGAAAGGCGAGGCGGAGCCAGGTCTCCAGGGTCACCTCGTCCGCCTGCCCGTCGAGGAAGCGGCGGCGGGCGAGCGCCCCCACCTCGGGACCGCCGAGGCGCTCGAACAGGGCCACGCGGCGCTCCGGATGCGAGCCCCCGGCGGCCTCGGTGCTGACGAGGATCAGCTTGGCGGGGTGCGCGGGATGACGCGTGGCGTAGGCGAGGGCGACCATGCCGCCGAACGAGGTGCCGAAGACGATGGGGCGTGCGATCCCGAGCGCCTCGCAGAACGCGCGCACGTCGTCGCCCCACTGGGCCAGTGTCCACGACTCGCGGGGGCCGGCGTCGCTGCGCCCATTGCCGCGGTGGTCGAGGAAGACGACCTGCGCGACGTCCGCGAGGGCCGAGAGCCGCGGCTTGAACAGCGAGTGGTCCATGCCGGGGCCGCCGTGGAGGAGGACGATGGTCGGCCGCTCCCGCATCGTGGCGCCATCGGGCACGAGGTGGGCGCCCTCGACGTCGAAGAAGAGGCGAACGCCATTGACGAGCACCCTCATCGGCGCAGGGTCATCGGCGCAGGGTCGCGCCCGCGACGGTTCCCGCCGCGTCGAGGAGGGCGGAC
>Ga0184637_10001968_pt1 | contig 13391 bp, 11 predicted proteins | sample PLM3_127_b2_FD_133143 | JGI IMG/M metagenome (GOLD analysis project Ga0184637, IMG submission 133143) | Groundwater sediment microbial communities from an aquifer in East River, Colorado, USA - PLM3_127_b2 | ecosystem: Environmental > Terrestrial > Soil > Riparian zone | place: USA: East River...
CCGGGAACGCTCCAGATCGCGCTCCCGGCCGCCCTGGCGGCGATCACACCCCGCACGCGCGCGATCCTGCCGGTGCACTTCGCGGGCCAGGCATGCGACCTGGGCGGGCTCGCCGCGATTGCCGACCGCGCCGGGCTCACCGTGATCGAGGACGCTGCGCATGCGGCGGGCACCGAGTACTCCGGGCGGCGGATCGGCGCGGGAGCGAACACCGCCTGCTTCAGCTTCCACCCGGCCAAGAACCTGACCACGGCCGAGGGAGGGATGGTGACGACCGGCGACGCGCAGATCGCCGAGCGCGTGCGGCGCCTGCGCTTCCACGGAATCGACCGCGACGCGGCGGCGCGCCACGCGTCGCGCGCGCCGTCCCGCTACGAGACCGTCGAGCCCGGCTTCAAGTACAACCTGACCGATCTGCAGGCGGCGCTCGGTATCCACCAGCTGGCGCGCCTCGATGGATTCATCGAGCGCCGGGCCAAGATCGCGTCGCTGTACCGCGAAGCGCTGCGAGCGCAGGAAGGCGTCACGCCGCTCGCGGTCGACGCGCTGACGACGCGCCACGCCTGGCACCTGTTCGTGGTGCTGCTCGACCTCGAGCGCCTGCGCTGCGATCGCGAGGAGTTCGCAGCGCGGCTGGACGCGCGCGGCGTCGGGACCGGCCTGCACTTCACGGCCGTCCACCTGCACCGCTACTACCGCGAGCGCTACGGCCATGCTCCGGGCGACCTCCCGCACACCGAGTGGGCCGACGCGCGCGTGCTGTCGCTGCCGCTCTTCCCGGGCATGGACGAGGCGGACGTGACGCGCGTGTGCAGCGCGATCGACGACGTCGTGCGCGAGGTCGCGCGATGAGCGCGATCCGCACCGTCGATCTGGTGATCCCGGTCTACAACGAAGAGGCAACGCTGCCGCGCCTGCTCGAGCGCCTCGACGCCGACCTCGCGGCGCTCGCCATCCCGTGGCGGGCGATCTTCGTGGACGACGGCAGCCGGGACGGCTCCTGGCAGATCCTCGAGCAGGCGGCGCGCCGCGACCCGCGCTTCGTCGCGATCCGGCTCAGCCGCAACTTCGGCCAGCACGCGGCGGTGTTCGCAGGCTTCGCGCGCTGCTCGGCCGACGCGGTCGTGACGCTCGACGCCGATCTCCAGAACCCTCCGGGCGAGATTCCGCGCCTCGTCGCTGCGCTCGACGCAGGAGCCGACGTCGTCGGCGGCTGGCGCCAGCAGCGCCACGACAGCGGGTTCCGCCGCCTCGCTTCGCGCGCCACCAATCGCTTGATCTCGGCGGCGACCGGCGTCGATCTGCGCGACTACGGCTGCATGCTGCGCGCGTATCGGATCGAGATCGTGCGCCTGATGCGCGAGAGCGGCGAGATCTCGAGCTTCATTCCCGCGCTGGCGCATTGCTTCACGAACCGGGTGACCGAAATTCCGGTCGCGCACGCCGAGCGCAGCGAAGGCACCTCCCGCTACTCGCTGCTGAAGCTCTTCTCGCTGCTGCTCGACCTGCTGACCGGCTTCTCGATGTTCTCGCTGCGCGCGCTGTCGGGCTTCGGGCTCGCGATGGCGGCGCTCGGCATAGCACTCGGCGGTCTGCTCGTGGCATTGCGCATAGCACTCGGAAGCGGCTGGGCGGCGGAGGGCGTGTTCACGCTGTTCGCGCTGCTGTTCGTCTTTCTCGGCGCGCAGTTCGTAGCACTCGGGCTGCTCGGCGAGTACGTGGGTCGGATCTACGACCAGGTGCGCCGGCGACCGCGCTACGTCGTGCGCAGCGAGGCGCAGCAGGCCTCGGAGGTCGCGGCCGAGCCGGAAGCGCCGCGTCGCTCATCGCTGCTCGCCCCGTCCGAGCGCGACCAGATCGGCTCGCCGCGCTTCGCGCGATGAGCCCGTGCCCACCGAGGTCGCGTTCAAGGTCGACGTGTGCAACCAGCGCGCGCTCCAGCAGGGACTGCCGGCGCTCTTGCGCACGCTGGATTCTGCCGCGGCGCGCGCGTCGATCTTCGTCGCGTTCGGGCCCGACAACTCGGGCAAGGCGATCCGGCGGATCTTTCGGCGCGGCTTCCTGAAAAAGATGCTGCGCACCCGCGCGCCGCAAATGTACGGCGTTCGGACGCTCTTCCTCGGTACGCTGCTGCCCGCGCCGCGCGTCGGGGAGAGCGGCGCGGAGCTGCTGCGCTCCGCGGAGGCGGCGGGGCACCCGGTGGGGCTGCACGGCTTCGACCACGTCGGTTGGCAGGACGGCGTCGCGCGGATGGACGACGCGTCGCTGCGCAGGAGCTTCGAGCGCGGCGTCGAGCTCTTCGAGCGCGCGCTCGGTCATCCGCCCGGCTTCACCGGCGCTCCGGGCTGGCAGACCACGGCCCAGAGCCTCGCGGTGCAAGACCAGTTCGGCTTCAGCTGGGCGAGCGACTGCCGCGATGGCGCGCCGTTCTATCCCGCGCTGGCAGCACAACGTGCGCGAACGCTCCAGATCCCGACGACGCTGCCGACCAGCGACGAGCTGCTGGGGGCCGGCGCCACGCGGAAGCAGGACCTCGCGGCCTGGTACTGCGACCACCTGGTTCCGGATCGGCTGAACGTGGTCGGACTCCACGCCGAGGCCGAAGGCATCCACTACGGCGAATGGCTGCGCGACTGGCTCGCCGTACTGCGGGCGCAGGGCATCGCGTTCGCTTCGCTGCCCGAGGTGGCGCTGCGCGAGCGCGCACGCGCGGCGACCCGCCGCGTGGTCGCGCGCGAGCTGCCGGGCCGCGTCGGCGCGGTGGCGTGCCCGGAGCTGGCGGCGTGACGGCAACCGGCGCCAGCGGAACGCGCGCGATCGTCTGCGCCTACGGTGAGATCGGGTGGGTGAGCTTGCAGACGCTGCTCGAGCAAGGCGTCGACGTTCCGCTCGTTGTGACGCACGAGGACGCGCCCGGCGAGCTGCGCTGGTTCCGCTCGGTGCGCGACCTCGCGCGGGAAGCCGGCGTCCGCGCGATCACGCCGATCCACGTGAACACGCCGGAAACGCTCGCGCTGCTCGCCGCAGCCGACGCCGACTTCCTGTTCTCGTTCTACTTCCGCCAGATGCTGAAGCCGCCCGCGCTCGCGCTGGCGCGGCGCGGTGCGCTCAACCTGCACGGGTCGCTCCTGCCCCGCTACCGCGGACGCGCCCCGGTGAACTGGGTGCTGATCGAGGGCGAGACCGAGACCGGCGTGACGCTCCACTACATGGACGAGAAGCCCGACCACGGCGACGTGGTGGCCCAGCGAGCCGTCCCGATCGACCGCAACGACACCGCGCTGCATCTCACCCGCAAGCTGGCGGAAGCCGCGCGCGAGCTGCTGCGCGACGTGATCCCGCGGCTCGCCGCGGGCAGCGCGCCGCGCACTCCGCAGGACCACGCGCGGGCCAGCTACTTCGGCGGACGCCGGCCCGAAGACGGAGAGATCGACTGGCGGCAACCGGCGGAGCGGGTGCGCAACCTGATCCGCGCCGTCACCCGCCCGTGGCCCGGAGCGTTCACGTCGCTGCGGTCGCGGCGATGGATGATCTGGTCGGCGGAGACCGCGCCGCAGGACGCGCCGCACCCGCCGGGAGAGCTCTTCTTCACGAGAGACGGCGTGCCCTCGGTGGCTACCGGCGATGGCGCGCTTTCACTGACCCATGTCAGCTGGGCAGATGGAGACCCCAGCGATGCCCGCCAGTGGGCGCGCAGCGAGGGGCTGCGCGCGGGCGAGCGCTGTGGAGACGCCTGCGCGATGAAGTTGCCGTCATGAGGCAGCCCCGGCGCTTGTCGCGTTCGATCGCGATGGAATCCTCCCGACAACAGGGCGCCCGCAACGCGGGGCATCGGCGCTTGAGGTGCGTAGCGTGAAGATCCTGATCCTCGGCGTGAACGGCTTCATCGGCCACTCGCTGACCCGCGAGATCCTGCGCGACACCGACTGGCAGGTGTTCGGAATGGACATCGGCGACGACCGGATCGCCGAGCACCTCGAGCACCCCCGCTTCACCTTCCTCGAGGGCGACATCGGCATCAACCGCGAGTGGATCGAGTACCACGTCAAGAAATGCGACGTCGTGCTGCCGCTGGTCGCGATCGCCACCCCGCGCGACTACGTGCAGGACCCGCTGCGCGTGTTCGAGCTCGACTTCGAGGAGAACCTGCGGATCGTCCGCTACGCGCTGAAGTACCGCACGCGCGTCGTCTTCCCGTCGACCTCGGAGATCTACGGCATGTGCGAAGACGAGGTCTTCAGCGAGGAGACTTCGAACCTGGTGCTGGGCCCGATCGCGAAGCACCGCTGGATCTACTCGTGCTCGAAGCAGCTGCTCGACCGCGTGATCTGGGCCTACGGCAAGCAGCAGGGGCTCCGCTTCACGCTGTTCCGCCCGTTCAACTGGGTGGGCCCGAACCTCGACCACATCGAGACGGCGAAGGAGGGCAGCAGCCGCGTCGTGACGCAGTTCCTCGGCCACTTGCTGCGGCGCGAGCCGGTGCAGCTCGTGGACGGCGGCGCGCAGCGCCGCTGCATCACCGACATCCGCGACGGCGTCGACGCGCTGATGCGGATCCTGCGCAACGACGGCGGAAAGGCCGACGGGCGCATCATCAACGTCGGGAATCCGCGCAACGACTGCTCGATCGCCGAGCTGGCCTCGCTGCTCGTCGACATCTTGGGGAGTTTCGAGGGTTGGAAGGACCTCCGGAAGACCGCCGTGATCGAGAAAGTGTCGTCGGAGGAATACTACGGCGAGGGCTATCAGGACATCTACACGCGGGTTCCCGACATCACCAATGCGCGGCAGTGCCTCGGCTGGGAGCCGCGTTATTCGCTGCGCGAGGCGCTGACCCACACCGTGCGCCACTACGTCGACGGCGAGTCCCCCTGACCGCGCGCATGCGGATCAGCCAGCGGGATTGGCTCGTCGCGATCGCGCTGGCGGCGATGTTCTCGTTCACCGGGCTGGCTAATCACCCGCTCCAGGCAAACGACGAGCCGCGCGTCGCCGGCATCGGGTGGGAGATGCAGCACACAGGGCAGTGGTGGTTGCCGCACCTCGCAGGTGAGCCTTTCCTCGAGCAGCCCCCGCTCTTCTACGCGCTGCAGGGCGTCGCGATCGAGCGCTTCGGCGCGTCGCCGGGCGTGGCGCGGCTGCCGGGAGCAGTCGCTTCAGCGCTCACGCTGCTGCTCGTGTTCGCGCTCGCGCGCCGCGTCGCCAACCCGGCCGCGGGCCTCGCGGCGCTGCTCGCGCTGGTCGGAATCGGCGGATTCTTCCGCTACAGCCACCGCGGGGTGGTCGACCCGCTGCTGACGCTGTTCGTGATGTCGGGCTATTACGCGTACGTGCGCGCGGTCTGGGGTTCTGCGCCGAACGACTCCCCCAGCTCCGACGCCCGCGTCTCGCCGGTTTGGCTGGTCGCCGTCTACCTCGCGGCGGCGCTCGCGTTCTGGGTGAAGGGCCTCGTCGGCGTCGTCGCGGTCGGCGGGCCGCTCGCGGTGGACGTGCTAGTCAACCGGCGCTGGCGCGCGCTGGCCTCCCCGGCCCATCTCGTCGGGCTGCCCCTGCTGCTCGCGGCGTGCGCCGCCTGGCCGCTCGTGCTGCACGCCGCCGAGGGCGAGGCAGCCGCCCGCGGATTCCTGCTGCAGAACGGGCTGTACCGGATCGCGCCGGGTGCCGGCGCCGGACAGTACTTCGGCGGACACGAGGAACCGTTCTGGTACTACCTGCCGAGGATTCCCGGTCAGCTCGGCTGGATCGCGCTGTTCGTGCCGGCCGCGGCCGCCTGGCTGCTGCGCGGCGGCGCGCCGCCGGAGTGGCGGCTACCGGCGCTGCGCTTTCTGGCGTGTGTCTTCCCGGTGGGCGTGCTGCTGCTGTCGATTCCGGGGACTAAACGCGGGCTATACGTCTTACCGTTCGAGCCGCCGCTCGCGGTCGCGATCGGCGCGTGGATCGCCGCCGCCGCGCTCGGCGACGCGCACCGGTCGCCGGTCGAGCGCGCGGTGAACACCGCGTGCGCGCACGTCGTCGGCGTGCTGCTGCGCCCGATCGCGAAGCAGGGCGGTGTCGCGGAGCTGCGAGAAGACATCACCCGGGCGGCCACCGGACCCTGTCGCGCACCGCAGCGCCTCGCGGCGGCCGCATTCGCGATCGCCGTCGCGTGGAACCTCTTCGCCTACCCGTTCAAGGGCGAAGACCGTGACCTCGGGCCGATGGCCCGCGAGGTCGGCGAACGGGCGGGCGCGGAGCCGCTGCTCGGCCTGTCGCTCGAAGAGTGCGTTCGCGGCGCGCTGCCCTTTTACGCGGGGCTCGTCCCGATCCGCGCCGACGACGCGACCGGGCTCGCGCAGCGCGTCGCCCGGAGCGGCGCTCGCCACCTGCTGGCCCCGGTCTTTCTGCAGGATCGCATCGAGGCCGAGCTCGGCCATCCGGTTTCACCCGAGCTGACCTGGAACGCGGTCGGGACCGACTACGCGCTGTATCCGCTGCCTCCGCCGGCGGCGCGCGCCGCCGGACCGCTCGAGTAGCGGCGCCGGCCAGCCGATGCACTCGCCATGGCGACGGAGCCCTCGATCAAGGGATCGGCCCTCAGCTCGGTGGTGGAAGACGTGCTGGCGCTGCGCGAGAGCGGTCGCGTCGGCGCGGACCGGCTGGAGCTGCGCCTGGAGCCGGCGGATCTGGCGCTGCTCGACGCGAAGATCCAGCCTGCGCTCTGGTATCCGATCGAGTCCTACCGGCGCCTCACGGAGCTCTTGCTCGAGGTGGAGGGCCGCGGCGACTGGCAGTACGTCGCCGACCGCGGCGCGCGCGCCGCCGAGCGTCTCTGGGAGGGCGGCCTGTACTTGCAGCTCCAGCACGGTGAGGAGAAGGCGGCAGAGGCACGGCGCTACGGCGGCGTGCTGACCGACCGCGACGCGCGCCTGATGACGACGCTCTCGGGCGCGATCTTCAACTTCACGCGCTGGAGCTATCGCGTGGACGGAGCCGACGCGCTGATCGAGGCGACCGATGCCGAAAGGCTCCCCGAGGTGTCGATGCACGCCGCGCGGGGCTTCCTCGAGTACGTCGTGGGCCGCCTGCGCCGGACGGAAACTCCGATCCGGGCGACGCGCCCGGCGCCAGACCGCGTGCAGTTCCGCTTCCGCCTCGGCCGTTAGTCAGGCGGCCACATCGTCGGCTCACCCCCACCTCACCCCGAATCGGGGAGGTCGCCCTCAGCCGCCGTTCAGCTCCTTGGCGCGACGCACGGCGAAGAAGCGCCGCGGGCGGCTGTACAGCGCAGACTCGGCGACGGCCGGGTCGCGGCTGTCGAGCGGGCAATCGCGTCCTTCGGCGCACGCGACGCTGCCGTACCACAGGCCATCGCGTTTCATCGACGCCAGCCCGAGCGATCGCTGGCATCGGATGCAGGATCCGCTCGCAGGAACTCGCTCCATCATCAGTTCTTCGCTTCTCCACACCAGCGATCGGTCGGGCGCGGCCGGAGCTTGCCACTGTCATCGGCGCCCTTCCACACTCGACCTGCAGCCGACCCAGACGCCAACCGCCGTTTGAGGTAAGTTGGGCGCCGGGCCTGCCCGCGTCGCGGGTGGGCCCGAACCGATCAAGGGCCCCCGCCCGGGAAGATTCTCGATGCTGCACCGGACCGACGACCTCCGCATCCAGGAGCTGCGCCCGCTGATCCCGCCGGCGATCCTGATGGAGGAGCTGCCGGTCGACGAGAAGGCCTCGACGCTGGTGTGGAGGAGCCGCGCCGAGATCGGCCACATCCTGGCGGGCGAAGACGATCGGCTGCTCGTGGTCGTGGGCCCGTGCTCGGTGCACGACGCCGCCGCCGCGCTCGAATACGCGCAGCGGCTCGCGGCCGTCGGCGCCGCGTTCCGCCAGGATCTGTTGATCGTGATGCGCGTCTACTTCGAGAAGCCGCGCACGACGGTCGGCTGGAAGGGTCTGATCAACGACCCGACGCTCGACGGCAAGTTCAACATCAACGAGGGCCTGCGGCGCGCGCGCCGTTTCCTGCTCGACGTGCTCGCGCTGGACGTGCCCGCCGGCACCGAGTTCCTCGACCCGATCACGCCGCAGTTCATCGCCGACCTGGTCTCGTGGGGCGCGATCGGCGCGCGCACCTCGGAGAGTCAGGTCCATCGCGAGCTCGCGTCGGGCCTGTCGATGGCGGTCGGCTTCAAGAACGGCACCGGCGGCGGCGTGCAGGTGGCGATCGACGGCATCCGCTCCGCCCAGAATCCGCACCACTTCCTGTCGGTCACGAAGCAGGGCGGCGCCGCGATCGTGTCGACAAAGGGCAACCCCGAGTGCCACGTGATCCTGCGCGGCGGCGAATCGGGGCCCAACTACGGCGCCGACGACGTAGCGCGCGTGGTCGCCGACCTCGAGAGCGCGGGCCTGCCCGGCAAGCTGATGATCGATTGCAGTCACGCCAACAGCGGCAAAGACCACCTGCGCCAGCCGCGGGTGGTGAGCGACGTCGCGGGCCAGATCGCCGACGGCAGTCAGGCGATCGTCGGCCTGATGCTCGAGAGCTTCCTGGTCGACGGCAACCAGAACCACGAGAAGGCCGTGGGTGCGCTCGTCTACGGGCAGAGCATCACCGACAAGTGCATGAGCTGGGAGCGCACCGAGCCGCTCTTCACCGAGCTGGCCGAGGCGGTGCGCAAGCGGCGCGGCTAGTGGCTCCGATCCCGGTCCAGATCGTCTCCGGCTTCCTCGGAGCGGGCAAGACCACCGCGATCCGCGCACAGCTCGACGCGCGCAGCGGCGAGCGCGTCGCGGTGATTGTCAACGACTTCGGCGAGGCGTCGTTCGACGAGATCACGCTGGCCGAAGGCGAGCCGTTCCGGATCACGAACATCCCCGGCGGCTGCGTTTGCTGCACGGCGCCCGAGGGCTTCGTCGACGCGCTCGGCGCGGTGCTGGCGGAGAAGCCCGACCGGCTGCTGATCGAGCCGACCGGGCTCGCGCGCCCCCAGGACCTGATCGACACGATCCGGCGTTGTCCGCACGGCGCGTCCGTCGAGCTGGCGCCCGTCGTGGTGCTGATCGACCCGCACCAGCTCGCAGCGCAGGATGCGCGCGGCGACGAGACGACGCGCGCGCTGATGCGCGAACAGGCTCAGGTGGCCGACGTGCTGGTCGCGAACCGGACCGACCTGGCGACCGAGAGCGAGCTCGCCGCGTTCGAGCGCTATGCGGCGGAGCTGTGGCCGGGCCCGCTCGCCGTGCACCGCACCCGCCACGGCGCGCTGCCGCCCGCGCTGCTCGACTGGCCGGCGGGTGAGGGCCCGCGAGCGCCCGCAGAGCACGCGCAGCGAGCCGAAGGCGAGCGAAGGTCGGCAAGGATGGCCGAACGACACGTCGCACACCACGGACACGACCACCGCCCGTCCACCGCCGGACATCTCGCGCGCTCCTGGCGCTGGTCGCCCGACACGATCTTCTCCGGCCGCCGGCTGCGCGACGCGCTCGCGGCGCTGGCGGGCGGCGATTCGCCGGTCGCGCGCTTCAAGGGGATCTTCCGCACCGAGGAGGGCACGAGCCGACTCGAGATCGCCGGCGGCGTGCTCCACGACCGCCTCACATCGTTCCGACGCGACAGCCGTGCCGACGCGATCGCGCGCGGTGAGGAAGACGCACTCGACCGGATCGGCGCAGCGCTGGAAGCCGCCGTGCTCGACGCGGACGAGCGGCGCGTGGACCCCAGTCGGATCGAGTGGGTGCTGCCCGACGGCCGGGTCCGCGCCGTGGACCGCGCGTCGCTCCGCGCGCTGCCCGGCGGCATCCCGGACGTGTCGGCGCAGTTTCCGAAGCGCAGCGGGGCCGCAGCGCGCGTCGACGCGCTGTTCGACGCGCTGTCGCTGCCCGGTACCGGCAGCGCGGTGGTGGTGGCGGGCGACGGGTTCGCGAGCGAGCCGGTGGCGATCGCGGTGTTGCGCCGCGGGGTGCTGCTGCACAGCCTCGGGGACGATCCGCTGCCGACCGCGCACGGCGGCCCGTTCCGCCTGCTGATCCCCGAAGACGCATCGCCCGAGCCCGTCTCGTGCGCGAACGTGAAGGGCGTCGCGAAGGTCGTGATCCGCGCTTGAGCAAGCAGGCCGACTCGTGAGTCGGCCGACGCGCAGCGAGCCGCAGGCGAGCGAAGGCGGGCCCCTGCACGGGCTTGGTCAGTGGGTCGCGCTGGACGTGACCCGCCCCGGGGTGCGGAACGCGAGCAGCGTCTGCACCAGGCTGACCACCAGGCCGCTGCCGAACAGCGCGAGCAGGAAGCCGAAGGCCACCAACGCCGCGGTGCTGCCCGACGCCTGCGCGCGCAGCGAGAGGCTCGTGAACAGGCTCACCAGCGCGAGGTACAGGCCACACGCGCCCAGCCACTCGACGATCGCCCGCCGCGGGCTCGGCGCGGAGAAGGACACGACGAGCCACGCCAGGATCAGGAGCGCCAAACCCGCGTAGCCTGCGATCGCGATACCTGTCGTCGGCATGCTAGAACCCCCCTAGGGGACATCCCGATCCCCTACTCCACCGGTCGAATCCGCGCCCCATCGGAGTGGGGCAACTCCTACGCCTTGAGTGCTTGTAAATGCTCGAGAACACGAGCGCACACCCGATCGGGCGTGAATCCGAAGTACTCCGCGAGATCCGTGTACGGAGCCGACGCACCGAAGCGGTCGATCCCGTAGACCAGCCCACGCGCGCCGGCCAGCGCATGCAGGCTCTGACCGCGCGCCGCCTCGATCGCTACCACTGGGGGACCGTCGGCTGGAATCAGCGCATGGCGCCAGGTCTCGGGCTGCGCCAGGAACAGCTCGAGGCACGGCAGCGAGACGACGCGCGCCGGCACGCTCTCGGCGTGCAGCTTCTCGGCCGCATCGCACGCCAGCGACACCTCGGACCCGCTCGCGACCAGGACCACCTTCGGGTTCGCCGGATCGCGGACGGCATAGGCGCCGCGCGCGACATCCGCCAACCGGAAGGCGCTCGTGCGCACCAGCGCCGGCAGCTTCTGGCGCGAGAGCGCCACCAGCGCCGGGCCTGTGGTATGGCGCGCGATCCACGCGTAGACGGCGGCCGTCTCGACGCCGTCGGCCGGGCGGAACACCGGCAGGTTCGGGATCGCGCGCAGCGCGTCGAGCTGCTCGATCGGCTGGTGGGTGGGGCCGTCCTCACCGAGGTAGATGCTGTCGTGCGTGAACACGAACAGCGACGGCACGCCCATCAACGCGGCGAGCCGCAGCGACGGCCGCAGGTAGTCGCTGAAGATCAGGAACGTGCCGCAGTAGGGGCGCAGCGTGCCATCGAGCGCGATGCCGTTGGTGATCGCGCCCATCGCGTGCTCGCGCACGCCGAAGTGCACGTTGGTGCCGGCGTAGAAATCGGCGCCGCCAGAGGTGTCGCCGATCGTCCCGCGCCCCTTCAAGATCGGCGGCGCGTTGGAGCCGGCCAGATCGGCGGAGCCTCCGAGCAGATAAGGCGCCGCGTCGGCAAGCCGTTCGAGCATCACCGCGCCGTGGTTGCGGGTCGCGTCGGCCACCCCATCGCGGCCCTCGGCGAGGCGCGCCTCGAGGTCGTCGGGCACGTGGCGCGCGCGCGCGGCGTCCCAGGCGGCCGCCGCGGTGGGCTGCTCGCGCCGCCAGGTCGAGAGCTGCGCATCGCGTTCCCGGCGCGCGGCGCGCTTCGCGGCGGCGCGCCCGGCGAAGAACGCGCGCACGTCGTCGGGCACGTGGAGCTCGCCGTCGGTCGGCCAGCCCGCCGCCTGCTTGGCCTGGCGCACGTTGTCGGCGCCGAGCGGGGCGCCATGTGCCTTCGACATGCCGGCCACGGCGCTGCCGCGCCCGATCACGGTACGCGTGCAGACGAGCGACGGCCGCCCGGTCTCCGCGCGCGCGGCGGCAAGTGCTGCGTCGAGGCCCGCGACGTCCTCGCCGTCGATCGACTGGACGTGCCAGCCCTGGGCCTCGAAGCGCATCGGCACGTTCTCGGAGAAGCAGAGCGGTGTGGGGCCGTCGATCGTGATGCGATTGTCGTCGTAGAGGTAGATCAGGTTGCCGAGCCGCCAATGACCGGCGAGCGAGGCGGCCTCGGCGGAGATTCCCTCCATCAGGTCGCCGTCGCTGACCACGCCGTACACGAAGTGATTGCCAGGTCCGTCGGCACCCGCGGCGAAGCGCGCGCGGGTAGCGCGCGCCGCGAGCGCCATGCCCACGCCGTTTGCGAAGCCCTGGCCGAGCGGTCCGGTCGTCACCTCGACGCCGGGCGTGAGGCAGTGCTCGGGATGACCCGGCGTCTTCGAGTGCAGCCGGCGGAAGCTCGCGATGTCGTCGAGCGTGAGCGCGTACTCATAGAGATGGAGCAGCGCGTAGAGCAGCATCGATGCGTGGCCGTTCGAGAGCACGAAGCGATCGCGCAGCGGCCACACAGGATCGCCCGGATCGAAGCGCAGATGCGCATCCCACAGCTGGAACACCGCTCGCGCCAGGCCCATCGGCGCGCCCGGGTGGCCGGAGTTCGCGCGCTGCACGGCATCGACGGCCAGGAACCGGATCGTGTGCTCGACACGCTCCCGCAGCGTGGGGGTCAGGGGGGGCAATGTCGCTCCGACGAGGTCGCAGTGGCGGAGAGGGGGGCGGACGGCGGGAGATTACAGTCGTTGGTCGATCCCGGGAAGCGCGGTCTCCAGCCCGTTGCAACCGCGTTTGAATCACGGCACCAGCACCGCCGATCCGCGCAGTGAGCCCGCGCGCAGCCGCGCGAGTGCTTCGGCTCCGTCCTCGAGCGAAAACACCTCGGTGTGCGTGCGGATCGGAACCCGCGGCGCGAGCGCGAGGAATTCTCGCGCGTCGCGCCGGGTCAGGTTGGCGACCGAGCGCACGACGCGTTCCTCCCAGAGGATCCGGTACGGAAACGCCGGGATGTCGCTCATGTGGATCCCAGCGCAGATCACCGATCCACCCTTGTCGACGGCGCGCAGCGCAGCCGGTACCAGCTCGCCGACCGGCGCGAACAGGATCGCGGCGTCGAGCGGCTCGGGCGGCGCCGCGTCCGATGGGCCGACCCACTCGGCGCCGAGCTCGCGCGCGAAGCGCTGCGCGTCGAGATCGCCCGGCCGGGTGAACGCGAACACGCGGCGACCCTGGTGGCGCGCGACCTGGATCGCGACGTGCGCGGCGGCGCCAAAGCCGTACAGACCGAGCACCCGCGCCTCGCCCGCCAGGCGCAGACAGCGGTACCCGATCAGACCCGCGCACAGCAGTGGCGCGGCGGAGACGTCGTCGAGCGGCGCCGGAATCGGAAAGCAGAAGCGCGCGTCGGCGACGGCGTACTCGGCGAAACCGCCGTCGCGCCGGTGGCCGGTGAACACCGCGGCGTCACACAAGTTCTCGCGATCGCTC
>Ga0184637_10001969_pt1 | contig 13390 bp, 14 predicted proteins | sample PLM3_127_b2_FD_133143 | JGI IMG/M metagenome (GOLD analysis project Ga0184637, IMG submission 133143) | Groundwater sediment microbial communities from an aquifer in East River, Colorado, USA - PLM3_127_b2 | ecosystem: Environmental > Terrestrial > Soil > Riparian zone | place: USA: East River...
CTTTGCACCAGGATTTTTCTCAAAGAATTCCGATATACCGTAATATTTTCGATCAATATCACCCGCACCGATATATGCTCGCCCATTACCTAAGGGAAAAAACCAGAAATAACCTCTAGCTCCTTTGTATCCTATAACGTAAAATTCATCAACTCCATCGACGTTGTCTACTAGGTATTCGTATGAAGGTATTATGAAATCTTGAGAGGATTTAGGAAGAAGAGATCTATGCAGACCAGTACAATCTATGACATAGTCAAAATTCGAAAGAAACTCTGATTCTGGGGTGCAATGAAAGTCATAGTTTATCTTTAATCCTCGGCAAAGGTCACGCTCCCAGCTATATTTATCATAAGTAACCAACCCCTTAAGCTCCAAGTATTCAACCTTATCGTCAGGAAGGTCCATTCTCAATTTTTTTCCGCGATGCAGTACATAATCCTCAAACGTTAATCCAGCACTCTTGGAAAATGTTTCAAGCATGTTACTTGATGCGCCCCATGCGCATACTGGCCAATGTGATTCCTTTTTTGAAGCCTCAAAGATTTCTACTTGGTGCCCATCTCCCTTCAGACGGTTACCTAGGTAGGATCCTGCAACTCCTGCACCAACGATAGCCAGTTTCACGTTATGTTTGAGATAAAAATTGAATATATTTCTTGTTGACGACTAATTCTCTTTATTATCAAATTCAATCTCAATGTAAGATTCATTGCTGAATATGACAATATGGACTCTGGTTTTGCGCTCTCATGATTCAATTTATTGAATTTTGAAGAGTTTTATGGAACAAGAAAATGTTTGAGAGAATTGGGAAAAGTATAGTATTATGAAAGAATTTAATATTTTTTGCCTCTAGTAGAAGAACTACTTATACTGCAACTTAGTTACAATAGAAAGATGAGTTCGACTTAAATAGTTAATTATGTAGCCCTATTATGGATGCAACATAGAATGTCATACATCTTAGCAACAATATTGGTAGCACTAGCGACTATCAGTGGAGCAAATATACAGAGTTCAATGCAAGTAGCACTAGCACAAGGCTTACCATTATCAAGTCCAGCATGCGGTCAAGTAGTTCATGGCAACATCACTTTAACCGCAAATCTTGTCTGTGCGGGCGACGGATTAATTGTCGGAGGCGATAACACAACCATTAATTTGAATGGATACTCAATCAGTGGACCAGGAGACAACAGTTCCAAAGTAGGAATAGCAGTACCTCATTCAAATAGTGTAGTTATAGAGGGTTCTGGCGCTATTCGTAATTTCCAAGCAGGAGTTTTGATAACTGGTTCTGAAAATACTAATATCCACAGAGTCACCTTTGAAGGAAACAAGATAGCTGTCTTCATGACAGGTTCGATAGGAAGTACTGTAGAACAGAACTTTATTGGACCGAATACAATCGGCGTAGCGTCTCACTCATCCATAGGAGCTCAGGTACATGCCAACATGATGACCGGTAACGATCTTGCGGGTGTGACCTTAGTCAATACTGACAAATCACAAGTAGATGCCAATTCAATTGGTGGAAGCAGAAATGGAATATTCCTAGATGCACAAAGTACAAAGAATACGATACTGTATAACAACGTACTAAAAAATGATGTCGACATAAACAATGCTGACGGCTTGCCACTCAACATTAACGGAAACGAACTAATCAAGAACAACTGCTTCGTTAGTCAGCCAAGTGGCGGATGCAATCCTCAATAAGGAACAAAGCCATTCAGCTCGACTAAGAACCACAAACCTTATTTTTTTATTTTAATTAATATACAAGCATCTATACATTTTACTCCCATCTACAATTATATGACTTTACGGAATAGAATAGAACTAATTTTATTTCGAAAGCTTAGATTTAGAACGTTCCTTTATAGATGATATCGGATGATATTTTCAATACCTTTTTCATTTGCATGTACTTTAATTCCTTAAGATTATGTCTCTTAGATAACAGTAGCATAAAGCTTTGTAGGAAAAATATTGATTGAAATAGTTGGGAAAGAAGTTTAGAATTTTTAAACTCAAAATAGCAAATTTAATCAAAATTTTAATGGCCTCAAGGTAGACGGCGGCTTCATTTCTGCTATTTTAAAGGGGATAGAATCATCAAGTGGGCAGTTTATACTTGTTATTGATGCAGATTTTCCTTATCCTAAAAAAATTAGCATTGAAATAATTAATGAAATAATAAAGAACCCTAATTCCATCATAGTCGCATCTCGTTATACTAAGGGTGCATCGATGCAAAATTACCGTTGGTGCGCCGTTTGATTAGCAAGGCGGCAAGAACCATTGCTAGACATGGTTTGAATATAACTGAAGTAAAGGATCCCTTATCAGGCTGCTTTGCTCTTCCTAGGTAAGTTGTTAAAAATATAGAGATAGATGGCAGGAGCAATCAGATATTGCTTGAGATACTAGTTAAATCCAAAAGCACAAATATTGAGGGTATTATTGTCAGAGAGATACCATTTCAGCAGAAGTTTGTCTATAGAGTAAAGAAATTAGAGCTCAATCAAATTATGAATTACTTTCATGCTGTTTGGAGCCTGTACTGCCATAGTAAGAATTCAAGAGCGAGATATGACAATTACGGTGTCATCAAAGAACAAGAGAAGCACAAGTCAATACCATTCTTATCAAAGACAGCAAGATTCTTTACAGTAGGGGCAAGCGGACTTGCTCTCAATTATATTGTATCTTTTCTTCTTTCAAATGTAGTTTCAAATCTCTGGTATATTCAGGCAACTGTATTCGGTATTGTACTTTCAATTAGCTCTAATTTTCTATCGAATAAGGTTTGGACTTTTGAAGACAGAGATTTTTCCGCTAGACGTGTCCTGAGACAGTACCTTTCATTTTTTGCGCTTTGCACTCAAGGTCTAATAATCCAGCTATCGCCAGTATTTGTTTTTGTAGAATATTCGCATATGCAATATGCCACATCATTAATTTTGGCTGTGTGTATAGCATCAGTAGGCAATTTCTTAATAAAAAAATAACATTTGGAGAAAAGATCTGGGAATAATTCTGAAACTTTGAATATTTCAACCGATTTGGAGTTTTGTATATTCTCAAGGAAATTTCATATTGTTACGAAATTCATATAATATAGAGAATCGTTCAGTACTGCATGAAAATGCAAAGGAAGTGGAATCTTACATATGCTGTTATTTCTCTGTCAGCCTTGTTTGTGATTTGCTATTTGGGAAATACATACTCGGACATTACTGTGTATGGTCAGATATCACAAAATACATCGGATAATAATACAAATTCTATATCAAATGCAACTAAAGCCCAAAATGTTACTGACTCAAATTCCAAGAATGCAATACCTTATGTTTTGAACGTGACGAACAGCTCTGACGCAACATCGCAGGCTGTTGACCAAGTAATTCAAGCAATCGGTGGAGGACAATCTACTTCTTTGCAAGAAGTGATTGACGCTGCAAGCAGTGTATTGAATAACCAGAGTTCCAATATTAGTACCAGCAATTCAAGTAACAATACATCTTGAGATGTTTTCCTAAAAAAAATAAAATTACTTTTTTTAATCCAGGATTAATCTTTACTCAAGTATTTTTCTTCTATTCTATATCTTATGTACTTATCTTCTATGGAAAACTTTGGAGGATGTGGATCGAGTGTAGTATTATTGCAAATAGTGCATTTTTCATAAAGCGTATAGGTTTTGCAAGAAGGACATTTTCGTAAAAGATGTTTGATAGCTAAACCTACCTCCTATTTTTTTTAGTGTCTTCTCTAATAAAATTGAATAATCCCACCTTTTTGCCTACTAAATTTGAAATTTTCTCAACAGCGTTGTTAAGAGTTTTTTCAGCAATTTTGTAATTTTCTGCTTTTGCAATTATTCGATAGCGAGGTGCGGCAATATATGAAATTTCGATGGAAGTGTTGTTCTTATCTAGTTCTGCTGAAGAAAGAACATTCTTTATGGTTTCGACTCCCTGTGGTTCGTTTATGTTAAGCTCTATCACTCCTCGAATCTCAACGCTAGGAATTTGAATCTTTTTGCTTTCCTCTGCTATCGCTGCTCTTGTCTCGTCAGAAATGTCAAGTGATTTTATAGAGTCAATTCCCTTAAAGGCAACAGCTTCAAACATATCAAAAAGATAGTCAAATTTTTGTAATATAACATCCTGAAGGTCTTTGATCTTATCATCGGGCATGCCGGTTTTGGTTTTAATCATATGCATAAATGCAGATGCTTTCTCACTCTTCTTTACTTCGATAAGTTTGGATTTTCTCTCTTCACGCGATACTTGTTTTAAAGAAAGGTCTACTTCAACTCTTGATTTGTCTACTCTTATGACCTTAAGGACTGTCTTTTGTTTAGGTCTCACGTATCTCTCTATGTTCCTTATCCACCCTGTTGCAATTTCAGATACATGCAGAAATGCGGTTAATTCTTGATATTCGTCCAAAGATACGTAGGCACCATGACCTGTGACCTCCTTTATGGTTGCAATTACCAAATCACCGGCTTCTGGAAGTTGTTTGATATCGGTGGCCATTTAGAACATACGCACTTGAGTACTATACTTTAAGTTTGCTTGACCTTATTTAAAGTCAGGTCATTATCCCGAGTACATGGTCTCGGTTGAATATCCTTGTTCCTGTCTACTTTGGATTCTGGTGCAAAATTGTCATGTTTGAGCTGACAATAGCCTATCTTTTTTTTACTCAAGTTTGAATAAGCGCACAAGGCAGCAGTATTGAAAATTTGGATGTCAAATCGACATAATGTACATTTTGTTATATCTAGAATCTAGGTTCAACATTCCGCCAATTATTTAGAAATCAATTCCTTTTTTGGCCTTGATTCCTTTTTTATATGGATGTTTTATCTCTTTCATTTCGGTAACGAGATCTGCCAGCAGTATGATTTCTTCACGGGCATGATTTCCAGTAAGAATTAATGAGAGATGCTCTGGGCGATTTCGAACTATCCTCACGACATCTGCTAAATCTAAAAGTCCTAGATGAATTGCGTAATTTATTTCGTCTAAAATAATAATATCAAAAATATCACGAGATATCTTTTGTTCAACAATATCTAGCGCAGTTTTTGCCGCCCGTACGTGCTCCTGAAAATTATGATCGTCATCAATAATTCCAACGAATCCTTTTCCTGCAACTACTAGTTCAAGATTTGGTTCGAGTTTCTTTAGACTATTAAGCTCGCCATAATACCATTCGCCCTTGATGAATTGGACCATGCAAACCTTTAACCCATGCCCTACGGCTCTCAGGGCTACCCCTAATGAAGCCGTTGTCTTTCCTTTTCCATTACCAGTGTATACAATTACAAGGCCTTGATCTGAACCGTTTTTGTTTTCCATGTAAAACCACCACAGTGACATTTCATGTCGGGAATACTTAGATTTTATATAAATTTGACCTACTATAAAAGTTGGGGCCTTTGTAATTGAGTGTTCTTTTTAACAAGGAAAATCATGAAATGCGTCTAAAACAATCTGTATTGCTAAAGGCATGCCTTTTTGTTTGGGAGCAAACTTAATTTATCAATTCAAAGTCTGCACAAACTAATTTGCAGTAAACTTGCATCATGTGTATGGCTCACGTTTCACGCATATTTTCTGATGGCAGATTTATTTGGCAGTCGAACAGAATACAGAATAAACTAAAATACACGAGTTTGAAAAAAATACAGCATATCGTTGATTATCGACACGACTGAAAATAATAAGAGCAAGACCGCAATTATCAACAGGACGGAATGCTTGTTTTCATTAACACATATAATAATTTGATATTAAAATCATGATGGAGAGATACTGAAATTGATTTATGAAAAAATTGAAAACTATCTTGGAGAGTTATGTAAGTACTTGATTCCAATCAAGCATGAATATTATCTTGGGGGAGGAAGTACAATCGCAATATGTACTTTGTCTAGTATCAAATTATTGAGCGAAATTTCAAACGATACTAAATTCATGGATAATATTGCCATAGTTGGCAGATTACTTTCTGAAAACAAAGGAATAGATAAAATAATACAATACTGTATCACAAATAGGAATCTCATGCATCTAGTCGTATGTGGAAAAGATGTAAGCGGTCACATGGCTGGTGATTCGTTAATTGCATTGTTTAATTATGGAATTACAAGTGAAGGCAAAATTATTGCGGCAAAAAGTCCGCATCCTTATCTAGTTTCATCCTACGAAGATGTGCAGACTTTTAGAAATCGAAGTACTATTCACAATTTGATACGAGAGACAAATTTTAGCCGGGTAAAATCGTATATAGAAAGAATAATTTAATAATTCATTTTTTTTCTTTTCTTGTTTATCTTGTTCTTGTTTGAATAGTACTTTACAATGTCATCAGCGGTCATGTTTAATTCAATAGTTGCTTGAAGTACAAAATGCCAAATATCGATTAGTTCCTCCTTGGCCTCTTCGTCCTTAAAAACGGTAGGACTTTTCCACCATTTCCAGTTTGTCAACCTTTGCAGCTCTACAGCTTCATGTGTAATTGCAGTGCAGAGAAATGAAATTCTTTCTTCCTTCTTGGTTGGATAACGTGTTGAAGCTAAAACAGTCGTGAGGTTTCTTTGCATTTTGATTAATTTTTCTAGTTTGTCCACTTGCCAATCATAAAAAATCGTTTACATAGATTTTAATCTTCCTTGAAGATGGAATGGAGTCGTGCTTCCTATCGATTTCTAGATATGGAAGTTCTCCATTAGCATCTTTTTATCATATATCGTAAAAAAAATCTTAATAAATGTTTCTACTCTTGTAAATAAATTGTAAAGAAGAAATTGCCTGATGACAATTTACACAAAGTATCTCCTATTAATATAATTTTTGAAAATCGCATTATAATTCTTATTATGTTTGATTATTCTATTTATCGCTTATAGATTACATGAGGATCTTTATTCGCATGGCAAGAAGTCCCTGAGAAAAATCAATTTGATACTAGAAAAAATTAACAGTCATAAAGCCCGTCGGGTCTGACCATGAAAAAAGTCTTTGCAGCTGAAATGGGTTTCAAAGATTTTGCAGAAAATCTTGATTCATCAGCCTTTACTGTTTTTAGTTCTAAAACCACGTGAGTAAGATTAGAAATTGTCTTGTTAAGCAATTCATTAAACGAGATAACTTTTTTTTCAAAAATGTCTTCGGTATCCTTATTTTCCTTCTTCGAAGAGATCGTATTAGTAATCACCACAGCTACGTCATTATTCATTGCGCTCAAAGCAAGATCGTGTAGGTGCTTTCTGAGACTAAATTGTACTGATAATTTTTTTTTCTTTTCATTTAAAAATAAATAGGTAAAATTATCAATAATTATTAGGACAGGGTGCAATTGCAACGCATAATTTACAAGAATCATTTGGACATTGGTGGATAATATTCTCAATCTTCTTATTTGGTGAAGTATGGAATTGGAATCTTGCTCGTTTCGTAGATATGAAAGAATTTTCTCTGGTCTAAAAATTCCTTGGGTATCACCAAATATGACAGTTGACGTGCTGTTGAGTCTGGCCGCATTTACACACAGCGAATAACATAAACTGAATCTGGCTTCTCTCGAATCAGACAAGATATTAGTAATTAAACCTGTTCTGATTCCACCCCCAAGTACTTTATCAATTGAAGGCGATCCCGTTGTGATTAAACTCATAAAATTAAACTCTACAATTATTTATATACAATGTCAGCGACCTTGGGAGAAACTTTTTATTGTCGATCTTATTTTTTGAAACCACAAGTGATAAACTAATATGTCATCATCTCCACAGCAACCAAAAAGACCGTTAACAATCTTGCAACGCTCATTAAATATGAAAGTATCTGTCAGACTTAAAAATGAGTTGGAGTATAGGGGTAGAATGAACAATGTGGATTCATACATGAATTTAATACTACTTGATGCCGAAGAATTTAATGGTGCAAATCCTGTTGCAAATTATGGGAAAGTAGTAATTCGAGGAAACAATGTGTTATTTATCAAAATAGAAAAGGATCTCTAAAAAGAGAGACTTTTTTGGGATTTGACGTAAGCGAAAATGGCTAGGCGCTATCTTTTCACTTCAGAAAGTGTAACTGAAGGACATCCTGATAAGATTTGCGATCAAGTTTCTGATTCAATACTTGATGAAATAATTTCACAGGATCCGGATTCCAGGGTTGCGGTGGAAGCCATGACTACTACCGGAATAGTGATTGTAGCTGGCGAAGTGACGTCCACAGCAAAATTTGATGCTCAGGACGTCGTTAGAAGAACTGTAAGAAATATCGGGTACAATGGACTAAAACATGGATTTGACGGAAACAGCTGTTCTGTTCTAACTTCAATTCATGAACAAAGCCCAGACATTTCAATGGGTGTTTCTAAAAATGAGGATGGAGTTCAGGGAGCAGGAGATCAAGGATTAATGTTTGGATACGCAACAAGCGAAACCCCCGAACTTATGCCATTACCCATAACTTTGGCCCACAAATTGACTATGAGATTAGCAGCGGTAAGAAAGGAAGGAACTTTAGATTGGATAGGACCAGACGGAAAATCGCAGGTATCTGTTGTTTATGAAGATGCAGTTCCAAAGAAAATTGACACAGTTGTTGTTTCGACTCAGCATACGGAAGATGTATCAATATCTCAGGTTAGAGAAGAGATTATTTCAAAGGTAATAAAACCAATTTGTGACGATCTAATCAATAATTCTACTAAGTTTCTTGTAAATCCGACAGGAAGATTTGTTATAGGTGGTCCTGTGGGCGATACCGGCTTGACTGGCCGAAAGATTATAGCTGACACTTATGGAGGTATGGGCAGACATGGAGGAGGAGCATTTTCAGGAAAGGATCCTTCAAAGGTAGATAGATCTGCTTGCTATATGGCAAGATATATAGCGAAAAATATTGTTTCATCAGGACTGGCTTCAAAATGCGAAGTACAATTGGCGTATGCAATAGGAGTCGCTGAACCTGTTTCCATTATGGTAGATACCTTTAACACTGGAAAAATTAATGAACAAAAAATTGAAAGTCAAGTTAGAGAGATTTTTGATACTACGCCTCTAGGAATAATAGAGACGTTAAAATTGAAAAGACCAATATATAAGAAAACTGCAGCGTATGGTCATTTTGGCAGAAACGATCCTGATTTTTCATGGGAGAAAACTGACAAATCAAAGTTATTCAAGATGTAATAAATCTCAATAAATTAGACTAGTCCTTTTATCGTGTTGATTGTATTCTGAATGTCTCTATCAATTTCAAATCTCCTTGAAAAGAATTTAAGGATATTTTTCACATCCCTTGCAAGTACTATGTTTGCATTGACAGAATCAACTTTAATAGCCTGAGGCCAATCAAGAATAAAAATATTGTCATTCTCTATAATAACGTTGTATTCGTTAAGATCACCATTAACATATCCTTTTTGATATGCAGTTCTCATGCTGTCTATTATTCTTTCCAAAACTAATTGTGGATTATCAATATTCTCAACTTCTGATAACCTGCTACCATAAATTGGCTCCATGACAATACAATGAAAGGATCTGTATAGAGGTTTTGGAAACGAACTACTAAAATCTCTAAGATAGCTCAATATATCGAATTCTTTTTTCGCTGTTTCAATATTTAATAATAACCAATTACCAACTCCTGCATTTATATCGCGCTTCCTCTTTATTTGTTTGAAACTCGATCTTCCAAGTCTAAACATTTTTAAGATTTTGTCTTGTTCTAACGAATCATGAGCTAAATAAACTTCAGCCTCCTTACCAATACCAACTTGTGGTCCAATAGCAGTAATTATGTTCCTATTTGCGAGAATTTTTAATACGTAAATATCAAGTCCTGTTACCAACAATGTATATCCCAAAGTACTCTTACCTATCAATCCAAATTTAACAAGTCGCTCTAGATGATGTTTAATCAAACTTTGGTTCAAATCGGAATATTGACTCAGAGTAGAAAGATTCAAAAATTGACGATTTTTTAAAGAGGAAGCAAATACTTTTAATATTTTAAAATCACCCTTATTCAGTAGTGAAACAAGATGTCCCGCCTTTGAAAAAGAAGACAACTGGATGCATCTACGGACAGTATTAAATTAAAAGGTTGTTGCGAGAGTCTGCCTTACAAATAATGTTTAAAATATCCAACAACAAATCTAGAATTGTTGTATCTTGATGGAAAAATAGGTATTGTCACTGGTGCCGCGGGGGGACTTGGGTTTGAGATTGCAAAGGAACTGACAAAAAATGGAGCAACCGCCATAATTACTTCTAGAAAAAAATCTAAATTGACAAAAGCCTGTAATTTAATGAACAAAAATTGTCACGGATTTGAATTGGATGTTTCCAATAGAAAGAGTGTAATGAAATTCATCGGAAATGTTTCAAAAAAATTTGACAGTGTAGATATCCTCATAAACAATGCAGGTTTTCCATTTGAAAAGAAAATTTGGTTTAAGAAAATACATGGTATTTCCGAAACGGAATTAATGAATATTCTACAAGTTGATTTAATCGGCACTTTTCGAGTAACAAAGGAAATATTGAAACTAATGATGAAAAAAAGAAAAGGAGTAATAATCAATATTGCTTCAACTCCAGCCATCTCTGGACATACATATGGTTCACCCTACTCCATAGCGAAAGCAGGATCAATTACGCTGACAAAACATGTAGCTTTAGAATATGGTCAGTATAACATTAGATCTTTTTCGGTTGCTCTCGGAGATATCTATACGGAAGCTATGCGCAGATCCCTTTCAAGAATTGAACTACTCAAAGCAAAAAGAGAGAATACAATGAAGCGATTGGGTCGACCAGAGGAAATTGCCAAGAGCATAGTTTCCATTGCGGGGGATAATTTTTCCTTTTCAACTGGAAATACTATTATTATTGATGGGGGAAAAATAATCATTTAAAAAGTGAAAATATATGTTCCAAAGCGCGGATGATACTAAAGAAAGTAATATACCGGTTGGTAAAAAAAGCTCGCTCAGAACAGGATTTACAACAGGCACCTGCGCGGCAGCTACAACTAAAGCTGCACTTTCAATGTTAATAAACGGAAAAAAACTATCAAATGTGAGTATTTCACTTCCAAAGGGCAAACAGATGACGATAAATATATCCTGGAGTAAATATGATAATGACAAATCTGTTACTGCCGCTGTTATCAAGGACGGTGGCGACGATCCAGACGTTACTAATGGTGCTGAAATTTGTGCCAAAGTATCATTGTTGGATACACCAGACAAGATCATTATTGATGGTGGTAAAGGAGTTGGAAGAGTAACGAAACCAGGATTGGGGCTCGAAATAGGCAAGGCGGCCATCAATCCTACTCCGCTAAAGATGATAAATCAGGCTATAGATGAAATTCTGGGAGAACTAAAACACAGATATGGGGTATCAGTAATCATAAGTGTACCCAAAGGAGAAGAAATTGCCAAGAAAACTGATAATCCTAGATTAGGAATCATTGGCGGTATATCAATTTTAGGAACTACTGGAATAGTAATTCCATATTCCACGGCGTCGTTTGCAGCTTCTATTCGCCAAAGTATAGATGTTTCAAGAGCAATGGGTTCTGATTCTGTTATACTTACGACGGGTGGAAGGAGCGAAGATTTTGCTCGATCCATCTACGGAAATTCAATCGCGGATCATGCTTATATTCAAATTGGAGATTTTATTGGATTTGCCATCAAGCAATGTGCGCTGAAGAAAATAAAAAAGGCATATGTGGTAGGGTTTATTGGTAAATTAACGAAAATGGCTATGGGAATAAAGCAAACGCATGTAAAAGGATCGCATGTTGATATGAATTTTCTTGCGGAGCTGGCAAGCAGATGTGGAGCTGATAGTGACCTTGTCAACAAAATTATGTTAGCAAATACTGCAAGACATGTTGGCGAATTAGTGGATGATTTTGGATTGGCTTTATTTTACGATATGTTATGTCAAGAAGTTCATCGTCATCTAAGCAAATATTCAGAATCTCAATTACAGATAAAAATCATACTACTTGATTTTAAAGGTAAAATAATAGGAGATTATCCCAAGGATTAGATATTTGTAAAATTATTCTTCTAAATTCCTTCAAGGTGACCGTCTTTTTGGAGCTTTTCAGCGTGAGCAGAAATGTATCTCCAAACAATGTCTGCCTTTTGAGTCTGAAAATCCCAAGGTGCAATAAGAACCAGATCGTGTTCTCTTATCCACATACGTCTTTTTATCTTTCCTCTAATCCTACATGTTCTAACTTTACCGTCTGTGCATTTTACAATTATGTTATCTCCGCCAACTAGTTTTATCACACGTCCTAGCAACTCACCTTGTTGAGGCATTACTAATTCTTTTAGATCAGACTCGCTCAGGACTTTTCTCTTTCCTAATTTAAAAACCTCCCTTAAAATTCCTTTTAAGCAAAATAAAAACCTAGTGATTATATTGGAAGGAATCATGGAATGATGGAATGATGACTACGATGGTGGATGGAATAATGGCTGAAACTATTGTATTGCGAGTTATCAATAACGCACGAGTATTGACTCTACCCCTTTTGTGTTTCCCTCGTATTTTCCAAGATGTTAAATAAATTTAATAAATTTAATTAGTGGTAGCTTTTCAAGTTGTTAAATTCACCAAATAGTTTCAGTATTGCAGTATAGTCTAATTCTGAGTAACCTCTATTTGCGGCCATGCGAAAATATTGTTCAGCCAATGATGAAAAAGAAAGACTGGCATTATTTCTTTTTGCGCATTCATTGAGCAGTTGAACATCCTTCAGCATATTTTTCAAAAAAAACTTTGGCTCAAAATTATTCCTGATCATCTTTGGACCTTTTACTTCACTGAGACCTGTCTTAAAATAAGTTGAATTTAGAATGTCCAGAAAGACTGTTGGATCAGTTTTTGATTTTTTTATGAATATTATTGATTCCGACAATGAGATCGCTATTAACGCTATGTTAAGATTTAATCCAAGCTTTAGATAGTTGGCAGCGCCGTCACGGTGCCCCGCATAAAATATTTTCTTGCTGAAATTAGCCAGAATCCGTCTGCATTTTTCCATTATTTTCTTATCGCCAGAAACAATTGATATTACATCTCCCTTCCTTGTTGCGTCAGGCCCGCCCATTATCGGCGCCTGTATCATCGCGTATCCTTTTCTTTTCATGAGGTTAGCACAATATATGGAATCTTCCGGCAAAACTGTACTGGTATCTATGATACTGAGTTGATTGTTATTGGAATAAATCAACCCATTATTACCAAACAAAATTTCTTTCACTGCATTACCGTCGGTAACGCTGATAATTACATAATTACATTTCTTGCCTA
>Ga0184637_10001970_pt1 | contig 13385 bp, 7 predicted proteins | sample PLM3_127_b2_FD_133143 | JGI IMG/M metagenome (GOLD analysis project Ga0184637, IMG submission 133143) | Groundwater sediment microbial communities from an aquifer in East River, Colorado, USA - PLM3_127_b2 | ecosystem: Environmental > Terrestrial > Soil > Riparian zone | place: USA: East River...
ATCGATACGCCCGGAAATTTTTAAGGCGTACGACATCCGCGGCATCGTCGGCAGGACGCTCACCGGCCCGGTCGTCGAGCTGATCGGCCAGGCGATCGGATCGGAGGCGCGCGACCGCGGCCGCGCCGTCGTCGTCATCGGCCGCGACGGCCGCCTCTCGGGCCCGGAACTGGCCGCCGCGCTTGCCGCGGGACTGCGGCAGAGCGGCGTGGACGTGATCGACATCGGGCAAGTCGCCACGCCGATGCTCTATTACGCCGCCCACCGTCTCGGCACGCTGTCGGGCGTGATGGTGACCGGCTCGCACAATCCGCCGGACTACAACGGCCTCAAGACGATGCTCGCCGGTGAAACGCTGGCTGGCGAGGCCATCCAGCAGTTGCGGGCGCGCATCGAGCGCAAACGGCTGGCGACCGGATCCGGCGGCTACCGCACACAGGACGTACGTGAGGATTACCTCAATCGCATCACGGGCGACGTCAGGCTGTCGCGCCCGATGAGGCTGGTGGTGGACTGCGGGAACGGCGTGGCGGGCGCCATCGCGCCCGAACTCTATCGCCGCCTGGGCTGCGAAGTCGCCGAATTGTATTGCGAGGTGGACGGGAACTTCCCGAATCACCACCCCGACCCGTCTCAGCCCGGCAACCTCGCCGACGTGCAGAAAGCGCTCGCTGCCGGCAAAGGCGAGATCGGTCTCGCCTTCGACGGCGACGGCGACCGCCTCGGCGTGGTGACGAAGAGCGGGAAAATCATCTACCCCGACCGCCAGCTGATGCTGTTTGCCGCAGACGTGCTCGGCCGCAACCCCGGCGCCGAGGTGATTTTCGACGTCAAATCCACGCGCAATCTGTTCGCGTGGATCACGCAGCACGGCGGCAAGCCGCTGATGTGGAAAACCGGGCACTCTTTCATCAAGCAAAAGCTGCAGGAAACCGGCGCCCCGCTCGCCGGCGAGATGAGTGGGCACATCTTCTTCAAGGACCGCTGGTTCGGCTTCGACGACGCGCTGTACGCGGGCGCGCGGCTGCTCGAGATTCTCTCGCGCGAGCGCGACCCGGGCGCCGTCCTCGAGGGGCTTCCGGACTCGGTCTCGACGCCCGAGCTGCACCTGAAGCTGATGGAAGGCGAGAACTACGCGCTGATGGACAGGCTGAAAGCTACCGCGCGCTTCGAGGGCGCGCGCGAGGTGATCACCATCGACGGGCTGCGCGTGGAATACGCCGACGGCTTCGGTCTCGCCCGCGCCTCCAACACCACGCCGGTGGTGGTGCTGCGCTTCGAGGCCGATGACGCGGCTGCGTTAAAGCGCATCCAGGACGACTTCCGCCGCGCGATCCTCGCCGTGAAGCGGGACGCCCAGCTTCCGTTCTAATACTCGTCAGTTATTAACCGCAGATACACGCAGATACAAAAATCAAAATCGAACCGCCAAGCTCGCCAACAAAAACAAAATCAATAGTTGAACCGCCAAGACGCCAAACTGCATTCAGAATCAATACAAATCCGGACCGAAGTCGTCATTTCTTCCGCATCAAGCAAGGAAGCCCGGCACCGCGCCGCTATCTGGACTTTGAATGCTCTTTGGCGTCTTGGCGGTTCGATAATTGTTTTGTTTTCCTCTGTGATCTCTGTGTTCTCTGTGGCTGATTGTTCTTGATCTTATCCGCGTTTATCTGCGTGTATCTGCGGTTTCATGGGTTGCTGGACTTGGCCAACCCGGCGTCTTTCATGAACTGCACCATGTCGGGCTGGCGCTCGGCCAGATAGCGGGAGAACGCCGCCCCGTTCAGATAAGTGTTCTCCAGCAGGTTCCGCGCGGCGAACCCCTGCCACTCCGCGCTCTGGTGAGCCTTTTCCAGCATGGCTTCGAGCACCGCCGCCGCTTCCTTCGGGATGCCCGCGGGCGCGGCAAAACCGCGCCTCACGCCCGAACGGATGTCGAATCCCTGCTCCCGCAGCGTCGGGATGCCGGGCGCGGCGGCAAGGCGCTGGCCGGAGGGCACGCCGATGACACGCATCGTCTTCGCCTCCACGTGCCCCATGACCTCGCTCAGGTTCTCGGTGGTCGCGTGCACGTGGCCTCCCAGGACCGAAAGCACCGCCTGCGCGCCTTTCATGGAGACGGTCCTGAATCGGGCGCCGGTGACCTTCTCGATCTGGTACGCGAGGTAATGAGCGGTGCCGCCGATCGAGCCGAACGCGATGACGATCGTATTCGGCTCGCGCTTCGCCGCTGCGACGAAATCGGCCATCGTTGCGTACGGCGCGTCGGCGCGCACCGTGACGGCGTTCAAGTCCAGGCCGAGCGAGGCCAGCGGGGTAAACTTGTCGAGCCCGATATCGAGCCCGCTGCGCAGCGGCGCGGTGAGCAGGACCGTGCTCGGCACCGCCAGCAGGATGTAGGGATCGCCGCGCTTGCCGGCGACGTAGCTGAACGCGATGGCGCCGCCGCCCCCGCCCTTGTTGCTCACAACGAGCGGCTGCGGCAGCAGCTTCTCTTTCGCGATGATCTCGGCCACCGTCCTCGCGAAGATATCGCCACCGCCGCCTGCCGCGGTGTGCACGATAAGTTCGACCGGGCGCGCGGGATAAGCCTGTCCCGAGCTTATCGAAGGGGCCTGCGCCCATGCCGAGCCGGCGCCTGCGATGGCCAGCGCCGCCGCCAGCCAGCGCCTCGCTGTTCTACGCTCGGCGGACGAGCAAAAACCAGTCTGCTCACCGGTCACTGTTCCTAGTGTCCTGAGTCGCTAGTTCGTTGATAAAATCGCTATCCTACCGACGCCTTAGGCACGACAAAAGTGTCGAAATTGGCGCCAGACGCGAAGCAAACCGCAGCCAGGTTGGACACCTGGCGAGGATTTGCGACAAAGTATGGCGTCAATTGTCGGCATCTTTTGTTCAGCGAATTAGCGATTCAGGACACTAACCCCCCGCGAGCTTCAGCAACGGCGCGTACTGGGAGGGGTTGCCGTGACCATGGGCAAATCGCTCGGGCGTGAGGCCCCATTTTTTCATGCCTGCGACCAGGTCCAGTTGTCCCGGTGTCGGTTTCGCCCCGAGCGGAGTATTGCTGCTCCAGATGTCGACCACGAAGCCAAGCCTGGCGTCCGGAACGTAGGGAATCACGGTGGCAATCGAGTGCTGGCTGTCGATCAGATAGGCATGCACTTCGCGCTTGCCGTCCTTGAGCACGTGCTTGCCGCTCACCTCGACGATGTTCGCCTGGCGCGGGTTGCGCTGCAGCCGGTCGTTCACGATCGTGCCGGGCGCGCTGAACATGCGCGCGAAATGCTCCTTGTTGCCCTTGCCGACGATCACGGTGGCGCCTTCCGCGACGTAGGTGCGGGCGCCATTGGCGTGGTCCCAGTGGTGGTGGCTCTGCACCAGGTACTTGATCGGCTTGCCGGGGTAACGCTTTTTCGACGCCTGTATCATCCACTCGGAGAAATCCTCGCCGATGGGCGCATCGAACACCACCAGGTACTTGTCCATCTCGACCACCACGCTGTTGATCGGGACCCCCTGCGACCCGCTGACGCCGGGCGCGATGTCGACCAGGCTGGGTTCCGGCATGGCGCTTGCATCCCATCCCACGCCGTCCGAATCCAGCAGGTTGCCCCAGTAGCCGCGCCGGATCACCCATTGATAGGGTACGGTGCTGCCCATGGCGGCGCGCACCGCGATCGCCCGCGCCTGAATCGGAATTTCGAACAGGCTGGCGGCAAGCGCCGGGTTCAGCGTGACCTGGTCGTACCGGGTCACGACGATATCACTCTCGTTGAGCTTGTAAGTCAGGCTGTGCGCGACGCGGGCACCGCCCACCGTCCGCCAGTCCGCATAAACGAGATCGTAGTTGGAGTCGCCCTGTATCGGGTCGAAATCCCGCGTGCGGATGCGTTCGGGCAGACCAGTTGATGGGTCGAATATGACGATGAAGTTCCAGTCGCGCACGTCGTACTGCACCGCTGGCAGCTTCTTGCCGCCCACGGTTTGCGCGGCGACGATTTTCACCGACTTGGGATTGTTCTTCATGTCCAGCAGCAGGCGCGGCGACTGGCGCGTAAGCTCCCGTAGCGTCACGGCCGTGCGCGCCCCGGACATCGGGTGTCCCGGCGGGTTGCTCTTGATGCTGTACTGGGTGCGGTTCATGGAATCGATCCCGCTCACGTAGCCGAGACCATCCACCAGGATCTCGCTGTAGTTCTGGGGCACCGGTTTGGGTGTGCGCAGGACAACGCGCTGCCAATCAATGCGGGTCGCGCCGCTTGCGAGATCGCGCTGGATATGGAACTTCGACTCGCTCCCTTTCCGCGGCTTCGTCCTGCCCGGTTCGAGCGAGGACTCGACCTCCCACACGGTGTCGCTGCCGCGGATGGCGACGGTCTTCAACTGGCCCAGTGCGGCTTCACCTCCCATCGCATCAACCGCGCGCGCAACGAGGTCGCGCGGCGACGCCGCGGTGGCGCCGCCTGCAATCAACGAGAAAACCGCGATAGACAGCAAACGGATTGACGTTCTCATATTCTCCTCCTTGGATTCGGCTTCGATCAGCGCCGCTTCCTTTCTAGAAGAAGCGTGAATCGTGAGTCGTGATTCGGCTCCCATCACCCCGTCACCTTCGGCGACGCCCCCCCGGCCCGCCGCGCTGCATCGCGTCGGACGTTCGCCAGTTCGAACGTGCGAGGCGCCAATCGCGCCTTCCAGGCGCGGTATATCGACATTTACTCCCACCACCCCGTCACTTCGTGACACCCCTCCTCCGGCAGGAGGGGAGTACCCCGGCTCACCCTCGTGAAAGGAGAGGACTTACTTAAACACTCCCCTCCTTGGTCAAGGAGGGGTGGACGCGACGCGGACGGGGTGGTCGATCCTCATCCCTCATCCTTCATTCCTCATCCCTCATCCCTCATCCCTCATCCCTCATCCCTCATCCTTCATTCCTCATCCCTCATCCGTCACCCTTAGAACTAGCCTCCCACGAACTTGAGCAGCACCGCGTACGGCGCGGGTGAACCGTGGCCATGGGCAAACATCTCGGGCGTGACGCCCCATTTTTTCAGGCCCGCCACGACTTCGCGATGCCCCTGCGTGGGCTTCGGCGGCAGCGGCGCGTTCGTGCTCCAGATATCCGTCACGAAGCCGAGCTTCACGTCCGCGACGTAGCCGATCAGCGTCGCGATCGAGTGCTGGCTGTCGATGTGAAGGATCTGGATCTCGCGCTTGCCGCCCTTCAGCGTATGCTTGTCGCCGACCTCGATGATGTTCGCCTTGCGCGGGTTACGGTGCAGCCGGTCGTTCAGTTCCTTGCCGGGCGCGCTGAACGTGCGCGCGAAATGCTCCTTGTTGCCCTTGCCGACGATGACCGTGGCGCCCTCGGCGACATAGGTCCGCGCCCCGCTGGCATGGTCCCAATGATGGTGGGTCAGCATCAGGTACTTGATCGGCTTGCCGGGGTAGCGCTTCTTCGAGGCCTGGATCATCCATTCCGAGAACTGCTCGTTGACCGGCGCATCGAATACGACCAGATATTTGTCCATCTCGATGACCATGCTGTTGTGCGAGACACCCTGGGACAGGCTGACCCCCGGCGCGATGTCCTTCAGCTCCGGTTCAGCCATGGCTGAAACATCCCAGCCCACCGTGTCGGAATCCATCAGGTTGCCCCAATAGCCGCGGCGGATCATCCACTGGTAGGGAATTCCGGTTCCCAATGCGGCGCGCACCGCGATCGCCCGCGCCGTGATCGGAATTTCGAACAGCTCGGCGCCAAGAGCGGGATTGGCCGTCACCTGGTCGTACTTGATCACGGTCAGATCGCGGCCGTTGAGCTGATAGGTGAGGCCGTGCGCGATCTGCGCTCCACCGACCGTGCGCCAGTCCGAGAGCACCAGGTCGTAGTTCGAGTCGCCCTGGATCGGGTCGCCGTCACGAGTGCGGATGCGGGCGGGAAGCCGGGAGTCGGGATCGAACATCACGATGAAGCTCCAGTTGCGCACGTCGTACTGCACCGCCGGCAGCTTTTTGCCATCCACCGTCTGCACGGCGGCTGCCTTCACCGATTTTGGATCGTTTTTCATGTCGAGCAGCAGGCGTGGCGACTGGCGCGTGAGTTCCCGATAGGCAACGGCGGCGCGCGCTCCCGACATCGGGTGTCCCGGCGGGCTGCTCTGCACGCTGACGCGGGTGCGGGCGGCGGAATCGATCCCGTTTACGTAGCCGATGCCATCCGCCAGGATCTCGCTGTAGTTCTGGAGCAGCGGCTTGGGCGTGCGCACGACGCGCCGCTCCCAGTCTATGCGGGCAGCGCCTTGCGTCAGGTCACGCTGAATGAAGAATTTGGACTCGCTCCCTTGCCGCGGCTTTGCCGATTTTCCGGGCTCAACCGACGACTCAAATTCCTGATGGACGTTCTGGCCGCGGATGGCAATAGTCTTCAACTGGCCGAGCGCGGCCTCGCCCCCTGCCGCCTCGACCGCGCGCTTGACGAGATCCTGAGCCGACGCCGCGACCGCAGCACCGGAAACAAACGAGAAAACCGCGATGAACACGAGACCGATTGGCGTTTTCATACTTTCCTCCTGGTGTCGGAAAACGGACCCGCCGGGGGTGTCCCCAGCGGGCTTGGAACGAACTGCGGTCAGTTGCCCGCGAGCCCTACGAGCAAGGCGTAGGGTGCCGTCGAGCCGTGGCCGCCGGCGAACGTGAGCGGCTGGATGCCCGCCTTCTTCACTCCGTTCACGACCGACGCGAGCGCCGGGTTGATCTTGTCCGGCAGCTTGGGCCCCGGGCTGTAGATATCGGTGACATAGGCGATCCGCGCGTCTGCAACGTAGCCGAGGAGCGTGGCGGCGGCGTGCGGGTTCTCGAGCAAGTGGGCGGAAACCTCGCGCTTACCATCGGAGATCACGTGCTTGTCGCCGACCTCGATGATCTTCACGCCGCCCAGGTTGCGCGCGGCGAGATCGGGATTGCGGGTGAACGGCGCCGCCAGCGCCTTGCGGTAGTGGTCCGCGGCGCCCTTGCCGACGACGAGCGTCGCTCCCTGCGCGAGGTACGCGCGCATGCCGCCGGAGTGGTCCATGTGATGGTGCGTCATCACCAGGTAGCGGATCGGCTTGTTCGGGTACTTTTCCTTTGCCGCCGCGATGGTCCAGTTCGACTGCCAGTCGGTCACCGGCGCATCGATCACGACTAGGTAGTCGCTCATCTCCACCAGCAGGCTGTTGTGCGTGCCGCCGACCACGTGCTGCACGCCCGGCGCAATCTCGTTGAGCCTCAAGCTCGTAGTGGCCCGAGTGTCGAAGCTGACGCTGTCGGAATCCATGTAGGTGCCGATGAACTGGCGCCTGATCACCCACTGCCAGGGCACGCTGCCGGTCGCCGGCTTCGCCGCGCCCGCCTTCACCGCCGCCGGCGGCTCGAAGGCGCCGGCCGCGATCGGGACGTTGGTGCTGACGTCCGTGATCCTGGCGTCCTGGATGACTCTGCCGTTCAACTCGTACTTCTGGCTGGCGGCGATACGGACGCCGCCCATCGTGCGCCAGTCGGACAACACGAGGTCGTAGTTCACATCGCCCCAGACGTTGTCGTAATCGAGCGTGCGGATGCGCGCCGGCAGTCCGGTCTTCGGGTCGAACAGGACCATGTAGGTAGTGCTGCCCGCGTTGTAATTCACCGCCGGGTAGGCGACGCCGCCGATGGAGACGTCAGGGCTGGCGCTCAATTTGCCGGGGTTGCTGCGCATCTCGAGCAGCAGCGAGGGCGAGGCGCGCCGCAGCTCGCGTTGATTGGTCGCGAGCCGCAGTCCCGACATCGAATGCGCGGGCGACTTCTGCTCCATGCTCTGCTTGTTGAGGTTATTGGCTTCCCTGCCCACGACATACCCGGCGGCTGGCGTGACGATCTCGCTGAAGGTGAAAGTGCGCGGCGCGGGATAAGCGAACTTCTTAACCCAATCCACCCGGACTGCGTGGCTCGTGAAGTCGCCGGTAAGCGTAAATTCCGTGTCGTTCGCGAACCGCATCTCGCCGCCCGGCGTGTTGGACTGCTCCGGCTCCCACTGCTTCAGCGTGCCCTTCACGGTGATCGTCTTCACCTTGGCCACTGAATCGGCGCCGCCCATGGCGTCGAGCGCGCGGTTGACCAGGTCCCGTTCGCGCGACGGCCCCGTCGCGCAGGAAGCGGCGAACAGGGTCGCCAGCACCAGCAATAGCATGCGTTTCATGACTTCTCCTTTTTTGTTCCGCGATGGATCCCCGGGGTTGAGTGGGGATTTGCGGGGTGAACAGTCTACACCCAGAGGAAATTCCCCTGCAGTGCTGCAGCACCGCAGGGGAATTTCCTTAACCTGTTACAGCCGTTTTCAACCCAGGAACTGACTGACGCAAGCGCTTCCGGGAGCTTGGCAGGTGTGGTGCTTCGGCAGTGTGTCAGACTTGAAATGCTCCACAACCGTAAGCTAATGATTATGCAAACTAAACTCATTCCGCACGCAGGCCGGTTTCCTTGATCAGCCGCGTCCACCTGGCGATATCCGCGCGCAGGTAGGTTGCGAACGCTTCGGGCGTGCCACCCGCCGGTTCCACGCCCAGGTTGGCAAGCTGCTGACTGACGTCGTCTCTCTTCAGCGCGCGATCGAGCTCGGCGTGGAGCCTCGTCACGACGGCGCGCGGAGTGCGCGCGGGGGCAAGGATGGCGGACCACTGCGTCGTTTCGTACCCCGGCACGCCGGCCTCCGCAATGGCCGGTACCTCGGGCAAACTGGCGGAGCGCCTGGCGGAAGTCACACCCAGCGCCCGCAGCTTGCCCGAGCGCACGTGCGGCATCACGACGTTAGCGCTGAGAATGGCGATTTGCACCTCCCCGGAAAGGATGGCGGTCACGGACGGGGCGCTGCCCTTGTACGGGACATGTACCACGTTCACCCCGGCCATCGCCTTGAGCAGCTCCACGGTAAGCTGGCTTATCGCCCCGGTTCCGGCCGACGCAAAGCTGAGCTTGTCCGGCTGCTTCCGTGCGAGCGCCAGCAATTCGCGAAGCGTCGCCGGCATCGAAGGATGAGCTACCAGGATCTGCGGCTGCGAGCCTACGTGGATCACCGGTGCGAAATCCCGAAGTGGGTCGAACAGCGGCTTGCTGGACAGCAGCGATACGGTCGCAAAAGCGGCATTCGTGAACAGCAGCGTGTGACCATCGGGCGCCGAGTTCGCCACGATCTGAGCGCCAAGCGCGCCGCCGGCACCCGGGCGGCTGTCGATGACTACCGGCTGGCCCAAAGCTTCGGTCAGCCTTTGGCTGACAATGCGCGCCTGTGCCTCCACACCTCCGCCAGGCGCAAACGGCTGAACCATCCGGATGGGTCTGGTGGGGTAGGACTCCGCCGCTGTCGCAACGGCCACGCTACCCAGCGCGACCAGTACCGCGCAGGAACCAGAAAAAAAGGACAGGAGGCACAAACGCAAAATGCGCATCATAAACCCTCCTTTTTTTATCATGGAATTTTCGGCTAACCGACGGCGACGTACGACGTGTAGCGGTATAGCCTTGTCACGCTGGTAAAATTCCGGGGGACTCTTACAGGCGCTGCTCCACCCAACTCTTCACCGACGCCAGTGCCTCGGGAAGCTTTGAAGCGTCCGTGCCGCCGGCCTGCGCCATGTCGGGGCGTCCCCCGCCCTTCCCGCCCACCTGCTGCGCGACGAAATTGACCAGCTCGCCGGCCTTGAGTTTCGAGGTGAGGTCGGCAGTGACGCCCGCGATCAGCGCGACCTTGCCGCCTTCGACCGCCGCCAGCACGATTGCCGCCGACTTGAGTCTGTCCTTGAGCTTGTCCAGCGTCTCGCGCAGGGCCCTGGCATCCGCGCCGTCGAGCGCCGCCGCCAGCACCTTGGCCCCCTTCACCTCCAACGCCTGATCGGCAAGCTCGTCGCCCTGGGAAGAGGCGAGCCGCGACTTGAGCCGTGCCACTTCTTTTTCCAGCGCCTTCTTGTCCTCGCGCTCCGATTTCAATTTTTCCTTGAGTGAGTCGCCGCTCGCCTGATAGAAATCTTCAATAAAGTGCTTTTCCTTTTCCATCTCTTGCACGTAAGCGAGCGCGCCCTCGCCGGTCGTCGCCTCGATGCGGCGCACGCCGGCGGCGACGCCGCCCTCGGCCATCACCTTGAAGAAACCGATGTCGCCGGTGCGCCTGACGTGCGTGCCGCCGCACAACTCGCGCGAGGAGCCGATGTCGAGCACGCGCACCTCGTCACCGTACTTGTCGCCGAAGAACGCGAACGCGCCCGCCTTGATCGCCTCGTCGTGCTTCATGATGCGCGCCGTGGTCGCCGCGTTGGCAAGGACCTCGGCGTTGACCCTGGCCTCGACCCGCCGGATTTCCTCTTCGGTCATCGGTGAGTGGTGCGAGAAGTCGAAGCGCGTCCGGTCGGCATCCACCAGCGAGCCCCTCTGCTGCACGTGCGCGCCCAGCACTTCGCGCAGCGCCTTGTGCATGAGGTGGGTCGCGGAGTGGTTGCGCATGGTGCGGGCGCGGCGCGCGGCGTCCACGCGGGCCGCGACGCGGTCGCCGACGGACAGCGAGCCGGTCTCGAGCTTGCCGTGGTGGCCGAACACATCGGCCTGGATTTTCTGCGTGTCGGTGACGGCGAACGTGCCCCTCGGCGCCACCAACTCGCCGGCGTCGCCCACCTGCCCGCCTGACTCGGCATAGAACGGCGTGCGATCGAGCACGACGATCGCGGAATCCCCGGCCGACACGGAGCGCACCGACGCGCCCTCCCGGTAGATCGCGGCGACCTGCGCGTCATCGACAGCGATGGCGTCATAGCCCCGGAATTCGGTCCTGGCGCCCTTGTAATCGACGCTGGCACCCATCTGAAACTTGGAAGCGGCCCGCGCCCGCTCACGCTGGCGCTCCATCGCCGCCTCGAAGCCGGCGTAGTCCAGCCGCACGCTGCGCTCGCGCGCGATGTCCGCGGTCAGGTCCACCGGGAAGCCGAAGGTATCGTAGAGCTGGAACACGGTCTCGCCGTCGAGCATCCGGTCCTCGCGCGTGAGCGCCCCCTCGAGCACTCGCATGCCGTTCTCCAGCGTCTCCGCGAAGCGCTCTTCCTCCAGCTTGAGCACCTGCGCCACGCGCTGCGCGGCCTTCGGCAGTTCGGGATAGGCGTCGCCCATCGCCTTCGCCAGGTCGCCGACGATGCGGTGGAAAAACGGCTTGGTCTGCCCCAGCTTGTAGCCGTGGCGGATGGCGCGGCGGATGATGCGCCGGAGCACGTAGCCACGGCCTTCGTTCGACGGGATCACGCCGTCCACGATCAGGAAGGACGTGGCGCGGATGTGGTCCGCGATCACCTTGAGCGAATTGCTGGCCAGGTCCTTGGCGCCGGTCTCGCGCGCTGCGGCCTTGATCAGGTCCTGGAACAGGTCGATCTCGTAATTGGAGTGCACGCCCTGCAGCACCGCCGCGATGCGCTCGAGTCCCATGCCAGTGTCCACCGACGGCTTGGGCAGCGGATGCATCGTGCCCTTGTCGTCCCGGTTGAACTGCATGAACACGAGGTTCCAGATCTCGATGTAGCGGTCGCCTTCGGCATCGGGCGCGCCCGGCGGGCCGCCCGCGACTTCCGGACCGTGGTCGTAGAAGATCTCGCTGCACGGGCCGCAGGGGCCGGTGTCGGCCATCTGCCAGAAGTTGTCGCTCTGGTACCTGGCCGCGCCGGGCTTGTCGCCGATCCTCACGCAGCGGTCCTTCGGCACGCCGATCTCTTTCGTCCAGATGTCGTAGGCCTCGTCGTCCTCGTTGTAAACGGTGGTCCACAGGCGCTCCTTCGGCACCTTGTAGACGGTCGTCAGGAGCTCCCACGCGAACTTGATAGCATCCCGCTTGAAATAATCACCGAACGAGAAATTGCCGAGCATCTCGAAAAAGGTGTGGTGGCGCGCCGTGTAGCCGACGTTCTCGAGGTCGTTGTGCTTGCCGCCCGCCCGCAGGCTGCGCTGCGACGTGGTCGCGCGCTGGTAGGGACGCCGGTCCTGGCCGAGGAACACGTCCTTGAACTGCACCATGCCGGAATTGGTGAAGAGCAGCGTCGGGTCGTTGCCCGGCACGAGCGGACTGGAGGCAACGACCGTGTGGCCCTTGCTGGAAAAATATTCGAGGAACTTGCTGCGGATCTCGTTGCTATTCATGACGCTTCGTCGCCGCCCTTGATTATCCTGAAAATCACCGCGAGGTCGAAACCCCGTCCCTGCAAGAAGCGCGCCTGGCGCGCGCGCTCCGCCGCGGTGCGCGGCAACCGGTCGAACTTCCTCGCCCACACGGCGCGTGCCGCTTCCAGCTCGCCCGCCTTGAGTTCCGGCAACGCCGCGGAAACCGCGTCCGCGGACACGCCCCTGGCGAGCAGGTCGCGCTCGATGCGGCGCGCCCCGAAGCGGGAGCGCCGCGCATGCACCATTTGTTCCACGACCCGACGCTCGGACAGCCAGCCGCGGGTTTCGAGCTCGTCGAGCACGCGCTCGACCTCGGCCGGATCTTCTGCATGAGCGGAAAGCTTCCTCGCCAGCTCGGCCCGCGAGTGCTCGCGCCGCGCCAGCAGTTTTAGCGCCCGCTCCCGCAGGCTGTCAGCCATTGGCTGAAGGGATGAGGGATGAAGGAGCGAGTCCGGGGTTTCGAAGGGCGAAGCGGGATTTCGAGGAGCATTGCTCCGAGCCGCTGAGCGCCCAACCCGATGCAGCGGGTTGGGCCGGGTCGTGCCTGCGCACGTCCAAGCCGGCGAGCGCCCGACGGGATGCAACCCGTCGGGCTGGGATGCCCTGGAACCGCTTTCCTTCTCCCCTCATCCCTCCGCCCTCCGCCCTCATCCCTCGGTCAGTGCGCCGCCTTCCGCGCCTCCGCCTTTGCTTCAGCCTTCGCTTCGACCTTGGGCTCTGCCCTGGCGTCGGCGCCGGCGACGACCCTCACCGCGGCGCGGATCTTGGCCTCGATCTCCTGCGCGATCTTGGGGTTTTCCTTGAGGTAGTCGCGCGCGTTGTCCTTGCCCTGCCCGATGCGTTCCTTGCCGTAGGTGTACCACGCCCCGGTTTTGTCGATGATGTTGTGGAGCGTGCCGAGCTCGACGATCTCGCCTTCGCGCGAGATGCCCTGGCCGTAGAGGATGTCGAATTCGGCCTGCCGGAACGGCGGGGCCACCTTGTTCTTGACGACCTTGGCGCGGGTCTCGGAGCCGATCACTTCCTCGCCCTTCTTGATCGCGCCGATGCGGCGAATGTCGATGCGCACCGAGGCGTAGAACTTGAGGGCGTTGCCGCCGGTGGTGGTCTCGGGGTTGCCGAACATGACGCCGATCTTCATCCGGATCTGGTTGATAAAGACTACCAGCGTGTTG
>Ga0184637_10001971_pt1 | contig 13385 bp, 8 predicted proteins | sample PLM3_127_b2_FD_133143 | JGI IMG/M metagenome (GOLD analysis project Ga0184637, IMG submission 133143) | Groundwater sediment microbial communities from an aquifer in East River, Colorado, USA - PLM3_127_b2 | ecosystem: Environmental > Terrestrial > Soil > Riparian zone | place: USA: East River...
AACGCGGAGGTCGCTGAGGTCGCAGAGAACCGTTTTCAAGAAGAAAGTCCTCTGCGTGCTCTGCGCCTCTGCGATGAGTCTTCCTTGTCCGCGAACTGTAACACGGGGCAACGAGCCCCGCTGGCTCTTACAGAATCGTCGTCTGACAGACGGCGTTGTAACCGCCGTTTCGAGTTTTTCGAGTCTCCCGCCGCCGACCTCTCTCTGCAACTCGCTGATTCAAAGGATATTGCGGGATCTGAGACTGTCGGGACAGGGCGTTGCAGGGGCGGCACAGATCCCGCTCTTGCCCAGACATCTTCTAAGGCCGGAATGGTGACAGGTGAAGCACGTTTATGTTGTACGCCTCAGAAGCTGTCTTAGCTGCGGCCGCGGAGCGGCCGCCTAGTAACGAAGAGCGCCGCCCTGGCCTGCGCCCCGTCACTCGGCGGTTTGAGGCGACGCTTCGTTACTGGTCATCTTACATTCGTCGGAGGAGTCCATGGACCGCTCGGCCGCCCAAGCTACGACTGAAATACCGCTATTCCGCGACGGCTTAGGCGAGCGATTTCTTCTCGCGGACAACTATGGGCGTCCGGTCCGAGAATCGCTCCTCGTGCGCGCCGAGCTCGCCGCGGTGCCGGCGTTCGAATACGCCCTGAACCTGCGAATCACAGAGCTCGAACACTTCCAGCATCATTCGTTCGTTCGCATCCATGCGATGACGCGGACCGCGGGCCGATTGCCGCGGCTGAGCCTGGTGAGCGACTACGTACCGGGAAGGCGGCTGTCCGAAATCCTGACGCCGGGCACCGGCGGGGTCCCCAACGCGCCGCCATCGATGCCGACGGCGTTGTTCCTGATTCGCGAGATTCTCGACGCCGTCGCGGTGCTTCACCGGCAGGCGGCGACCACGTGTCACGGCGCGCTTGGCCCGGAACGGATCATCATCGGAGATGCACAGCCCCGGATTGCCGAGTACGTGATGGGCTCGGCCATCGAGCAGCTGCGCTTTTCCCACGACCGCTATTGGAACGATCTGCGGATCGCGGTGCCGCCGTCGGCCGGCCAGGCGCGGTTCGATCGCCGGACCGATGTCGCCCAAGTTGGCATGCTGGCGCTCGCTCTGTTTGCGGGCCGTCTCCTGAAGGACGAGGAACACCTCGGAAATGTCCTGGGTTTGGTGGACGCGTTGACGGCACAGGCAGAAGGCGCGCGCGGTGCGCTGCCGCAACCGCTCCGGTCCTGGCTTCTCAAGATGCTTCAGCTCGACTTGAGACGCTCCTACGTCAGTGCGGTGGAGGCGCACCAGGCACTCGAACAGGCGATAGTGGAGGCGGGCGTCAAACCGTCAGGCGTCGAGCTCGAGGCGCTGACGCGTCATTCGCGCCGCACCCTTGTGTCGCCGGCGGCGCAATCTGCCGCTTCACCCTCTCCCGCCCTTCGGCAAGCTCAGGGCGTCCCGAGTTCATCGAGGGACGGCAGCCCGACGGAGGACACGGAGCGGATGCCGACCGCATCTCGATTTGGTACGAAGGCGGTCGCGCCACGAGCGGCGTCTGCGGCGAGACCACCTCAGCAGGCAGTGCGGCCTTCGCGCCGTGAGTATCTCGACCGGCTGAACCGACGCGGAAGCTGGGGGCGTCTCTTTCTGCAGATCTTCATCATCGCTGGCCTGACTGCCGGGGCCTTCGCCGTGGCGCGCATCGTTCCCCCGCCGGGGGCGTGGTTTGCCCGCTCCGGCGCCATCGTCGTGGATTCAAAGCCGCAAGGCGCCATCATCCTGATCGATGGCGAGCGCCGGGGCGTCACGCCGGCGACGATTACGATCGCGTCGGGTCATCACAACATTGAGCTCAGGAACGGGAACCGGGTCCGCAGCCTTGATGTGATAGTACCGTCCGGTGGAAAGATCGTCGCGACGGTCGAGCTTCGTCCTCAGCGTTCTCCGCGTTGAATCTCACCTGACTTCGGTCGAAGCGCGCCGCCATGTCTATAATGAAGGTCGCGAAGCGGCGCGGGGCGTCGGGGCCCCGCGAGTAGTGATAGTTCAGCATGGCGACGATTCGACCGTTCTCTGCAGTTCGTCCTGCACCTGAAGCTGCGCCGCGAGTTGCGGCCGTGCCCTATGATGTCGTCGATGTCGACGAGGCCCGGGCGTTGGCGCAGGATCCGCTCAGTTTTCTTCATGTGTCACGCCCGGAGATAGACCTTCCGTCTGGAACCGATCCCCATGCTGACCGGGTCTATCGAGCGGCAGCAGAGCGCTACGACGCGCTGAAGCGCGACGCGCCGTTCACGCGGGACGAGCCATCGATCTATCTATATCGCCTTCAAAGCGGCGATCACACGCAGACCGGCGTTGCCGCCTGCTATTCGCTGGACGATTACGATCACGGGATTATCAAGAAGCATGAGCGGACGAGACCTGATAAGGAAGACGATCGGACGCGTCACATCCTGGAGCTGCGTGCCCAGACGGGACCGGTCTTTCTGACATATCGACCCGCGGCCGCCGTCAATGAAGCCGTGGAACACCTGTCCGCTGAGCCGCCGCTCGTCGATTTTGAAGCTCCGGACGGCGTGCGCCACAGCATTTGGCGGGTCCCGACGCCTTCCGGGGCCGCGATTGTACGGGCTTTTTCGTGTGTGCCGTCTTTGTATATTGCCGACGGCCATCATCGAGCGGCCAGCGCGGCACGAGCCCGTCAGGCTCTGGGCGCTGAGAGCGACGCAGCGGCCAGCTTTCTGGCGGTGGCGTTCCCGGCGGACCAGGTCAGGATCCTTCCTTACAACCGGATCGTCAAGGATCTTGGCGGCCGCGCGCCTGAAGAAGTCCTGCGCGATGTGACGCGCCGCTTCGGAATATCGGTCGGGTCTCCGCTTCCATACCGCAAAGGTGAGGTCTCGATGTATCTCGCGGGGAGGTGGTATGCCATCAACCTGGCGAGCTCCAGTGCGGTGGCAGGAAGCGTCATCGACTCGCTCGACTGCAACATCCTTCAAGATCGCCTTCTAGGGCCGGTGCTCGATATCGGCGACATACGGACCGACGCGAGGGTCGGGCTCGTTGGCGGAGCCAGAGGTCCGGAGGAGCTCGAGCGGATGGTGAATGGCGGGCAAGCCGCCGTGGCATTCTCCCTGTATCCTGTGAGTATGGCTGAATTGATGATGGTGTCTGACGCGGGCCTGATGATGCCGCCCAAGTCGACGTGGTTCGAACCGAAACTGCGCGACGGCTTGCTCGTGCACGAGATATGAGAACGGGTGAAGTATTTGGAAAAGGCGTGAGGTTCACATGGTGACGATGACGCGTATTCTTAATTTTTCGTCCGGCCCCGCCACGCTTCCGCTGCCAGTGCTCGCGGAAGCCCAACGCGATCTCCTGGCGCTGCCGGGGGTCGGAATGTCCGTGCTCGAGATCGGCCACCGCTCGAGAGTCTTCGAAAACATCATCGAACAGACCGAAGAGGATATCCGGTCGCTTGGCTCGATCTCTCCCGATTACAAAGTGTTGTTCCTTCAGGGAGGCGGCACGCTGCAGTTTTCGATGGTGCCGATGAACCTGCTCGCCCCCGAGGCAACGGCGGATTACCTCGTGACGGGACATTGGGCGAAGAAGGCGGTCGAAGAGGCGAAGAAGGTCGGGAAGGTGCACATCGCGGCGACGACACAAGCCGAAGAGTTTTCCCGGATCCCGCGCAGCGACGAGATCATCCTGACCCCGGGTGCCGCGTACGTCCACATGACGTCGAACAACACGATTTACGGAACCCAGTGGAAGCAGCTGCCCGATGTCGGCGACAGCCCGCTCGTGAGCGACGCCTCGTCGGACATCTTCAGCGGTCCGATCGACATCACGCGCCACGCGCTGATCTACGCGGGAGCGCAGAAGAACCTCGGTCCGTCGGGTGTGACCATCGTCATCATCCGCGAGGATCTGCTCACGCGTTCCGCTGCGTCGCTCCCGTCGATGTTGAGCTACGCCGTGCACGCCCAGAACCGCTCGCTCTACAACACGCCTCCTGTTTTCGCCATCTACCTGGTTGGCCTGGTGGTGAAGTGGCTCAGCGGGAGGGGAGGGCTCGACGCGATTGCCAGGGTGAACGAGCGAAAAGCGGCCAAGCTGTACGCGGAGATCGATCGGTCCGGCTTTTATCGCGGGACGGCTCAGAAGGAGAGCCGGTCGCTGATGAACGCCACCTTCCGAATGGCGACCGAGGATCTGGACAAACTTTTTGTGCAGGAGGCGGAAGCCGCCGGCCTCGACGGCCTGAAGGGCCACCGAGCGGTCGGCGGAATCAGGGCCTCTATCTACAACGCGTTTCCTGAAGAGGGCATCGAGGCGCTCGTGGCGTTCATGCGGGAGTTCGAGCGCCGGCGGGGGTGAGCGGGTGCTGAAGGGCGAACGTAGAGCGAATGTCGTTGGCGGGCGCCGAGCCGCGTGGTAATATCTCAGCCCTCTTTCACTTGATATCCCTTCCCCGGTCAATCGCCTGATCCATTAATCCGGAGGACTTAGTGCTTTTGTCTCTGGTTTGGTGTTTGATTGCTTCGGCGCTCGTCACGCAGGTCACGGTTTTCAGCACCACGATCTATCTCCACCGGTGCGCCACGCACAAGGCGCTCGATCTCCACCCGGTCGTCGCCTGGATTTTCCGGTTGGCGTTATGGATCACGACCGGGTTATCGACAAGGGAGTGGGTAGCCGTTCATCGGAAACATCACGCCTTTACCGAAGTAGAAGGCGACCCCCACAGCCCACATCTTGCCGGCTTCTGGTCCGTCCAGCTCGGCAACGTCTTTCATTACATCCGCGAAGCCAGAAATCCGGAGACGATCGAGCGGTATGCCCGTGACATCAAAGATGATGCCTGGGATCGTCGCCTGTTTCGTTCCGGGATCCTCGGGCCGGCGGTAGGCATCGTCGGGTTGTGCCTGGTGCTGGGGCTTGGCTGGGGCCTTCTGGCCGCTGCCATTCATCTATTCATGTACGTCTTCGTGCTGTCGTCCTCCATCAACGGCCTCTGCCACTATCTCGGCTACCGGAATTTCGACAATACCGCCACGAACCTCCGGTTCATCGCGCTCCTCACCGGGGGCGAGGGGCTGCACAACAACCATCACGGCTACCCGCGGAGCCCGAAGTTCAGCTTCCGTCCGAGCGAGATCGACCCCTCCTGGCCGCTTATCAGGCTGCTCATCGCACTCAAGCTCGCGCAGCCGTACAAGACCATCGAAGAAGTGCACGCGCGTTAGAGCGGGCACGCTCTGAAGAGCGTGCCCTACAACGTAGGGGACGGCCTTCAGGCCGTCCCACCAGGTTCCGCCCTGTTCCGCCGTCGTCTTCTGCGGCGTCGGCGGCGCCGGGGCAACTCCTCGGCCGTGCCGGCTGCACCGGCCGGCATGGTCTGCAATTCCGCCTGCAGTGACCGCCACATATCGACGGTCTCCGGGGGCATGGCGCCGTGAATCTCGAGCCACGTGAGTGCCGCCTGAAAGGCGTGCCGGCGCATGAGCGAGCGCTTCGCCCGAAGCGGCGCGTTGACGTCGCGCAGCTGCCGCTGCAGAACGAGGAGCTGCCGCAGCTCTTCGACATCACGGCGCGCCAGGGGAAGAATGCCGAAGCGCGCGCCGATCTCTTTTGTGCGAGCGTGCTGCGGCTCGAGCAAGTCGAGAGGGATCACAAGCGTACCGAGCAGCACGGCGTTAGGGATTCCCTGGGCAGGCGCCCCGTTCGATCCCGCTACCGGCAGCGTTCTGGCACGCTGCCGGTAGGTGTCCAGGGCCGAGAGCGAGCGCCAGAACGATGGCGAGATCCGGCCCGGCACCTCGGGCGCAATGGCCGCCAGCAGCCCCGTTTCGACTAGGCCGCGGAACGTCCGCGCCGCCGCGCCGCCGCGCAAGACCTTGTAGATTTCTTCGACCAGCCGTGCGGGCGCGCTTCTGGCGAGCTCTCCGTGAAACCGCGCGACCGAATCGAGAATCGGCGGGTCGATCCTGAAATCCAGCCTGGCGGCGAGCGCGACGGCGCGGAGCATCCGCACGGGGTCTTCTCGAAAGCGGTCGTCCGGCTGCCCGATACAGCGGATCAGCCGCGCGCGAACGTCTTCGAGGCCTCCAACGTAATCGATCACCGCGCGCGTCTCGATGTCGTAGAACAACGCGTTCAAAGTGAAATCTCGGCGGAACGCGTCTTCCTCTGGCGTACCAAACGTGTTGTCCTGGAACATCAATCGATCGGGTTCGGTGGCGCTCGGTATCACGACCGGGGGCGAGGCCGGCTCTTCCTCGGTTCCCGCCGGCACCTGTTTGCGAAATGTCGCGACCTCGATGACCTTCGACCCAAACTTCACGTGCGCCAGGCGGAACCGGCGCCCGATGATCCAGCAGTTCCGGAACAGCCGCTTGACCTGATACGGATGGGCCGACGTTCCGATGTCGAAATCCTTCGGTGCGCGCCCGATCAGCAGGTCTCTGACGCTGCCCCCGACGAGGTAGGCGATATGGTTGAACTGGCGCAGCCGGTAAAGAACCTTGAGGGCGTCCGGGTCGATGTCTTTCCGGGAGATTGGATGGTCGGAGCGGGGGACAACGATGGGGGGCATCGCTTACTCTTTCGCCTCTTTCCAGTTGCTGCCGACTCCGACGTCTACGGTCAGCGGAACCGCCAGCGTGGCGGCGTGTTCCATCGCCTCGCGCATCTCGGACGCCACGGCGTCCGTGCGATCCTGCGGCGTTTCGACCAGCAGCTCGTCGTGGACCGTCAGGATCATGCGGGCCTCGTGCTGCAGCAATCGAGGGTGCAGCGCCAGCATCGCGCGTTTCAGGATATCCGCGGCAGTCCCCTGAATTGGGAAATTGATCGTCATCCGCTCGGCGGCCATTCTGATCTGGGCGTTCCGGCTCCGCAGCTCGGGCACGAGTCTTCGCCGGCCGAAGAGCGTCTTGACGACGCCGGCCTCGCGCGCCTCTTCAATCGTGCGATCGATGAACCCTCGTACGCGGGGATACCCGCCGAAATAGGCGTCGATGAACTGCTGCGCCGCTTGAGGCGTCACACCGATGTCTCTGGCCAGCGTGAAGGCGGTCTTCCCGTACAGCAGCGCGTAGTTGATGATCTTGGCGCGCCGCCGCAGCTCGTGCTTGTCGAGCCCGCTGTTCGAGCCGAACACGCGGAACGCCGTCTGGTCGTGAATATCCTCGCCCCGACGGAAGGCCTCGATGAGCGCCTCCTCGTCCGCAAGATGAGCCAGGACACGAAGCTCGATCTGGGAGTAATCCGCGGAAATGAGCGTGTGGCTCGCATCGGCGATGAACGCGCGGCGGATCTCGCGCCCCAGATCGGTGCGGATCGGGATGTTCTGCAGGTTGGGATCGCTGCTGCTCAGCCGTCCCGTGGCGGCGACCGCCTGGTTGAACGATGTATGGACCCGTCCCGTGCGCGAGTCGACGAGCTGCGGGAGCGCATCGATGTAGGTGCCCTTGAGCTTCTGCAGCGCGCGCCATTCGAGAATCACTCTTGGCAGGTCGTGCGACAGCGCCAGCTCGTCCAGCACGTCGACCGCGGTCGAAGCCGCTCTGGTCTTGCCCGTCCGTCTGGTCGAGGGCAGCTTCAGCTTCTCGAAGAGAATGACCGAAAGCTGCTTCGGCGAGTTGATATTGAACGCTTCGCCGGCCATCTCGAAAATCTGTGCGCTTCTCGTCGCCAGCTCGGCTTCGATCCGCTGCGACTGGCCCGCCAGCGTCGCTGCGTCGAGCCTTACGCCATGACGCTCGATCTCCGCTAAAACATGGACGAGCGGCATCTCCAGCTCCCGAAACAGCGCGTCGAGCGTCTCCTCCCGGAGCTTTGGCGCCAGGCGGGCGGCGAGCTGCCACGCCAGGTCGGCCCGCTCGCCCGCGTAATTGAGGATTGCGCCGACGGGGAGCTGGGGCAGCGCCAGTGCCCGCGGCCCATGGCCGCAGACGTCCTCCTGCGTCAGGGCTTTATAGCTGAGATGCTCCAGCGCCGTTTCCTCGAGCGTGTGGCTCGAACGCGTCGCGTCGAGGAGGTAGCCGGCGAGCATCGTGTCGAACTCGAGCCCTGCCACGTCGATGCCGCGGTGCCGCAGCATCATCACGTCGAACTTCAGATCGTGCCCGATCTTCCTGACGGCTGCGTCCTCGAACAGCCCTTTCAGCGACTGGAGTGCCTCATTGCTGTCGATCGTCGGCTCGTCCAGCCCCGTGTGGCCGATCGGCAGATACCGCGCCCAGTGCGGCGCGACCGAGAAGGCGATGCCGACCAGCACGGCCCTCATCCCGCCGGGACAGTCGCCGATCACGCTGAAAGCGAATCGGCCCGACCGCGTCAGCGTTTCTTTCAGCGACGCCAATTCCTCCGCTGACATGACGAGGGCGTAATCCTTGTCGACGGTCTCTGCGGTCGGCGCGTACTCCGTGACCAGCGATCGGAACCCGAGCTCGGCGAACAGCTCGAAACACTCCTGTCGCTTCGCCCCGCGATAGTGAAACGTCGAGACGTCGGCAAGCGGGAGCGGCACGTCGGTCCGGATTCTCAGCAGCTCGCGGCTCCGGCGCGCCGAATCGGCATTCGCCATCAGCGCCTCGCGGTACTTTTTGTGAGGAAGGGATTCCGCGCTCGCGAGGATCTTGTCGAGCGTGCCGTGCGTCGCGATGAGATCGCGCGCGCCTTTCTCGCCGATGCCCGGCACGCCTCTGACGTTATCGATCGCGTCGCCCATGAGCGCAAGCACGTCGACGACCTGGTCCGGCGCCACGCCGAACTTTTCCTTGACGCCGGCCGCGTCGTACCACGTGCCTTCGTCGCGGGGGTTGAAGACCTTGATTCCGTCACCGACGAGCTGAAAGAAATCCTTGTCGCCCGTCACAATCGCAATGGCACAGCCTTCCGCAGCGGCGCGTGCGACCAACGTGCCGATCACGTCATCGGCTTCGAATCCCTCGTAGGTGAGAACGGGCACGCCGAGCGCCTCGCATGCGCGATGAACGAGAGGAATCTGTTCGGCGAGGTCGGACGGCATCGGCGCGCGATTCGCCTTGTAGTCCGCGGCCAGCTGAGACCGGAACGTCGGTCCGGGCAGGTCGAAGGAGGCGGCGATGAACTGCGGTTGATGGTCGGTCAACAGCTTCCGCAGCATCGTCACGAAGCCGTACACCGCGTTGGTCGAGCGACCATCCGGGCCGGTGAGCCCTCGGATCGCGTGATACGCGCGGTACATCTGAGAGCTGCCGTCTATCAGAAAGAGGGTGGGTTTGGGCACGTGAGCAGGTTGCGATGCGAGGCCTGGCCCACGCGTCGCACCCGCGCGTGGGCCGGAAGTCAGTATATCATTGGGAGTTATGGCTTCTGCTTCGCGCGTGCGCCTGTTACCCGGCGGTTGCCTGGCGCTTGCGCTGCTCACCGCGCTGGGATGCGGGCGAATTGGCCCGCGCCAGTACGAGTACGACGAGCAGATTGACCTGTCGCTGGATGGATCGGCCGTTGTGGACGTCAACGCCTCGATTCCGGCGCTCGTCGTGTTGCGAGGGGCAGATTTGGACGTCAATCCGACGGCCAGGCTCGACCGGGACACGATTCGCGCGCTCTACGAAGGCCCGGGCGCGGTGGTCACCCAGGTCAGCAGCTTTCGCCGGCACGGCAGGCGATTTGTTCACGTCCGGGTCGACGTTGACGACATCAGACGGTTGACGGAGCTGGACCGATTTTCCTGGTCACGGTATGAGCTCGGGCGCACTGACGACGCGGAGGCCTATCGTTTCGCTCAGGAGGTGGGTCGCGCCGAAGGCAGGCACGTCGGTGATGTTGGCTGGAATGGCAGCGAGCTGATTGCCTTCCGTGTGCACCTTCCAAGCCGCATCCAGTTTCACAATTCGCCGGAGCACATCGAACGAGGCAACATCCTCGTGTGGGAACAGCTGCTGAGTGATCGGATCGCCGGGGTCCCGCTGCGGATGGAATCACGCATGGACACGCAATCCATTCTTTCCAGAACCCTCTGGCTCTTCGGCGCGACGTTTGCGGTGGCCATGGCCGCGCTCGGGCTGGTCATCTGGTGGATGGCACGAAAGGGAAGGAGCCTGGCACCCGCATGACATCTTCTCTCGGCGCCAATCATCTCGAAGAACTTTTCCGCCAGCACCAGATCGTCATCCGCGCTCAGCAGATCCAAGTTCTGTAATTTGTAATTTCTGTTACAGGATTCGGGGCCAGGCCGACACCGTTGTAATCGGCGCCGGGCCGACGGTGTGTGTGGGAAATCGTTACCGCGCACTGCAAGCCGCTACGCTGGAACGACTTGCAGCAGTCTGCACACTTTCGCGTGGCTTTGCGTCAGACGGTACGGTTCGCGCATTGTGCAGATCCACCAGACCATGGAACCAGCTGCGGCACGCGATCTGAGCGCGGTCCTGGCTTTTGAGGATGGCCTCGGCCAGCGCTATCGCTTTGTTGATCCCAAGGGCAATGAAGCGCCCGAGATGCTCTGCTTCCGTGGAGAGCTGGCCGCTATCCCCGGCTTTGAATCTTCCTTGCGCGATCGCGTCTCCCGCGTCGCAAATTTTCAACACCCCAACTTCGGCCGGGTCCTCAGCGTGTGCCGCCTCCACGATCAGAGCTCGACGCTCGCCCTCGTGTCCGAGTACTCGGCGGGCGTCCGCTTGTCCGAGATCCTCGCGGCTGCCGGACTTCGGGGCCTCGTTCTCGACCTCAACGCCGCCCTCTGCATCGTGCGCCAGCTCCTGTCCGCGGTTGCGGTGCTGCACCAGAGCCCTCGAAACCTGGCGAACGGCGCGCTCGGTCCCGAGCGAATCGTCATCACTCCCGAGGGACGGCTGGTCATCGTGGAATTCGTCCTGGGGCCTGCGCTCGAGCAGCTTCGCTTTTCGCACGAACGATACTGGAAGGAGCTTCGCATCCCGGTGCCTCCTTCCGCGGGCCTGCCGCGGTTTGATTATCGCGCCGACGTGACACAGGTCGGCGTCGTTGCGCTGTCGCTGTTGCTGGGCCGGCCCCTCGCTGAGGATGACTATCCGTCACGCCTCGAGGATGTCGTCGCGTCGGCTTTCGCCGATTCCGCCTATCGCGATCGTGCGCGCCTCAAGTCGGCGTTGCGGTCCTGGCTCCTGCGCGCGCTTCAGCTCGAGGTGCGAAGCTCATTCCCAACCGTGCTCGATGCCCAGTCGGTGTTCGAAGGGATCCTTTCCGAGGATGCCGACTACCAAGCGGCGGTGGTGTCACTCGACACCGTTCTCTCGCAACTCGATGCATGCCTCGACGAGACTGGTGATCCGTCTCCTGTCGTACACCTGGCGCTTCCGAACGTTCCGCCGATCGCCGAGTGGGTGATGCCGCCGGCTGTTGAGTCTGCACCACTGCCGACGATCGAATCACCGCCCGAACCTGAGAGTCCGCGAACGACAGCAGCGGCCTGGGCGTCGATTCCACCCGAAACGCTTCGATCGTCCCCGCGATTCGAGATGCCGGAGTACAAGCCCTCATGGGGATCGCCGATTTTTCTTCCGGATCCGCTCCCTGATCCGCTGGGGGCCATGCCAGTTCCGGCGGCGCCGGCTGACAGAACAGCGCGCACGGCACCGTCGCCTTCCGAATTCGCGAGCGTTCCACTCGCGTCGCGCCTCGAGGCGCCTCTGCCGGCCTCCAGCCGCCTCGCGCCGGACCAGGGCTCCCAACGCGGGCCCCACGCGCGGCAGCCGCGCGTGGGAGGCGAACGCGGCAGCCTCGTTGGCGTGGAATCGGTGATTCGGCCGGTTCAGTGGTCCGAGATCGCTCCGGCCGGACCGACCCCTTCGGAGATCCTGGACGACGAGCCGATCAGGATTGAACCGGTCGCCGAACCCGCTCCCGAGGAGCGCGCAGCGTCAGTTGGCGCTCCGTCGCGGGGGTGGGGCTCCGCGCCGTTGAATATGGAGCGCGCAGCGTCAGTTGGCGCTCCGTCGCGGGGGTGGGGCCCCGCGCCGTTGAATATGGAGACGAGGGAATCGGAGCAGGCGCCGTTTGCGGTGCCACAACCCACTGCGACGTTTGCCGAATCCGTGGAGCTACCCATGCAGACTCAACACCCGCGACGCAGCTGGCGCGGCTTGGCCGCAGCCGGGATCGTTCTCCTGCTCGTCACAGGCGGCGGAATGTTTGCCGCCCGCCAATATGCCCTCCCGAGCTCGGCCGTCATGACGACCGGCTCGCTGATGGTGAGTACGAACCCTCCTGGCGCGCAGGTCAGCATCGACGGCGAGGAACGCGGGCTGTCGCCGCTCAACCTCACGGTCGAAACCGGGGCGCACGTGCTCGAAGTACGCGGAGCCGGTGAGCCGCGCACGATTCCGATCACGATTACCGCGGGGAGCCAGGTCTCCCAGTACATCGAGCTGCCCGGCGGCGTCGCGGCGCGCGGCCAGCTGCAGGTTCGCTCGGAGCCTTCCGGCGCTCGCGTGACCGTGGACGGCGTGCAGCGCGGCACGGCGCCGCTGATGGTCGAGGATCTCGCTCCGGGTGAGCACGCGGTCGTCCTCGAGAACGATTTCAGGTCCGTCAAGCAGACGGTGACGATCGAGGCGGGAACCACCGCATCGCTCGTGGTGCCGCTGACGGCGTCGGAAGGCCCGCCGCTTTCCGGCTGGCTCTCGATCACGGCGCCCGTCACCATGCAGCTCTACGAGAATAGCCGGCTACTTGGCAGCAGCGAGATCGATCGGATCATGATGCCGACCGGCCGGCATGAGATTGAAGTTGTGAACGAAGTGCTTGGCTATCGCAACACCCACACGGTCCAAGTTGCGGCCGGACGGGTGACGCCGCTGGCGATCGACATGCCCAATGCGCCGATCGCGATCAATGCCGTGCCGTGGGCGCACGTCTCAGTGGATGGACAGCAGGTCGGTGAAACCCCGATCGGCACTCTGTCGTTGCCCATTGGTCCTCACGAGGTCATCTTTCGGCATCCGGAGCTCGGGGAGCAGCGGCGTGCGATCACCGTCACGCTGATGGCCCCTTCGCGCCTGAGCGTCGACATGAGAAAGCCATGACAAGATGACGGACGTGACACACCCGTCCCGCCGGTGGCGCGTCTGGAGCATCGCCATCCTCACCATGCTGCTGGCGGCGAGCACCGCCGCCGCGCAGGATCTGGCGACCGCGCGCCGTCTCTACGCCGAGGCAGCCTATGAGGATGCGCTCACGCTCCTGAACCGTCTCAACGATTCTGGCGCGAATGCGGGAAACCCCGAAAACCCTGCCAGTAATGACGAGAGCCAGCTGATCGATCAATATCGAGCGTTCTGCCTCCTGGCGCTCGGACGATCGAGCGAGGCCGAGCGCGTCATCGAAGCCGTCGTCGCCCAACAGCCGCTGTACCATCCGTCCG
>Ga0184637_10001972_pt1 | contig 13384 bp, 11 predicted proteins | sample PLM3_127_b2_FD_133143 | JGI IMG/M metagenome (GOLD analysis project Ga0184637, IMG submission 133143) | Groundwater sediment microbial communities from an aquifer in East River, Colorado, USA - PLM3_127_b2 | ecosystem: Environmental > Terrestrial > Soil > Riparian zone | place: USA: East River...
CCTCGGCCTCGCCGCGATCAGGTGGGCGCCGTACAGCACCAGGGCGAGCTTGGCGAGCTCCGACGGCTGCACCTGGATCGGCCCCACGCCGATCCAGCGCTGCGCCCCGTTCGCCTCCAGCCCGACGCCGGGCACGAGCACGACGACGAGCAGCAGGAACGAGATCGCAAGCAGCAGCGGAGTCAGCGCCCGGGCCGCGCGCAGCCCGCGAACCGACAGGAAGCGCATCGCCACCAGCCCGAGGCCGCCGAACAGCAGCGTGCGCTTCAGGTACTGGGCGCCGTCGCCGCTCCCGCCGAGCACGGACTCCGTCGAGCTGGCGCTGAACACCATCACGGCTCCGAAGGCCAGCAGGCAGAGCGTCGCGGTGAGCAGCAGCGAGTACTCGACCGGGGCGCTGACGGCGCGGCGCGCGGCGGGCCGCCGCCGGGCACGCCGGGCCGGTACGCCGCGGGCCGCGTACGCCTGGCTCATCGCAGCGACTCCACGATCGACCGGAAGTGCTCGCCCCGCTCCTCGAAGTCGCGATAGGCGTCGAAGCTTGCGCAGGCCGGCGCCAGGAGGACGACCTCGCCGTTCCCCGCCGCCGCGGCTGCGGCGCGAACGGCGTCCTGGAGGCCGTCCGCGCGGCGCAGCTCGACCCCGGCGTCACGCGCCGGCGCGAGGTCGCGCTCCAGTCGCTCGGCCGCCTCCCCGATCAGGTAGCAGGCCGCGCAGCGCTCGGACACCGGCTCCACGAGCCCCTCGAACGTCTCGCCCTTCGGCGAGCCACCGAGGATCGCGTGCACCCCGCCGTCGAAGGAGCGCATCGCGGCGGCCGCCGCGGCCACGTTGGTGGCCTTGGAGTCGTTCACGAACAGCTTGCCCCCGATCTCGGCCACCCGCTCGAGGCGGTGCGGCACGCCCGGGAAGCTCGCCAGGCCCTCGCTCACAGCCTCTACCGGGACACCCATCGCCAGCGAGGCCGCGGCTGCGGCCATCGCGTTGTCGGCGTTGTGGGACCCGAGCAGCTGCAGGTCGCCCACCTCGAGCAGCTGCTCGTCGCCCCGGAAGATCACCCCGTTCTCCAGTGAGACGGCGCAGTCCGGGTCAGCGCCCCGCTCGCGACAGAACGCCACCCGCCGCGCGCACCCGCCGAGGTCGCGCCCGCGCAGCGCAGGCTCGTCCGCGCCGTACACCGCAACGTCGTGGTTGCCCTGGTTGGCGAAGATCCTCAGCTTCGCGTCGAGGTAGTCGTCCAGGGACGCGTGGCGGTCGAGGTGGTCAGGCGCGAAGCTGAGGAAGACGGCGCACTCGGGCGCGAACGCCTCCGCGTCCTCGAGCTGGAAGCTGGAGCATTCGCAGATCACGGTCGCGTCGGGGTGCGCCTCTCCCGCCAGCGAGGCGAGCGGCGTCCCCACGTTCCCGGCCACCGCTGCCGGCAGTGCGGCATGCCGGTGGACGTGGCCGATCAGCTCGGTCACGGTGGTCTTCCCGTTCGTGCCTGTGACGGCGATGAAGCGGTTGGGGATCATCCGCCAGGCAACCTCTAGCTCGCCGATCACCGGCACACCGCGCGCTCGCGCGGCCTCGACCACCGGGGCCTCGCCGGGCACACCGGGGCTCTTGACAAGGCAGCGCGCGCGCTCCAAAAGCTCCACCCCGTCCGCATCCAGACTCACTTCGACGCCCCTGCCCGCCAGCCCTTCTGCCTGCTCGGGCCGTCCCGAGTCGCAGCCCAGGACCTCCTCCCCGCGCTCGGCGAGCGCCCGCGCGACGGCGCTTCCCGAACGGGCCAGCCCGACCACCAGGAACGGGCCCTGGGGCAGCGGCGGGCGCGGCTTAAGTCGCGTGCTCACAGGGCTAGTTTCGCGCCCCGAGCGCGCCCGCCTGCCGCGAGCGGCGCGGCCGGATCAGTTCCCGATCGAGTTCTGGTACAGCGTGTAGCCGATCCCCGAGCACACGGCGGCGACGATCCAGAAGCGCAGCATGATCTTGGTCTCCGACCAGGCCATGAGCTCGAAGTGATGGTGGACCGGCGCCATCAGCAGCACGCGACGGCGGAACATCTTGAAGCACAGGACCTGGAGCGCGACCGACAGCGCCTCGATCACGAAGATCCCCCCGAGGATGACCAGCAGCAGCTCGGTCTGAGTCATCACGGCGAGCGCACCGATCGCCCCGCCGAGGCCGAGCGATCCCGTATCGCCCATGAACACCGACGCGGGGAATGCGTTGAACCACAGGAAGCCCACCGATGCGCCGACGAGCGTGGCGGACAGCACCGCGAGCCCCTCCTGCCCGTTGGTGATCGTGATCGCCGTGTAGGCGAGCAGCACGATCGCGCACGAGCCCGCCGCCAGACCGTCGAGCCCATCGGTGAGGTTGACGCCGTTGCTCGCGCCGGCGATGACGAGGAAGATCAGCAACACGTAGAGGACGGGGCCGATGTGGATCTGGGCGTCGGCGATCCTCACCTCGATCCTCGGGTCGAGCCCCACCTCCTGGGTCGCGACCCACCACAGGCCGAGCGCCAGCGCGATCTGGATCAGGAGCTTCCAGCGCGCCGGGAGTCCCAGCGAGCGCCGCTTGGAGAGCTTGATCCAGTCGTCCGCGAAGCCCACCGCGGCGCTCGCGATCGCGACGCCGAACACCGCGAGGCTCTGCGTGTCTCGATCCGACAGCACCAGGTAGGGGACGGCGATCGAGACGAACACGATCAGCCCGCCCATCGTCGGGGTGCCGGCCTTGGAGTGGTGCTCCTGCGGCCCCTCCTCCCGAATCTGCTGGCCGAACTCCCTCAGCCCCAGCCACTCGATGAACTTGGGCCCGAGGAAGATGCAGATCAGCATCGCCGCCATCCCCGCGATCAGGACCTCGCCGCGGTCGATCGCGGTCTGGGCGATCTGAGCGGCGGGTAGCGCCGGGGCGCCCATCAGGACGGCTCTCTCGGCTCGCGAGGCGCTCGCATCGCAGCGAGCTCGTCGCTCACGAGCTCCAGCCCGACAGCACGCGAGCCCTTGACTAGCACGGCGTCGCCGCGCCCGATCAGGGCGTGGGCCGCGGGCACCGCCGAGCGGGCGTCGGGCACCCACTCGTCCGGAGCGTAGTCGCGCGCCAGCTCCCCGACGCCGACGATCGGGCCGACGCCGAGCTCGCGCGCATGTGCCCCGATCTCCCGGTGATAGGCGGGCGCGTCCGGACCCAGCTCCGCCATTTCGCCGAGCACCGCCACCCGCCTGCCCTGTGCCTCGAGCGAGGCCAGATGGTGGAGGGCAGCCCGCATCGAGATCGGGTTCGCGTTGTAGCAGTCGTTCACGATCACCACGCCGTCGCGCAGCTCGAGCAGCTCGCCGCGCAGGCGCGAGAAGACTATCTCCGGGGCCCGCTCCGACATCGCGGCGACCGGCGCGTCGAGAGCCACGCCGATCGCAATCGCCGCCAGGGCGTTGGTGAGGTTGTGAGCCTCCGGGAAGGGAAAACGGAACTCGTGCTCGCCGTGGGGGGTGCCGACCATCGCGACGGTCGAGGCGTCATCGAGGTGCGAGCGGAGCGCGAACACGTCGCCGCCCGGGCCGAAGGTGATCGTCACGAGCCGCTCGCCGACGTGCGGCTCGAGCGCCTCCGCGTCGGCGGGGATCACCGCCTTGCCGCTCTCGCCGAGGCCCCGCAGGATCTCCACCTTCGCCTCGACGATCGCCTCCAGGGTCCCCAGGAGCTCCAGGTGGACCGGCCCGATGTTGGTGATCGCGCCAACGTCGGGCTCGGCGATCCCGCACAGCTCGGCGATCTGCCCCCTTCCGCGCATCGCCATCTCGAGCACGATCACCTCGGTTTCCTCCGGGGCTGAGAGCAGGGCGAGGGGCAGGCCGATCTCGGTGTTGTAGTTCTCGGGGCTCGCGTGGACGCGGAAGGGCAGCAGCGTCCGGCAGATGTCCTTGACCGAGGTCTTGCCTGTCGAGCCCGTGATCCCCACCACCGGGCAGCCGATCTCACGTCGCCACGCCGTGGCCAGCCCCTGGAGCGAGCGAGCGGGGTCCGGCGCGGCGAGGACCCAGCCCTGAGCTTCGCTGTTCGCGAGGGCCCGGGCCCGCTCCGGTGCGACGACGGCCCCCCACGCACCGGCGTCGAGGGCCGGAGCGGCGAACTCGCCGCCGTCGGCGTGCTCGCCCGGCAGGCCGAAGAACAGGTCGCCGGGCCCGACCGCGCGTGAGTCCGCGACACCGCGCTCCGGGTGCCCGGGGCCTCCCTCCCGCGCGACCTCGGCGCCCGCCGCGGCCGCGATCCTCTCCGGGTCGAGCCGGATCACTCGATGGTGTGCCTCACGCCGCAGTCGCCTTCAACCGGCGGAGCTCCTCGCCGGCGACCTCGCGATCGTCGAACGGGATCTTCCGCCCCTGCTCGAACTCCTGTCCCTGCTCGTGGCCCTTGCCCGCGATCAGCACGGTGTCACCCGGTCCCGCGGCACCCAGGGCCAGAGCGATCGCCGCGCGACGATCGGGCTCCACCGTCACGTCGGCGCCCTCCGGGATGCCATCGAGGATCTCGGCGATGATCGCCGCGGGGTCCTCCGAGCGCGGGTTGTCCGACGTGACCACGCACACGTCCGAGAGCTCGGCGCCTATGCGGCCCATCAGGGGGCGCTTCTCGCGGTCGCGATCGCCTCCGCAGCCGAACGCGCACAGCAGCCTCCCCTGCGTGACCCTGCGGGCCGCGCGAAGCACGTTCTCGAGCGAGTCCGGCGTGTGCGCGTAGTCGACGAGGACGGTGAACGGCTGTCCCTCGTCGACCGGCTCGAAGCGCCCCGGAACGCGATCGGCGCCGGACAGTGCGGCCGCGCCGCGCTCGATGCCCACCCCGACGGCGCTCGCCGAGGCCAGCGCCGCGAGCGCGTTCTCGACGTTGAAGTGGCCCGGGAGCGGGATCTCCACGCGCGCCTCCGCGCCCGGCGCGAGGCAGCGAAAGCGCGCACCCGCCGAGTCGAACTCGACGTCGGTGGCGCGAAAGTCGGTGTCCTCCGAGCCGGCGGCCGAGAACGTGATCAGCTCCGCGCCCGATTCGCGAAGCTCCGTCGCAAGCCGCTGGCCATACGGATCGTCGATGTTGATGACCGACGTTCCGGGGACGGCAGCCCCGCCCAAAACAAAGAGCGCGCGCTTGGCGACGAAGTAGTCCTCCATGTCGGAGTGGAAGTCGAGGTGGTCCTGGGTCAGGTTGGTGAACGCCTTGACGTCGAACGAGATCTCGCCGCTGCGGCCGAGGGCGAGCGCGTGCGACGAGACCTCCATCACGCATGCCTCGTCGCCGCCGTCGAGCATGCGGCGGAAGGTCGCCTGGAGGTCGATCGCCTCCGGCGTCGTGCGCACGACCTCCTCCTCCCTTGCGCCGACGATTCGCTTCACGGTCCCGAGCAGGCCGGTCTGCCTGCCGTCCGCCTCGAGGATGGCGCGTAGCAGGAAGGCGGCCGTCGTCTTTCCGTTCGTCCCCGTGATCCCGGCCACCGTCAGCTCGGCGGTCGGGTCGCCCCAGAACCGCACCGCCATCGGCGCCATCGCCGCGCGGGCGTCGCCGACCAGCACCTGCGGCACGTCCACGTCCAGCTCGCGCTCGACGACGAGCGCCGCGGCGCCGCGCTTCCCCGCCTCCGCGGCGAACTCGTGCCCGTCGGAGCTCAGCCCGCGCACGCAGAAGAACAAGACCCCCGGGCCGGCCCGGCGGCTGTCGTAGGCGAGATCGGTGATCTCCACCACCCCAGCCTCGCCCCTGACATCCTCGACCCCGATGCCCTCGATCAGCTCGGCGAGCGTCATGGGCCGCAAGTCTAGGAGGCGTCAGCTGGGCGGGACGCCGAGGTGCGGCAGCGCGAAGCTGGCGATCTCGCCGAACGCAGGCGCCGCGACGTCGCCGCCGTAGTAGCTCCCCTGCGGCTCGTCGACGACGATCGCGACCAGAAGCCGCGGGCTCTCGGCGGGTGCGAAGCCGACGAACGAGGCGACGAACTCCGACTCCGAGTAGCCGCCGTCCACCGCCTTCTCCGCTGTGCCCGTCTTGCCGGCGAGGGTGTAGCCCGGGACCTTGACCTCGGCGGCGGTTCCGCCGGGCGCGAGCACGCCCTCCAGCATCTCCCGCAGGCTCTTGGCGGTGCGCTCGCTGATCACCCTGTGCCCGCCCGGCTCCTCGACGGACCCACCGCCCTGCTTGATCACGAGCCGCGGCGTGCGCAGCGTGCCGCCGTTCGCGATCGCGGAGTAGCCGGCGGCCATCTGGATCGGCGTCACCGACAGCCCCTGACCGATCGCCATGTTGCCGAGCGTGGAGCCCGAGTACTCGTCCGGCGTCAACAGGATCCCTTCCTCCTCGCCCGGGAAGTCGATCCCCGTCGGCTCCCCGAAGCCGAACCGGCGCAGCCACTCATCGAACGGCTCCGACCCGACGGTGAGGCCGATCGTGGCCGCGCCGACGTTCGACGACTGCGCGAGGATGTCGGCGACCGTGAGGCTGACGGGACCGCGCGGATGGGACTCCTCGATCACCCGGTCGGCGACCTGGATCGACGGAGGCAGATCGAAGACCGTGTCGGGCCTGACCGCGTGCTCCTCGAGCGCCGCAGCGACCGTGAACGCCTTGAAAGTCGAGCCCGGCTCGTAGCTGAATCCGGTGGCATGGTTGGCGAGCTCCTCCGGAGTGGCATCCGCCACATCGGCGGGATCGGACGCCGGCCAGTTGGCGAGCGCGAGCAGATCGGCCGAGCGCGGGTCCATGGCCACGATCGTGGCACCGGCCGGATCGTAGGTCTCGCCCAGCTCGGCGAGCACGTCCTCCGTCCGTGCCTGCAGCTCGGCGTCGAGCGTCAGCTTGAGGTCCTCGCCGCTCGTCTCCCCGGTGACGGTCTCGCGCTCGATCGTGCCGCCGAGCGCGTCCTTGGTCACCCTCGCCTCGCCGTCGGTCCCGTGCAGCAGCTCCTCGTAGTGGCTCTCGAGCCCGGTCAGGCCCTGGTTGTCGGTCCCCACCGCGCCGATGACCTGGGAGGCGAGCTCACCCTGCGGGTAAACGCGACGGCTGTCGGGAAGGATCCCGATCCCGTTGATGCCGAGCCTGCGCACCCGCTCTGCGGTCACGAGGTCGATCTTGCGGCGCAGGTAGGCGAACCCTGACTCGCGGTCGGACAGGATGTCGAGGATCGAGTCCGCGGACACGTCGAGCAGCGGCGACAGCCGCCGCGCGGCGTCGGCCGGATCGCGGACCTCGTTCGGGGTCGCGAACGCGGTCGCGGCATCCTCGGAGACCGCGAGCGGTTCGCCGCTGCGGTCCAGGATCCGGCCGCGGAAGCCGGGCACCGTGACCGTGTCGGTCTGCTGGCTCGTGGCGTCGGCTCTCAGCTCGCCCCCGCGCACACCCTGCAACCACACGGCGCGCGCGAGGATCACCGCGAACAGCAGCACGAACAACGCGAAGAGAAGCCCGATTCGCCGCTCGATCATCCTCACGGCTGCGCCGCTCCGGGCTCCGTTACGGGGCCGACAGGTCGTCCGCCGCGGTGGTCGGGGCGGTGGCGAGATCCGGCGCGCGGCCGAGCTCGCCGGACTGCAGGCGACGCGCGGCGACCTTGGGGTCCTGATCGTCGGGGCTCAGGTACACGATCTCGCCTGGCTCGGGGACCTCGAGCCCGAGGCTCGCGGCGAGCGACTCGACGCGCTTGCTTGACAGCCGCTCCGCGAGACGGGCGCGCAGGACCGAGTTCTCCTGGTCGAGCGACTGGCTGCGCTCCGCGACCCGGCTCGACGAGCTGCTGAGGCTGAGGCTGAGCACGTTGAGCGCCACGATCCCGGCGAGCAGCGCCGCGAGGACCGCGATCCACAGCCGCCCCCGGGTCAGCCGCATCATCAGCCCGGAGTCCGCCATGTCCCCGACCGCGACCGCGGTCCTTCCGACCGCGACCGGGATCAGCTGGGCGACGCCGGCTGCGGGGGTGGAGCCGTGCCTCTGGGGCCGCGCTCGAGGCGCGGCCCGCGCCGCGCGACGGCCCCGGGGGACGGGGCGGGGAGCGCTCCGCGGCACGCTGCGAGCGGTTGCCGGGGCCGCCGGCATCAGCCGTCACCGCCCCCGGGGCCGAGCTTGACCGCGACGCGCAGGTGAGCCGAGCTGGAGCGCGGGTTGCGCTCCACCTCCTCGGGGCCGGGCGAGACCGCGCGCCGCGTGAGCAGCTCGGCCTCGGGAGTGTGCCCGCACTGACACACGGGAAGCTCCGGCGGGCATACGCAGCCTCGCGCCAGGTTGGCGAGGAACCGCTTCACGCGACGGTCCTCGAGCGAGTGGAAGCAGATCGCGGCGAGCCGCCCGCCGTCGCGAAGCAGCTCCCAGGCCGCCGGCAGCGCACGATCGAGCGAGTCGAGCTCCGAGTTGACGGCGATCCGGATTGCCTGGAAGGTCCGCTTCGCCGGGTGGCCGCGGCCGAACCGCGCGGCGGGCGGGAGTGCCTCCCTGACCGTCTCGGCCAGCTCCGAGGTCGTCGAGAGCGGTCGGCTGTGGACGATGCCCCGGGCGATCCTGCCGGCGTGGCGCTCCTCCCCGTAGCGACGGATGATCTCCGTGAGGCGACGCTCGGGCCACTCGTTGACGACCTCGAGCGCCGAGAGCTCCTGGTCGGGGTCCATCCGCATGTCGAGCGGCGCGTCGTAGGCGTAGGAGAAGCCGCGCTCCCAGGCGTCGAGCTGGAGCGAGGAGATCCCCAAGTCCATGTAGACGAGGTCGGCGCGCACGCCCTCGGCGGCGAGCGCTTCGAGCGCGCCGGCGAAGTCGTCGCGAATGAAGCGGGTCTCGCAGGGCGCCTCGACGGCGAAGCTCTCGAACCGCTCCGCGGCTGCGGGGTCGCGGTCGATGCAGATCAACGTCCCGTCGGCGCCGAGCCGCTCGGCGACGAGCTCCGCGTGGCCGCCTCCGCCGAAGGTGCAGTCCACGCCCAGCTCGCCGGCGGCCGGCTCCAGTAGCGCGACCAGCTCGCTTGCGAGGACGGGGACGTGCTCGGTCGGCATGTACGTGAGTGTCGCCATCTCAGCTCTCCGGCGCCCCGCCGTTGCCGCCGCCCAGGCCCTCGGCGATCTCGTTCGCGTGCGCGTCGACCTCCGCGTCCTCGCTGCCCCAAGACCCCGGGTTCCAGATCTCCAGGTGCTCCCCGGCCCCCACGACCACGCACGGGCCCTTCAGACCCGCGTGCTCGATCAGGTGGCTCGGCAGCCGGATGCGGCCCGCGGAGTCGAGCTTCTCGTCCACCGAGTGGGCGTAGACGCGGCGCCGCATTCGCCGCTGGTCGCGGCTGAAGCTGCTGAAGTCGGCCATGTCTCGCTCCTCGAAGCGCGCGAACTCCTGCAGGGGGTAGACCTCCACGCAGGGGTCGAGGCCCTTCACGAGAATCACCCCATCGGCGAGCGCGGCCCGGAAGCGCGCCGGAATCGTCAGCCGTTCCTTCGAGTCGAGGCTGTGCTCATGCTGACCGTGAAATGCCAACCTGGGGTCCTTGTGAGTGAAGCGCTGTGGTTTCGGACGGTGAGAGTGGGCCGGGGTGACGAGGTGGGAGGAGCCTCACCACCCCGGCCCTGATGGAAACAGTGCGCCACGCTAACCCACAACACCCCACTTTTCAACACAAACCCGTGCGCGCGATTGCAGCCGATCCGTCGGACGGAATTGCTAGCCGCGGCCCCGAGGCCGCGAACTTGGCTTTCTAGAGCGGAATTCGGGCCCTCCAGCCCGGCCGGAGGAGGCTCCCGAGACTGCCCGCACCTGCAAGTGGGATTGCAGGCGCACGCGGTAAACCTGGCGTTCCGGGCTTCATGCCCCCGGATGCGGATCAGGCCAGGATCCACTTCAGTTCGGTGAGTTTCGCGCCGATGGCCTGGTGGTGTTCACAAATACGCCAAGGCGCAAATCAATCGCGGGGATCGTCGCGCTGGGCGGGGCGGCGGTGCTGCTCTTCAGCGCCGCTCCAGCTAACGCGGGCGAGCTAAACCTGCGGATGACGCCGAAGAAGGTCGATGTGGGGAAGCGGACCTGCTTCAACGGCGAGGTCCGAAACGGCAGCGGCGGTCCGGTGGCTCGCGCCGAGGTCGTACTGGAGGGTGCAGAAGACCGCAGCAACCGCCGCGGCAAAGTTCGAGTGTGCCGCAAGCTTCAGTGGCCGGGAATCCACACCGCTCAGGCCTTCAAGGGGCAACGCCATGATCTAGCCCGTCTCCGCGCTCGCTCTAACGGCGCCGGTGCTCCCGGGACCTGGCACCCGGTCGAGATTCGCCTCCGCGCCTACAAGCTTGGTGGCGACGGCTACTGCGAGAGGAGTGGCTTTGGAATTGCGACGTGGGGAGTGGGCGACGCTGGCTGTTACGCGATTGCCCAGGCGGGGGACCCCGGCGGGTTTTCGGGCAAGAGAACCTGGATCCACTGGCGTCCGGACAAGGGAAGAGTTTTCGTGCGGTTGTTCGACGAGGGTTACTCGTTCTACGAGTTGATCGGTTACGTGACCAGTCCGGCGTCCGGCCACTACTACGTGGAAGGGGGATGCTTGCCGGCTGTGGCGCCCCACTGCTGGGTTTCGGGCGGCACCAACCCGAACAAGCCGGGACAGCCGGAAGGACCGCTGCTGATCAACGTCACCGCGCACGACGACTTCGTCGGCGCGCAAGACGGCTACACCTTCCACATCAAGGGGTTCCTCTTCCGCGCCGGGTGACCCTAGAAACCGCCCAGCAGCACGTCCGAGTTGGCGATCAGCGCCGCGGCGATCATCAGCAGCACCGACGGCACCAGCACGAGCGCGACCACGAGCTGGATCTTGGGGGCCGCGCGGGCGGCCTGCTCCTCGATCCGGCGCCGGTGATCGCGTCGCAACGCGGTCGCCTGCTCGCGGAGCTGGTCGGCGAGCGGCGAGCCGTAGCGGTTCGAGCGCTCGATCGCCGCGGCGAGAGACGCAACCTCGCCACCCGGCATCCGCTCGCGGAGACCCTCCAGGGCCGCGAGCTGCGAGGCGCCACACTCGATCTCGGTGGCGGCGACCGCGAGCTCGCGCGCCAGCGGGCCCGTCGTCCCCTCCGCGATCTCCTCCAGCACGGCGCCTGGCCCGCGGCCCGCCTCCGCGCCCACCGCGAGCAGATCGAGCGCGTCGGGCAGCGCGAGGACGAGGCGGTCACGCCGCCGGCGGGCCTCGCGCTCGAGTAGCGCGTCGGGGACCAGGAACCCTGCGGCGGGCAGCGCGATCGCGACGAGCAGCGACAGGCGGCCCGGAGCCGCCGGAGCGACGATCGCGGCCAGTCCGGCGCCCAGCACGACGCCCCCGGCCTTGCCCGCCAGGACAGCGTGCACCGAGACCCGGTCGGTGAGTCCGGCTCTCGTCAGCCGCGGCGGGATGCCGAGCCGCAGGGCGGCTTCGGCGAGCGAGCGGGCGCGCCCGCCGCTGAGCGTCCCGAGCGCGCGGCGGGCGGCCGTGCCCAGCTCCTCCCCCCGGGCACCCGCGAGCTCCCAGGCGCCGGCGAAGGCGAGCAGCACCGCGAGCGCGGCGAGCGCGGCGGCGGGGCTCACCCGCCCCCTTCCGGGCCGATTCGGCTCAGCCGCCTGATCGCGGCAAACCCGGCGAGCTGGAACGCGCCGGCAAGCGCGAGGAGCACGGTCGCGGCGGTGTCGGAGAGCAGCCGGCCCACGAACCCGGGCTCGACCAGCTCGGCGAACAGCGCCGCCCCGGTCGGCATCGCGACGACCAGCAGACCGGTGAAGCGCGCCTGCGCGGTCGCGGCCCGGGCGTCGGCCGCGACCCGGTCGCGCTCAGCGGCCGCCCCCGCGTAGCGGCGCAGCAGACCCGCCAGGTCGCCACCGCCGAGCTGCTGCGAGAGCAGCGCAGCTGCGAACGAGTCGATCCGCGGCGAGCCAAGCCGCCGCTGAAGCGCGCTCAGAGCCTCGGCGGTCGAGCTGCCCAGGTCGAGCTCGGCGCGCAGGCGTGCCATCTCGACGCCGGGTGGCCCCTCCAGAGAGGCGGCGGCCGCGGCCAGCGCGCCGCGGACCGAACGCCCGCCCGACAGCGCGTCGGCGACCGCCGTGGCCACGTCGGGCAGGCCGCGCTCGACGCCTCGCCGGTAGCGGGAGCGGCGCGCACCCAGCGCCCACGCGGCCGCCGCCGGCCCCGCGAGCGCGAGCAGAGGAGCCGGGCCCGGCCCGCCGGCGAGCAGCGCGAGCGCGAACACGACCCCGGTGCCGACCACCCCGAGGCGGCGGCGCTCTGCCTCGGTCGGCACGTAGCCCTCTCGCCCGGCGCGCAGCAGCGGGTCCACGGCGGCAGCCAGCCACCGCGCCAGTGACGGAGTCGCAAGCAGGGCCTCGCGCGCCGCGACCGCGACCATCCCGCCCGCCAGGGCAGCGAGGACGACCGGGGCGATCCCGGGGCCCGGGTCCAGGGTCAGCTCTCATCCTCGCGGTCGGCTGCGCGAACCGCGCCCGGGCCCCGGCGCCATACCTCCCGCACGCCGACGCCCCCGGCCGCGCGCAGAACCTCCGCGATCTCGACCACCTTCCGCGACCCATCGCCGGCCCGGGCGAGGTGGACGACGATCTCGATCCCGCGCGCCACCTGCTCGCGGATCGCGTCGTGCGGGAGGCCGACCCCGGCCATCAGGGACAGCGTCTCGAGCCGCCGCAGCGAGTCCTCGGGCGAGTTGGCGTGCAGGGTTGAGAGCGCCCCGTCGTGGCCCGTGTTGAGCGCGGTCAGCAGGTCGAGCGCCTCCGGCCCGCGCACCTCCCCGATCACGATCCGATCGGGGCGCATGCGGAGCGCGTTTCGCAGCAGGTCGCGGATCGTCACCGCGCCGCGGCCCTCGACGCTCGCCGATCGGGTCTCGAGACGAACCACGTGGGGCTGGCGCAGGGCGAGCTCGGCCGCATCCTCGATCGTGATCACCCGCTCCTCGGGGTCGATGTAGCTCGACAGCGCGTTCAGAAGCGTGGTCTTGCCGGACCCCGTCCCGCCGGTGATCAGGATGCTGCGGCGCGCCCGGACCGCGGCTGCGAGCAGGTCGCGCGCCTCGGGGGTGAGGCTGCCGGAGGCGACCAGCTGATCGGGGCCGGGGCGGGCGGCCGCGAAGCGGCGGATCGAGAGCAAGGGCCCGCCCACCGACAGCGGTGGGATCACGACGTTGACCCGTGAGCCGTCATCCAGGCGCGCGTCGACCATCGGGCTCAGCTCGTCGATCCGGCGCCCGAGTGGGGTGAGGATGCGCTCGATCGCGTCCCGAAGCACCCGCTCGGAGGCGAAGCAGACATCGGTTCGCTCGATCCGTCCGAGACGCTCGACGTACACCTCGCCCGGGCCGTTGACCATCACCTCTTCGACCCGGGGATCGTCCATCAGCTCCTCCAGCGGCCCGAGCCC
>Ga0184637_10001973_pt1 | contig 13381 bp, 9 predicted proteins | sample PLM3_127_b2_FD_133143 | JGI IMG/M metagenome (GOLD analysis project Ga0184637, IMG submission 133143) | Groundwater sediment microbial communities from an aquifer in East River, Colorado, USA - PLM3_127_b2 | ecosystem: Environmental > Terrestrial > Soil > Riparian zone | place: USA: East River...
CCGAACTTCCTCAGCCCAGGCAATCGCCGCAATGCGCAGCCGGTGGCCTACAAGACCGGCACGTCGTTCGGCTTCCGCGACGCCTGGGCGATCGGCTATACGCGCGATTACACGATCGGAATCTGGGTCGGCCGGCCGGACGGCACGTTCTCAGCGGGTCGCATGGGCCGCGACGCGGCGGCGCCGATTCTGTTCGAGGCGTTCGATCTGCTGCCCGTGGGTCCGTCGGCGCTGGCGGCGAAAGCGCCGCGCGACGTGATCATGGCCGGCACACTCGATCTTCCCGCGAATCTGCAACGGTTCCGGCCGCGCGCCGGGGCGATGGCGGAGAGTGCCAACAAGACCGCGGCGATCAAGGTCGCCTTCCCGGTCGATGGCGCGTTGCTGGAACTGGCGCCCGCCGATCAGCAATTGCCGTCGCTGATCCTGCAGGCCGATGGCGGCGCGCTGCCGCTGCGCTGGCTGGTCAACGGCCAGCCGATCAGTTCGCTGCCCTATCGGCGGCAGGCGGAATGGGACCCGGACGGCCGCGGCGCCGTGCGCGTCACGGTCGTCGACCGCAACGGGCAGAGCGCCAGCAGCGCGATCTGGATCAAGTAGGCGAGAGAGTTCGTCTCTTGGTGCGATTGAGGTCGCGCGCTGATGAGGCAGCGGCTCGGTCTGCTCCTTCTCCCCCAGGCCGACGAATGTCGGCATTCGCCGACGGGGCGGGAGAAGGATGGGATGAGGGGTGTTGCAGCGCTCGGTTTTACCTCACGCAATCTTCGCCCACTATCGCCTCCGGCGATGCGCGCCTTTGGGCGCGCTACCCCTCATCCAGCTTCGGCTAAGCTCAACTGCGTTTCGCTAAGCCTCCGCATCCTTCCCCCGCAAGGGGGGAAGGGAAGTTTTGCTCCGGTTAGAATGATAGATCGCTACTTCGCCTTGAAGGCCTTGGCGGCCTGTTCCGCCTGATCGATCTCCGTCGGACTCATCTCCATCGCCACCAGCGCGCGCAGAGTGGTCGCCTGATCGGCGGTGACGCCGGAAACATTGCCGGTGCCCAGCGTGCGCGCGGCGATGGTCAGCCACTTATAGCCTTGCACGGGATCCTTGACCTGCGGGCTGCGGGCATAGACGGCGCCGGCCTGATACTGGGCCTTGGCCGAGCCCTGGTTCGCGGCCATCTCGTACCACCTGACCGCCGCCGCATCGTCCTGCGGGACGCCCTGGCCGTAATCGTAGATCGATCCGACCAGCACCTGCATGTTGGCATCGCCGGCCTCGGCCAGCGGCGTCCACACCGCGAGCGCGCCCTTGTAGTCGCCGCGACCGAACGCGTCCCAGCCGGCCTGTGGCGTGCCGGGCTGCGCCGGCGCGGAGGCTTCAGCGGGTGCAGCGGAAGCAATCGACGGCGCGACGGAGGTTGCGGGCTGCGACGTGGTGAGGTTGGTCGGCACGCTTAGCGCAGTCGTTGGCACGCTCGGCGCGGGGATGGGCGCAGCGACGGTCGGCACGCTGGGCGCGGCCGCAGCCGGTGTGCTGGGCTGCGGCGGCGGTGCGGCGACCGCGGCCGATTGCAGCGGCGCGCCGCAACGGCGATGCTCGGCGCCGATCATGGTGTTCGGCATGTCCGGCGGCACGGCGGCGATGACGAAGCGATCCGGTGCCGTCCGCTTGTATTGGTACGTGTGACCCACGCCGTCGATGCCGGTGGTGACGACGGTGATGACATCGCCGCTGATCTGATAGGTGGCCGCCAGGGTCGCCGCGACGCGGCCGCCGAAATAGCTGCGCGTTGCATCGGGCGCGAATTCCAATCCGCCGCCGGGCGGACAGCCGAGCGATGGACCTTGCCACTGACCCATCAGCCAGTTGGCGGAATCGGCCACGGTCGGGGCGGGCGCCGCGACGCTCGCCTGCTGCACCGCCGCTTGTTGCGCGGCCGTTTGTTGTAAGGCGGGCGCGGTCGCCGCAACCGCACCCTCGCCATATTGCAACTCGCCATCGCCGGCGGGCGCGGCGGCCGCATCGGCCGCCGGTTCGGATGCCTCGGGGGCCGGTGCTGAATCCGCCACGACATTGGTCGGGACCGACAGCGGCAGATCGTCCGAGGTGGGTTCCTCCGCGGCCATGGTCATCGGCGCAGGCGCGGATTCAGGCGCCGCTTCGGGCGTCGGTTCCGGCAAAGCCGGCGCCAGGGCTGGATTGAGCACCGCCAGCCGTTTCATTGCGACCTGGTCGCCCGCCTCGGCCGCTTTGCCGTACCAATATTCCGCCTGCGCCTGGTCGAAGGGCACGCCATAGCCGCCGGCATACATGCCGCCCAGGTTGCGCATCGCCAGCGGCAGATCCTGGTCCGCCGCCATCTGGTACCAGCGGGCCGCCTCGGCATCGCTCTCATCGACGCCCAGGCCGTGGTCATAGAGCGCGCCGACGCTGTTCTGCACCACGGCGTCGCCGCCCTCGGCCAGCGGTAACCATTCCGCCATTGCGGTCTTGAAATCGCCCGATTGGTAAGCATCTACGCCAGCTTGATAATCCGCCAATGCCGGGGCAGACAGGAGCAATGTGATTAATGTCACACCTATCCGACCGATACGCTTCACGCTACCTCCTAGGACCTGCCATAATGCCGGCGGCATTTGTCGGGTATTTAGCAGGGAATTTGGCGTTCGGGGAAGTCATGGCCGGGGAAGTCATGGGTAGGGCAAGAGCGCTCATCGGCGGAGGGCTGCGTGTGGCCCTGGCGGTCGTCCTGATGGTGGGCGGCGCCGGGCTGTCGGTGCGTGGCGCCGACGCCGCCAGCCTGGTGATCGATGCCGAGAGCGGTATCGTGCTCTCCGCCGATGCACCCAATCATCTCTGGTATCCGGCGTCACTGACCAAGATGATGACGGTCTATGTCGCGCTGTCGCAAATCAAAGCGGGCCGGCTCAGCTTCGACGACAAGATCAAGGTCTCGGCGGCGGCGGCGAATGTCTCGCCGGTGCGCTTCGGCTTGCGCGCGGGGCAGGTGATCACGGTGCGCGAGGCGATCAACGCGGCCATCGTCGCCTCCGGCAATGACGCGGCTTTTGCCTTGGCGGAAAAGATCGGCGGCGGCGAGGCCGACTTCGCCCTGAAGATGACGGCGATGGCGCGCTCGCTCGGCATGCCGCGCACCATCTTCCGCAACGCCACCGGATTGCCGGATGATGGCCAGGTGACGACGGCGCGCGACATGGCGGTACTGGCCATGGCGTTGCTGCGCGATTATCCGGAACATTATCCGCTGTTCAACCAACGCTCCGTCACCATCGCCAAGCGCAGCCGCGGCACGGTCAATTCGATCCTCGGCAGCTACGAAGGCGCGTATGGATTCAAGACCGGCTTCACCTGCGGCTCCGGCTACAATCTGGTCGCATCCGTGCAGCGCGATGGACGCCGCTTGATCGGCGTGGTTCTGGGCAGCGCCAGCCGGGCGCGGCGCGTTTCGGAAATGACCAAGCTGTTCAACGCGGCCTTTTCATCCGGCACGCTGTCCAAAGAAACGATTGCGCGGCTGGGGCTGCAGAACGCCGCCGAAGACCAGGGCGCGCCACCGACGATCCTGAACGGCGGCGCCTGCAGCGCCGAACAACTGGCCGGCGGCGAAGGCGGCGTCATCACCTCGGCGGCGCGATTGTCCGGGTGGGGCATCGTGTTCGGCGCCTATCCGGACAAGGCCAAGGCCCGGCAGGTGCTGGACAACGCCAAGCAGGCTTTGGGGCCGCTTGCCAAGGGCGGCCGGCCGGCGATCGTGCAGAAGGCCTATGAGGGCAGCGCCAGATACAGCGCCATGCTGGTCGGCCTGGAGCAGGGTGCCGCCGGCAAGGCCTGCAAGGCGATGTGGGACAAGAACGCCTATTGCCTGGCGCTCAGCCCGCAGGTGATGGGCAATCCCGACATGGTGTGGCGATAACGGCCAGTTCAAGAACTGTCGGTTCAAGAACGGCCTGTTCACGCGCGGGATCGTGACTTGCGGGAACTTTGGCGGCCGCCCATTTTTGATCCTGGGGACGCTTCCGTCGGTTTTGTCATGTTGCATTTGAGCCAAGTCATTTTGCGTCGATCCACGGCCTTTCTGGCGCTGTCCGTCGTCCTGGCCGCCGTCGCGCTCGGCGGCTGCGCCACGCCGCCGCCCAAGCCGGCGATGGTCCCGTTGGGCCAGACCGGCGATTTCGGCTATTCCGAGCGCGACCTGGATTCGGACCGCATCGAAGTCACCTACACCGGTGCCGCCGTGCGCGTGCCGTCGGACGCGACGCGCACCGACGCGCGAGTCCAGGCGGAACTGGCCAAGACCCGCGACCTGGCCTTGTGGCGCGCGGCGCAGATCGCCGACCAGCGCGGCATGGCGGCGCTGAAGATCGAGAAGGAATCGCGCGACACCGACGTGCAGATCACGCGCCAGTTGGTGGCGCGGCCGATTCCGTTCGGCTATCGCCCGTACTACTGGGGTCACTACGGCTATTACGGCCATCCAGGCTTTTTCTACGACGACCCGTTCTATTACCAGCCGGTCCGCCGCGCCGCCGGGCGGGTCACCACGACCCTGACCGTGCAACTCTTCAAGGTGCGCAACCTGGACGATCCCACGCAGCTTTCGGTGGCGGACACCTTGTCCAAGCTGAAGACGGAACGGACGGGCGCGGCCTATTGATCCTGACGATCGCGCTCAACTGAGCGGCAGCAGGCGGCTGCGCGGCGAGATCGAGGTCATGTCGTCGAGACTGAGGCAATGGGTGACAATCTTGCCGTCGTTCGAGAGCGGCAACAGCACCCATTCGAATTGGCAGTCCTCGCGGCCGTCGAAGCTGATGGTCGACAGGCCGTAGAGCGGCTGGCCAGACTGCGCGACTTTGACGTACAGAAGACGATTGAGTTCGATGGCTTCCGGGCCCCAGCCGGTCTCGTCCAGCCAACGGTTGGAGAAATCCTCGCCGGTGATCCGCGCGACCTCTGTACCGACCACGCGATAGCGCACCCGGAACGGCTCGTAATGCAGTTCCATGATGGAGAGGTACGGCAGCCAGCGGACCAGGTTGACCGGGTCGACCTCATCCCGCCGCGGCATCGGCCGGTCGCCGCGCAGGCTGTTCCAGTGACCCTCAAGCTCGGCGATCAGACGCGAGGCGATCTCGCTCCGATCCACGAAGCAGATCTGCCCCTGAAGCCACTCCCGTTCCGCCATGCCGCGCGCTGCCCCTGAACAAGCTATAAGTATAGGGCTTGCAACGGCGGAGCTAGGTTAATTGAATGGATTAGGCCATGTGATGCAGGCATGAGGATTGGAAACATATGACGGAACGGACGAAAGCGACGGGTTTCAGCTTGTGGGCGCGGCTCCGGGCCTATTTCTTCGCCGGCATCCTGATCACGGCGCCGGTCAGCCTGACGATCTATCTCGCCTGGCTGTTTATCAGGTTCGTGGACGAGCGGGTCTTCAGCCTGCTGCCGCCGGAATACAACCCGGAATCATACTTGCCGTTTTTCATTCCCGGCATCGGGCTTCTGGTCGCCCTGGTCGGCCTGACCCTGATCGGCGCCGTGACGGCTGGATTTCTGGGTCGTGCCGCCAGACATCTGATCGAAGGCGTCCTCAATCGGCTGCCGGTGATCCGCTCGCTCTATGGCGCGATCAAGCAGGTCATGGAAACGGTGCTGGCCAACAAATCCTCGGCCTTTCGCGAATGCGTGCTGATCGAATATCCGCGCCAGGGCATCTGGACCTTGGGCTTCATCACCGGATCCACCAAAGGCGAGGTGCAGGAGGCGACGGCGGAGAATGTCATCAACGTGTTCGTGCCGACCACGCCGAATCCGACCTCCGGTTTCCTGCTGTTCGTGCCCGAACACGACATCATCCGCCTGAAGATGCCGATCGAGGATGGGTTGAAACTGGTGATCTCCGGCGGCATCGTCACGCCGGCCTCTCCCAAAGCCCAGTTGGCGGCGGCGCCCGCTATCCCGACGCTAGATGCTTGATCGCCGCATCCTGATGGAAAAGATAGAGCAGCAGCCGGAGCGCCGCGCCGCGCTCGGTCTTGAGTTGCGGGTCGCGCTCGACGATCAGTTGCGCATCGTCGCGCGCCATCGCCAGCAAATCGGCATGCACTGACAGATCGGCAATGCGGAATTCCGGCAAGCCGCTTTGCCGCGTGCCCAACACCTCGCCGCCGCCGCGCAGCCGCAGGTCCTCCTCGGCGATGCGAAACCCGTCCTCGGTTTCGCGCAGTATCTGCAGCCGCGCCTTGGCGGTTTCGCCCAGCGGCGCCTGATAGAGCAGCACACAGCTCGACTTGGCGCTGCCGCGCCCCACCCGGCCGCGCAACTGGTGCAACTGCGCCAGGCCGAAACGTTCGGCATGCTCGATCACCATGATGGTCGCTTCCGGCACGTTGACGCCGACCTCGATCACCGTGGTCGCCACCAGGATGTCGAGATCGCCCTTGACGAAGCCGGCCATGGCTGCATCGCGCTCGGCCGCCTTCTGCTTGCCATGGACCAGGCCGACGCGCTCGCCGAAGGTCTGGGCCAACATGCGATGCCGCTCGGTCGCGGCGGCCAGGTCGACCGCCTCGGACTCGTCGATCAGCGGGCAGATCCAATAGATGCGCGCGCCTGCGGCAATGGCGCGCTTCAGACCCTCGGCCACCTCGTGCATCCGCTCCAGGGGCAAGGTGCGGGTGTCGATCGGTTGGCGTCCGGCGGGCTTCTCGGTCAGCTTGGAGACGTCGATGTCGCCATAGGCGGTCATCATCAAGGTGCGCGGGATCGGCGTCGCCGTCATCACCAGCAGATCGATTCCGGCACCCTTGTCGGCCAGGGCCATGCGCTGTTCGACGCCGAAGCGATGCTGCTCGTCGATCACCGCCAGCCGCAGATCGGCGAATTCGACGCCCTCCTGCACCAACGCATGGGTGCCGATCGCCAGCTTCAGCGCACCCGAGGCCAACCGCGCGAGGATCGCCTCGCGGCTCTTGCCCTTGTCGCGGCCGGTCAGCAAGGCCAGCTCGATGCCGACCTTGGCGCAGAGCGGCTCCAGTGTCGCGAAGTGCTGGCGGGCGAGAATATCGGTCGGCGCCAGCAGCGCCGCCTGCCCGCCGGCTTCGATGGCGCCGGCCATCGCCAGCAAGGCGACGACGGTCTTGCCGCTGCCGACATCGCCCTGCAACAGGCGCAGCATGCGGGTGGGTGCCGCCATGTCGGCGAGAATTTCATCCACCGATTGCCGCTGCGATCCGGTGAGTTGATAGGGCAAAGCGGCGGCGATCTTGCGGCGCAGCACGCCATCTCCCTTGTTGGGGCGGCCGGCCTTGCGCTTGTTGCGCGCACGAACGATGGCAAGCGCCAGTTGATTACTGAGCAACTCGTCATAGGCCAGACGCAGTCGCGGGGCGGCAATCGGCGAAAGATCCGGCTCTCCGGCCGGATGGTGCGTGGTCAGCAGCGCTTCGCGCCAACCCAGCCAGCGGCGCTGCGCCAGCAAGGCGGGATCGAGCCACTCGCCCAGTCTTGGCGATTTCTCCAGTGCCGCGTCGATGGCCTTGCGCAGCACCTTGGGCGGCAGGCCGGCCGTCATCGGATAGACCGGCTCGACGATCTGGATCTGCGCCAGTTCCTCGGCCGGCACCATATGGTCCGGATGCACCATGTTGAGCGCGCCGTCATAGCGCTCGATGCGGCCGCTGACCGCGCGCATGGTTCCGGCCGGCAGGGTTTTTTCCAAATAGTCGCCGCGGACATTGAAAAACACCAGATCGATGAAACCGGTCGGGTCGGAGCAGCGCACCTTGTAAGGCGCCCGCGGGTTGTGCGGCTTCATGTGCCGCTCCACCCGCACCACCAGCGTGGCGATGGCGCCGTTTTCCGCGACCGACAGATGCGGCTGGTGCCGGCGGTCGATCAAGCCGCTTGGCAGGTGCCAGACCAGGTCGACGACCAGGGGACCAGCCAGCTTTTCCACCGCTTTCGCCAGCCGTTGACCGATGCCCGGCAAACTGGTTATTGGCGCGAACAAGGGATTGAGGATATTCGGTCGCACCGTTCGGACTCGCGGTTGGCGATGGAACCAGGGCGGCCAAGCTAACGCGGTCGGGTGCGGCGGAAAAGGGCGATGAAAGCTGAGGATAGCAAGTTGAACGTGGCGCGGAAGCGGCTGAAATTCCGCTCCTGGCATCGCGGCACGCGGGAAATGGACCTGCTGCTCGGCCGCTTCGCCGACCGCCACCTGGATTCCTTCGACGTGGCCCAGCTCGACGCCTATGCGGCGCTTCTGGAAGAAAGCGACCCGGATATCTATGACTGGGTCTGCGGCCGCAGCATGGCGCCGGCCGGCGATTTCTCGGCCACCTTGCAGGCCTTGACCAGGTTCCACAACGACGCAAGCAAATCGTGCTGACCCTGCCTTTCGCCATCCCGGTCCCCGGCCGGCATCAGGTCGGCGGCGCGCCCGACGGCGCCGATGCCCTGCTGATCGCCGGACTGGCGGCCATCGCGCCCGGCGGCGTGCTGCATGTGGCGCGCGACGATCTGCACATGGCGCGGCTGACCGAGATCCTCGGCTTTGTCGCGCCGGACCTGACGGTCATCGAGTTTCCGGCCTGGGATTGCCTGCCCTACGATCGCGCTTCGCCCCATCGCGACATCCTGGCCAGGCGCATCGACGCGTTGAGCCGGCTTGCCGCCATTCCGGATGGCGAGCGCCGCAATCTGGTCATCGTCACGACCGTTTCGGCCATCCTGCAGCGCGTGCCGGCGCCTGGCGGCTTCGCCGCGGCGGGATTGGCCATCAAGCGCGGCGAGCGGCTGGAGCAGGGGCGGCTGATCGACTACCTGGTCGGCAAAGGCTATGCGCGCAGCGGCACGGTGGGCGAGGCGGGCGAGTTCGCGGTGCGCGGCGGCATCGTCGATCTGTTCCCGCCCGGAACCGCCATGCCGCTGCGCGTCGACTTCTTCGGCGACGAAATCGAGGATCTGCGGCTGTTCGACCCGCTGTCGCAGCGCAGCCTGTCGAAACTGGACGAGTTCGCGTTGAAGCCGATCAACGAGATCGAGCTGACGCCTGACGCCATCGAGATGTTTCGCACCAACTACCGCAGCGAGTTCGGCACGGCGGGCGCCGACGATCCGCTCTACGAGGCGATCAGCGCCGGCCGGCAATATCCCGGCATGGAGCATTGGCTGCCGCTGTTCGGGATCGAGCTGGTGCCCTTCACCGACTACGCGCCGCGGGCGATGGTCACGCTGGATCATCAGGCCGACGAAGCAGCCAAGGCGCGCTTCGAGACCATCACCGATTTCTATCAGGCGCGGCGCGATCTGCAGGCGGCGGAACGCGAAAGCGGCGCCCCGGTCTATCGGCCGCTTGCGGTGGGCCGGCTCTATCTGACCGACAATGGCTGGCGCAACCTGATCGACAAGCGGGTTGCGCTGTCGCTGCATCCATTTCAGGCGCCGGACGAGGGCGGCTGGCTGCCGGGTGTCGGGCGCTTCGGCAAGAATTTTGCCGAGGCCAGGGCGGATCCCGACGTCAATCTCTATGAGGCCGTCACCAAGGTTGCCCGCGCCGAGCAGCAGCGGGGGCGGCACGTATTGCTGACCGCCGGCTCGCAAGGCGCGCTGGAGCGCCTGGGGCATCTGTTGAGCGAGCATGGCCTGACGCAGCACCAGACGGTGGGGAGCTGGTCGGATTTCATCGGCTTGCCGCCCGCCACCTTGGGGCGCGCCGTCCTGCCGCTCGAGAATGGCTTCGCCACCGATCAGGCCCTGGTCCTGACCGAGCAGGACATTCTCGGCGACCGCATGATCCGCACGGTCGCCAAGAAAAAGAAGGCCGATGCCTTCCTGGTCGAGTTGGCGAACTTCCACGCCGGCGACTATGTCGTGCATGTCGATCACGGCATTGGTCGCTACGAGGGGCTGGTGGCGCTCGAGGTCGGCGGCGCGCCGCACGATTGCCTGCGCGTCATCTATGACAGCAACGACAAGCTGTTCGTGCCGGTCGAGAACATCAACGTGCTCAGCCGTTACGGCGGCGAGGATGCGATCGTCCAGCTGGACAAGCTGGGCGGCACCGCCTGGCAGGCGCGGAAAGCGCGCGTCAAGCAGCGCATCCGCGACATCGCCGAGCAATTGATGAAAACGGCGGCGAAGCGCGCGATCAGGCCGGCCGATCCGCTGGCAGCACCCGAAGGCGTGTTCGACGAGTTCTGCGCCCGCTTCCCCTATGCCGAGACCGAGGATCAGCAGCGCGCCATTGTCGAGGTGCTGACCGACATGAACAGCGGCAGGCCGATGGACCGTCTGGTCTGCGGCGATGTCGGGTTCGGCAAGACCGAGGTGGCGTTGCGCGCCGCCTTCGTCGCCGCCATGTCCGGCAAGCAGGTCGCCGTGGTGACGCCGACGACCTTGCTGTGCCGGCAGCATTTCAAGACCTTCAACGAGCGCTTCCACGGCTTCCCGGTCACCGTGCGGCAGATGTCGCGCCTGGTCGCGGCGAAGGATATGGCGGAGACCAAGGATGCGCTGAAGACCGGCCGGGTCGATATCGTCATCGGGACCCATGCGCTGCTGTCCAAATCGATCGAGTTCGCCAATCTCGGCCTGCTGATCGTCGATGAGGAGCAGCATTTCGGCGTGGTGCAGAAGGAGCGGCTGAAGGAGCTGCGCGGCGACGTGCATGTCCTGACCCTGACCGCGACGCCGATCCCGCGCACTCTTCAATTGGCCCTGTCGGGCATCCGGGAAATGAGCCTGATCACCACGCCGCCGGTCGACCGTCTGGCGGTGCGGACTTTCGTGCTGCCGCACGATCCGGTGATCGTGCGCGAGGCGATCATGCGCGAGCATTTCCGCGGCGGGCAGATCTTCTATGTTTGCCCGCGCATCGAGGACATGGACGCGCTGGCGGCGCGCCTGCGCTCCCTGGTGCCGGAGATCAAGTTCGTCTCGGCGCATGGCCGGATGACGCCGACGGCGCTGGAGAAGGCGATGACCGCCTTCTATGACGGCAGCTATGAGATGCTGCTGGCCACCAACATCATCGAATCGGGCCTGGATATCCCGACCGCCAACACAATGGTCATCCATCGCGCCGATCTGTTCGGCCTGGCGCAGCTCTATCAGCTGCGCGGCCGCATCGGCCGCTCGAAGCTGCGCGGCTATGCCTATCTGACGACGCCGCCGGGCAAGGCATTGACCGAGACGGCGCAGCGCCGGCTGGAAGTGATGCAGACCCTGGATCAACTTGGCGCCGGTTTCAGCCTGGCCAGCCACGATCTGGACATCCGCGGCGCCGGCAATCTGCTGGGCGATGAGCAATCCGGCCATGTGCGCGAGGTCGGCGTCGAGCTCTATCAGCATTTGCTGGAAGAGGCGGTGCGCGAGGCGCGCGGCACGGAAAAGGCGGCGCCGGCGGAATGGCAGCCGCAGATCAATATCGGCATGCCGGTGCTGATCCCGGAAATCTATGTGCAGGACCTGAATGTGCGCCTCGGCCTCTATCGCCGCCTGGCGGAACTCGGCAGCGATCAGGAGATCGATTCCTTCGCCGCCGAGATGATCGATCGCTTCGGGCCACTGCCGGTCGAGGCGGAAAACCTGCTGCAGGTCGTGGCGCTCAAGAACCTGTGCAAATCGTCGGGCGTCGAGCGGCTGGAGATCGGGCCGAAGGGCGCCGTCATCGCCTTCAAGGACAATCGCTTCGCAAGGCCGGACAAGCTGGTCGAATTCATCACCAAGCGGCAGAGCCTGGTAACGCTGCGCACCGATCACCGCCTGGTCTATCGCCAGGACTGGGCGGAAGACAAATCCCGCATGAACGGGGTCAAGAAGCTGATGCTGAATTTGGCGAGCATGGCGGCGTAGGCGCTTCAGTTTTTATTGTTGTAACCCCGGGCAAGCCCTCGGGTCGGCGCTGCGCGCCGCCCAAGGACAGGCTCCGCGCGACCCGGGGCCCATGGTGACTCTGTCGAGGGCGCATGGGTCCCGGATCACGCCGTCATCGCTGGCGCGATGCCGGCTGTCCGGGATTACGAGAAAGGTGATTGGCGGAACAGCGACGTGCAACGAAACTCTAAGCGACGCCCGTCATGTTGCGCTGCATGTCTTCCTCGCGCGCGAGGTCGAGCATGTTCAGCAGCGCCTCCGGCTCCTGCGCGCCGGACAGGCCGAAGCGGCCGTTGAACACGAAGAACGGCACCCCGTTGATGCCGATGCGGCGGGATTGCAGATCTTCGGTGATGGCGGCGTCGAGCCGGCTGCCTTCGGTCAACGCGTCGGCGATCAGCTCCCCCGACATGCCGGCCTCGAAAGCCAGCGCCGACAAGACATCCGCGTCGCCGATGTCCAGGCCTTGGGTGAAATAGGCGGCGAAGATCATATCCAGCAGCTCCGACTGCTTACCCTCCTCGGCCGCGGCGTAGAGCAGGCGGTGCGAGCGGACCGTGTTGGGTGTCCGGGCGACGCGCTCGAAATCGAACTGGATGCCTTCCTGCGCGCCGACCCGCGTCACCGCGTCGTACAGGCGATGGGCGCGGTCCAGGCTGCCGAACTTGGCGATCATGTATTGGCGGCGATCCATGCCGGAGAGCGGCAGGCCAGGATTCAACTGGAACGCCCGCCAGCGCATGGTGAGGCCCGGTTGCACCCGCAGGCGCATGGCCCGCTCCAGGCGCCGCTTGCCGATATAGCACCAGGGACAGACCGTATCGGAGAAGATTTCCAGGAGCATTTCAGGGCAGCCTTTCACCTCAAATTCTAGGATACGATAAGTCATGGATGCCAGTCGATTCGGGGTGGGTCAGCTATGCGTGTCATGGTGGTCGGCGCCAGCGGCTTCATCGGTCGCCGTATTGTGGGGGCATTGCTGGACGCCGGGCACGAAGTTGTGGCCGCCGTCCGGCGCGTAGGTGAGACCCGGCGGTCTTTTCCGGGAATCGCCGTCATCGGCTGCGATTTATCGTTGGATACCAGGCTCGATATCTGGTTGCCGCGCATCAACGGATGTAATGCCGTCGTCAACGTCGCGGGCGTGCTCCAGGACAAGGCCGCTGAGCAGGTCCATCTGGAGGGGCCGAAGGCTCTTTACGAAGCTTGCGCTGCCGCTGGCGTGCGCCGGATTGTGCATATTTCAGCGGTGAGCGCCGACGCGACCGCCGGCACCGACTATGCGGTTACGAAACTGGCGGGCGAACAAGCGCTGAAGTCGATGGACCTTGATTGGGTGATCCTCCGACCATCCTTGATCTATGGCGAGGGCTCGTATGGTGGCACGTCGCTGCTGAGGGGGCTGGCGGGTTTCCCGATTTGCACGCCGCTGCCCGGCGCCGGCGACCAGATGTTCCAGCCGCTGCATGTCGACGATCTGTGTCTGGTC
>Ga0184637_10001974_pt1 | contig 13378 bp, 11 predicted proteins | sample PLM3_127_b2_FD_133143 | JGI IMG/M metagenome (GOLD analysis project Ga0184637, IMG submission 133143) | Groundwater sediment microbial communities from an aquifer in East River, Colorado, USA - PLM3_127_b2 | ecosystem: Environmental > Terrestrial > Soil > Riparian zone | place: USA: East River...
GGAAGCGGCGCAAGCTGCGCCGGGCGCCCTTCGCGATCGCGGTGAGGCGGCCCGCCTCGGGCACCAGCAGATGCACGATGCGATCGGACTCGCCGAAGTCGACCGAGCGCAGCACCAGCGCCTCGGTCGTCGTGTTCGCCACGACCTGGAGTTTAGAGCAAGCGAGGCCAGCTTTCGGGTCCCGGCGCGGGGCGGCCCGCGCCACCACTCCAACGGGTCCCGGCGCGGGAACGGCCCGCGCCACCCGTACTTCGCTCGGCTCCGCCTCGCTGCGCGGCCGCTGCGCGGCCTTGCAGGATCTCACTTCGCGAGTCTTGCAAGCGCGCGAAGCCCGCGCGCAGCGAGGCGAAGCCGAGCGAAGTTCACCAACGCCGGCCGAGCGGAGTTCACTCAGGCCGGGACCCCGGCTCGGCCTCGGGCGCAGCCTCGAGGCTGCGCAGGGCGTCGCGACGGTAGACGACGGGAGCGTTGCTCTCGCTCTCGCCGGCGAATAGCCACACCGAGAGACGCCCCAGGGCGAGCAGCACGAGCAGCGCGGCGGCCGCGAAGCCCACCCGCAACGCCAGCTTCCGCCGCTCGTGCCGCGCTCTCGCGAGCAGCAGCGCCTCGTCCTCCCGCGGCTCGCGGAGCAGACGGTTCACGGCGTCGACGGGATCCAGTCCGAGCGCCTCGGCCACGGTTCGGACGAAGCCCCGCACGAAGCCGTCGGGCGTGCCATCGAAGGCGCCGGCTTCGAGCCGCTCGAGCGAGCGGCGCGGGATCCGGGTCAGGCTCGCGAGCTCGTCGACCGAGACCCCGCGCAGGCGGCGCTGCCGCGCGAGGTAGCTCCCGATCGATCCGTCCCCGGGCTCTGCGCCGTTCAGCGCAGCAGCTTCAGGGCCTCCTCGGATTTCTTGCCCCATCGACCGCTCGGCGCCTTCACGACCGCCGCCGTCAGATGCCCGACGGCGCGGTTCCGCTTGCCGAGCGAGACGTAGATCTCGCCCAGTCGGAAGTTGACCTCGGCCTCGGCGCCCGGCCCCGGCTGCTGCGCGAGCACCGCCTGGTAGAGCTGGATCGCTTCCGGACGGCGGCCCTGCTCGGATTCGAGGATGCCGAGATTGAGCAGCGCGGGCCAGTAGGCGGGGTTGAACCTGCGAGTGAGCGCAAACGTCGCGCGCGCCTCCTCGACGCGACCCAGCTGGTACTCGGCCCAGCCGCGGTTCGAGAGCGCCCGCCACGGGCCCGGGAAGGTCGGGTCCGCGTAGAGTCGATCCGCCTCGACCCGCGCCTCCTCGAAACGCCCGAGCCCGATCAGGAGCACGGAGAGATTGAAGCGCGCATCGTGGTAGTCGGGAGCGATCTCGAGCGCGCGCCGCAGGTGCTGCTCGGCCTCGGGATAGTGCTCCTTCTGCACGTAGCTGGCGCCGAGCGCGTGTTGGTACTGCGCGTTTCGCGGGGTGAGCGCGGCCGCCGCGAGGAATTCGCGCAGGCCCATCTCGATCCGGCCGTTGTTCACATGGTCGACGCCGATGTCGTAGTGGGAGCGCGCGCGCTTGGCGGTCGCCTCCTGCTCGGCGCGGGTGCCGCTGGTAGCGCAGCCCGCGGCGAACACCGCGCTGACGATCGCGACCAGCAACCGGGGCGAGTGCATCTTGATCGGGCTCATGTTCCCTCCATGGCGCAGGGTCAGAAGTTGCTGAGCAGACGGATCGGCCAACCGTCGCGCCGAGTTCCTCGCTCAGGAACGGCCGTGCGCCGGAATTTCGTCAACAGGACCCGAGGCGGGGCCGCCGCCGCGGCGACCGGCTCCTCGAGCCAGATCTCGGGCGGAGCCTCGGCGGGAGCCGGCTCCGGGTCGACCTCGAGATCCTGGGGCTCGATTCCGAGCAGGTCGTTCCAGGAGTCCGCGGCTTCCCGCGGCCCCTCGGCGCCCAGCTCCGGGATGGCATCGTCGTCGAACAGGAATCCCATGCTCTCGGCGAAGGAGAGCGCACCGTCGAGCGCGATCTGCACGCTCGCATCGCTCTCGAGCAGCTCGTCCGGAGCGAAGCAGGCGAGCTGTCCCGTGCGCTGGGACCGCAACACGAGCATCAGCGAGGTGCGACCGCCAGCAGCGTCCTGCACGGCGATCGCCGCGCGCGCGGGGCCGACCGGGAGATCTTCGATGGCGACCACCGGCGCGTTGAGAGAGGCGTGCAGCGCACGCAGCGCCTTGGCTTCGCGCTCGGGCGGCGGCTGTCTGCAAAAATACATGTCTGCACCATCGGCGGGAGCGCTTCCGAACTTGAGGTTCGCGAGCATGCAGTCGGCCCTGCAAAACGATCGGCCGGCCTCGCGCTTTCTCCTCCGCCCGCGCGCGCGCTCCCGGGAATCGAGCGGGGCCTTTCGCCCTCTCAGGCGAGGGATACAATTCTCGCCGCGCCGGACCCTTTCCGGCACGGGGGGAAAGCCCTGGCTTCCATACCGCACAAACGGGTCCAGGAGATCGAGGCCGTCGCCATCCGCTTCAGCGGCGATTCCGGCGATGGGATGCAGCTGACCGGAACCAAGTTCACCGAATCCACCGCGCTCGCGGGCAATGATCTCTCGACACTGCCGGATTTTCCGGCCGAGATCCGCGCACCCGCCGGCACCCTGGCGGGAGTCTCGGGCTTCCAGATCCACTTCTCCTCGGAAGACATCCGCACGCCGGCCGACCAGCCCGACGTGCTCGTCGCGCTCAACCCCGCGGCTCTGCGGGCGAACATCCGCGACGTGCGCCCGAGCGGAATGCTGATCGTGAACAGCGATGCCTTCAACTCGAAGAGCCTGAAGCTCGCCGGCTACGATCACGACCCGCTGCCGGAGCTACGCAGTCGCTACCAGCTGGTCGAGATCCCGCTGACCCGGCTCAACCGCGAGGCCCTGGCGGATCTCGAGATCTCGCAGCGCGACGCCGACCGCTCCAAGAACTTCTTCGCCCTGGGCGTCATGTACTGGCTCTACAACCGGCCGATGGAGCCGACGCTGCGCTGGCTCGAGACGCGCTTCAAGGCCGAAGTCCTCGAGGCGAACGTGCGCGTGCTCAAGGCCGGCCATGCGTTCGGGGAGACGACCGATCTGCTGCCGGTCTCGTTCGTCGTCCCGCGCGCGAAGATCGAGCCCGGCGTCTACCGGAACATCACCGGCAACACGGCGCTCGCGTGGGGCATCGTGGCGGCGTCGGTGCAGGCGAATTGCCCGGTGTTCCTCGGCGCCTACCCGATCACGCCGGCGAGCGATGTCCTGCACGAGGTCGCCCGCTTCCGACACTTCGGCGTGAAGACGTTCCAGGCCGAAGACGAGATCGCGGCGATCAGCGCGGCGATCGGCGCATCCTTCGCCGGGGTGCTGGGGGTCTGCACCACGAGCGGTCCCGGCATGGTGCTCAAGCAGGAAGCGCTCGGACTGGCCGTGATGGCCGAGCTCCCGCTGGTCGTGGTCGACATCCAGCGCGCCGGGCCCTCTACCGGAATGCCCACCAAGATCGAGCAGGGAGACCTGCTGCTGGCGCTGTATGGGCGCAACTCCGACAGCCCCATTCCGGTGCTGGCGCCTTCGACCCCGGGGGACTGCTTCTACACCATGCTCGAGGCCTTCGCGCTCGCGATCGCCTACATGACGCCCGTGATCGTGCTCTCGGACTCCTACCTGGCGAACAGCGCCGAGCCCTGGCGGATTCCCGAGGTGGCGGGGCTGCCGCGCATCGACGTCCGCTTCGCCCGCCAGGTCGCGGACTTCCAGCCCTACGCGCGTGACCCGGAGACGCTCGCGCGCCCCTGGGCGATTCCGGGCACGCCGGGCCTCGAGCACCGGATCGGCGGGCTCTCCAAGGAGAACGTCACCGGCAACGTCTCGTACGACGCCAGGAACAACGAGACGATGGTGAAGCTGCGGGCAGAGAAGGTCGCGCGCATCGCGAACGCGATCCCGCCGGTCGAGGTGGACGGACCGGAATCCGGCGAGCTGCTGGTGGTCGGCTGGGGCGGGACCCAGGGCGCCATCCTCTCCGCCGTGGAGGCTTCGCGCAGCGAGGGGCTCACGGTCTCGAGCCTGCATCTGAGGCACCTGAATCCGTTCCCGGCGAATCTTGGGGCCGTGCTGCGCCGCTTCCGCCGCGTGCTGGTGCCCGAGCTCAACCTGGGCCAGCTCGTGCGCCTGCTGCGCGCGGAGTACCTGGTTCCCGCGGAGGGGCTCTCGAAGGTCCAGGGCCAGCCGTTCCAGGTGGCCGAGATCCAGGCGCGCATCAACTCGATCTTGCGCGGAAAGGACTGAGGCATGGCGTCGCCGGTGGCAGAGCTCTCGCGCAAGGATTTCACGTCGGACCAGGACGTGCGTTGGTGCCCCGGTTGCGGCGACTACTCGGTGCTGGCGAACGTCCAGCGCGTGATGCCCGAGCTGGGGATTCCCCGCGAGAACTTCGTGTTCGTCTCCGGCATCGGATGCTCCAGCCGCTTCCCGTACTACATGAACACCTACGGCTTCCATACGATTCATGGTCGGGCGCCCGCCTTCGCGACCGGGATCAAGGCCAGCCGGCCGGAGCTCTCGGTGTGGGTCGTGACGGGCGACGGCGACGGGCTCTCGATCGGCGGCAACCACCTGCTGCACGCGGTCCGGCGCAACCTCGACCTCCAGATCCTGCTCTTCAACAACCGGGTCTACGGGCTGACGAAGGGCCAGTACTCGCCGACCTCGCGCATGGGCATGAAGACGAAATCGACGCCCGATGGCGCGATCGACCACCCGATCGACCCGATCGCCTTCGCGCTCGGCGCCGGCGCCACCTTCGTCGCGCGGACCATCGACGTCGATGCCCCGCACCTGCAGGAGATGCTGCGGCGCGCGCATGCGCACCGCGGGACCGCCTTCGTCGAGATCCTGCAGAACTGCCCGGTCTACAACGACGACGAGTGGATCGAGGTCGAGGACCGCAAGACGCGCGTCGAAGCAGCGCTCACGCTCGCCGACGGGCAGCCCCTGGTCTATGGCGAAAAGGGTGCGCGCAAGGGCATCCGGATCATGGACGGCCTGCCCTCGATCGTGGCGCTGCCCGACGGCGTGGATCCCGTGTCGGTGGGAGTGGCCGTGCACAACGAGCGCCACCAGACGCCCGCCTACGCCTTCGCCCTGGCAACGCTGCAGCGCCCCGACTTCCCGCTCCCGATCGGCGTGTTCCGCGCCGTCGAGACCCCGACCTACGACGCGCTGCTGGAGGCCCAGGTGCGCGATGCCGTCGCGCGCCGCGGCACGGGCGACCTGCGCGCCCTGCTCCACTCCGGCGACACCTGGACGGTGGAACTCTAGGAAAGACTCAGCGGACCCCGGGAACGTGTCGGGCGACCGTCGAACCGATCTCGGCGGGTGAGCGCGCGACGGCGACCCCCGCAGCCTCGAGCGCCGCGATCTTGTCGCTGGCACGTCCCTTGCCGCCGGCGATGATGGCGCCCGCGTGCCCCATGCGCTTGCCCGGCGGCGCGTTGCTCCCGGCGATGAAGGCGACCACCGGCTTCTTCATGTGCCTGCGCACGAACTCGGCCGCGGCCTCCTCGGCCGCGCCCCCGATCTCGCCGATCATCACGACCGCCTGGGTGGCGGGATCGGCCTCGAAGAGCGCGAGCACGTCGACGAAGGAGCTGCCGACGATCGGATCGCCGCCGATGCCGACACAGGTCGACTGCCCGATGCCGAGGCGCGAGAGCTGGTCCACCGCTTCATAGGTGAGCGTGCCGGAGCGCGACACCACGCCCACCGGGCCGGGGCGCGTGATGCTGGCGGGCATGATGCCGATCCGGCACTGCTCGGGCGTGACGAGACCCGGACAGTTCGGGCCGATCAAGCGCATCCCCGAGCCGCGCAGCGCGGCCTTGGCGCGCAGCATGTCGAGCACCGGGATTCCCTCGGTGATGCACGCCGCCAGCGCGATGCCGGCGTCGGCCGCCTCCAGGATCGCGTCCGCCGCGCCGGACGGCGGCACGAAGATCACCGACGCGGTCGCGCCCGTCTCCTTCACGGCGTCGCGCACGCTGTCGAAGACCGGCAGCTCATCGACGCGGCTGCCGCCCTTGCCGGGCGCCACCCCCGCCACCACCTGGGTGCCGTACTCGCGCGAGAGCCGCGCGTGGAACTGCCCCATGCGCCCGAGGCCCTGGACCAGCAGACGGGTGCTGGCGTCGCACAGGATTGCCATTCAGACCCCCGCCGCCGCGACGGCTCTCTCGCCCGCCTCGCGCAGCGTCTCGGCCGGCACGATGTCGAGCCCGGAGGCCGCCAGGATCTGGCGTCCCTCGGCTGCGTTGGTGCCCTGCAGCCGCACCACCAGCGGCACCGAGACCCCGAGCTCCTGCGCGGCCGCCACCACGCCCTCCGCGATCAGATCGCAGCGCACGATGCCTCCGAAGATGTTCACCAGGATCGCCTTCACGTTTGCGTCGCGCAGGATCAGCTTGAAGGCTTCCTTCACCTTCTCCTTGTCTGCGCCGCCGCCGGCGTCCAGAAAGTTCGCGGGACGCCCGCCGCAGACCTGGATCATGTCGAGCGTCGCCATCGCGAGCCCAGCGCCATTCACCATGCACCCGATGTTCCCGTCGAGCCCTACGTAGGCGAGGTCGATCTCCTTGGCCTCGCGCTCGCGCGGGTCCTCCTCGTCGGGATCGCGCAGCTTCGCGATGTCGGGGTGCCGGTAGAGCGCGTTGTCGTCGAAATTGAGCTTGGCGTCGAGGGCGACCAGCTCGTCCGCCTTCGTCACGACGAGCGGATTGATCTCGATCTGCGACGCGTCCTTCTCGACGAAGAGCCGCAGGAGTCCGCCCAGGAAGGCCTCGAGCTGCGCCGCCGGCCCCTCGGAGAGCCCGAGCCCGAAGCCGATCCGCCGAACCTGATAGGGCATCAGCCCGACGCACGGATCGATGCTGATGCTCAGGATCTTCTCGGGGCTCTGCGCCGCCACCTCCTCGATCTCCATGCCACCCTCGGTGGACGCGATCACGGCGAGCCGCTCGCGCTCGCGATCCACAACGATCGCGAGGTAGAGCTCGCGCTCGACCTCGGAGCCGGCCTCGACCCAGACCTTGCGCACGAGCTTGCCCTCCGGACCGGTCTGCGGGGAACGCAGCGTCATGCCGAGGATTTCGCTCGCCACGCGCTTCGCCTCCGCCGCGGAACGCGCGAGCTTGATGCCACCGGCCTTCCCGCGACCGCCCGCGTGCACCTGCGACTTCACGACCAGCACGTCGGCGTGCAGCGAGCGCGCCACCTCCTCGGCCTCGGCCGGCGTGGTGGCGAGGCCTCCCGCCGGAACTGCCACGCCGAAGCTGCGCAGCAGCTCCTTCGCCTGGTACTCGTGGACATTCATACAGCGATTTGGGTCACCAGACTGCGGACCGCCTCGACGGAGGCGTCGAAGAGCTTGCGCTCCTCGGGATTCAGGTCGACCTCGAGCACGCGCTCGACGCCGCCCGCGCCCAGCACGCAGGGCACGCCGATGTAGAGACCCGACACGCCGTACTCGCCCTCGAGGAAGCAGGCGCAGGCCAGCACGCGCTTCTTGTCCTTGAGGAAGGCCTCCGCCATCTCGACCGTCGACAGCGCGGGCGAGACGAAGGCCGAGCCGGTCTTGAGCAGCGCGACGACCTCGCCGCCCGCCGCCTTGGTGCGCTCGATGATCGCCGTCAGCCGATCCTTCGGGATCAGCTTCGTCACCGGAATCCCCGCGACCGTGCAGCTCTGGATGATCGGCACCATCGAGTCGCCGTGCCCGCCCAGCACCAGCGCGGTCACGTCCTCGACGGAGACGCCGAGCTCCCAGGCGACGAAGGCGCGGAATCGGGCGGAGTCGAGCACCCCGGCCATCCCGACCACACGGTTCTTCGGGAAGCCCGAGATCTTCTTGAACGCGTAGACCATCGCGTCGAGCGGATTCGACACCACGATCACGAAGGCCTTCGGGGCGTGCTGCTTGACCCCCTCCGCCACGCTCTTCATGATCGCGAGGTTGGTCTTGAGCAGGTCGTCCCGCGACATGCCCGGCTTGCGCGCCAGCCCGGCCGTGATGATCACGACGTCCGACCCGGCGATCGCGGGGTAGTCGTTGGCGCCATGGATCTCGACGTCGGCGCCGGCCAGCGGCGCCCCCTCCGCGAGGTCGAGCGCCTTGCCCTGGGGCAGGCCCTCGACCACGTCGAAGAGCACGACGTCGCCGAGCTCGCGGTAGGCGAGCGTCTCGGCGAGCACGCCGCCGATATTGCCGCCGCCGATCAGAGCGATCTTCTTTCGCATGGGGGGACCTCGACGCTGACTAGAGTTTCATGTTCTCGACGATCACGTCGCCGAAGCCGCTGCAGGACACGCGCGTGGCGCCCTGCATCTGGCGCTCGAAGTCGTAGGTGACGCGTTTCTGGCGGATGGCCTGCTCGAGGCCGCGCTCGATCAGGTCCGCCGCCTCCACCCAGCCCATGTAACGCAGCATCATCACGCCGGAGAGGATCACCGAGCCGGGGTTCACCTTGTCCTGGCCGGCGTACTTGGGCGCGGTGCCATGGGTGGCCTCGAAGACGGCGGCCTGGTCGCCGATGTTGGCGCCGGGCGCGATGCCGAGGCCGCCCACCTGCGCCGCACAGGCGTCCGAGAGGTAGTCGCCGTTCAGGTTCGGGGTGGCGCAGATGTCGTACTCCTCCGGGCGCAGCAACACCTGTTGGAACATCGCGTCGGCGATCCGGTCCTTGATCAGGATCTTGCCGGGGGGCATCTCGCCTTTGTGCTGGTCCCAGAGCTCGTCTTCGGTGACGATCACGCCGCGGAACTCTCGCTTCGCGAGGGCATAGCCCCAGTCGCGGAAAGCGCCTTCCGTGAACTTCATGATGTTGCCCTTGTGGACCAGCGTGATGCTCTTGCGGCGGTTCTCGATCGCATGGCGGATCGCCATGCGCATCAGGCGCTCGGTGCCGGTGATGCTGATCGGCTTCAGGCCGACGCCCGAATCGGGTCGGATCTTCTTCCCCAGCTCGCGATCCAGGAACTCGATCAGCTTCCTCGCCTCCGGCGTCCCCTGCGCGAACTCGATGCCGGAGTACACGTCCTCCGTGTTCTCGCGGAAGATCACCACGTCGAGCTTGCCCGGCTCCTTCACCGGCGAGGGCACGCCCTCGTACCAGCGGACGGGACGGACGCAGGCGTAGAGGTCGAGGATCTGGCGCAGCCCGACGTTGATCGAGCGGATCCCGCCGCCGACCGGCGTGGTGAGCGGCCCCTTGATGGCGACGCCGTACTCGCGGATCGCAGCGGTCGTATCGTCGGGAAGCCAGCTGCCCTCGCCGTAGACCTGATTCGCCTTCTCGCCGGCGTAGATCTCGTGCCAGACGATGCGGCGCCGTCCGGCGTACGCCCGTTCGACGGCCGCGTCGAAGACGCGCACCGAGGCGGCCCAGATGTCGGGGCCGGTCCCGTCCCCCTCGATGAAGGGGATGATCGGATCGTCAGGGACGACCAGGCGGCCCGAGGCATCGCGGGTGATCTTCCGGCCCGCGGGGGGCGGGGTCAGCTTCTGGTAGGACGCCATGGCGGCCGGATCTTAGGAAGATTCACGCGGCGGCGCGAGGCGTAGCTGCAGCTCCTCCAGCTGCTCGGGCTCGACGGGCGTCGGTGCGTCCATCAGCAGGTCCTGGCCGCGCTGCGTCTTCGGGAAGGCGATCACGTCGCGCAGGCTCGTGAATCCGCCCAGCACCATCACCCAGCGGTCGTAACCGAAGGCGAAGCCGCCGTGCGGCGGGGCGCCGGCGTCGAGCGCGTTGAAGAGGAATCCGAAACGTGACTCTGCCTGCTCCTTGGTGTAGCCCATGATCTCGAGGATCCGGCGCTGCACGTCGGCGCGGTGATTGCGCAGGCTGCCCGAGCCGAGCTCGACGCCGTTCGCCACGATGTCGTAGTGTGTGCCGCGCACGCGCTCGGGGGCCGACTCGAGCAGCGGGAGATCCTCCTCGAGCGGGGCGACGAAGGGTTGGTGCACGTACGTCAACCGGCCGTCCTCCGCGCGCTCGAGCAGCGGGAAGTCGACCACGAAGAGCACGTCCCAGGGACGGCCGTCGACGCGGCCGAGGCGGGTTCCCAGATCCGTGCGCAGGCGCGAGAGCACCGCGTTCGCGCGCACCGGCTGATCGGCCTGGAAGAAGAGCAGGCTCCCCGCACGCGCGCCCGTCGCCGCGGTGATCGCGGAGCGTTCGGCGTCGGAGAGGAACTTCGCGATCGGCGACTGCCACTCGCCGGCGGGGCCCAGTCGTATCCATGCCAAACCCTTGCCGCCGAGTTCTTTCTTGACGAAACCCTCCAGGCGGTCGATCTCGCTGCGGGAGAGGGTGCCCTCGCCGTGGATCGGCAGGCATTTCACGATGCCGCCGGCCTCGACGCTCGCGCGGAAGGCGCGAAAGCCGCTGGCGCGAAAGCCCTCGGTGAGATCGACGAGCTCGAGCTGGATGCGCGTGTCGGGGCGGTCGCTCCCGAAGCGCGCCATCGCATTCGCATACGAAAGACGCTGGAACGGACGCGGCAGCGCGATCCCGGCGGCTTCGGCGCAGGACCGCGCGGTCAGCTCCTCGAGCACGGCGAGCACGTCCTCGACGCCCACGAAGGACATCTCGAGGTCCACCTGCGTGAACTCGAGCTGCCGGTCGGCGCGCTGATCCTCGTCTCGGAAACAGCGCACGATCTGGAAGTAGCGGTCGAAACCGGCAACCATCAACAGCTGCTTCATGAGCTGCGGCGATTGCGGCAGCGCGTAGAAGCTCCCGGGCTGCAGGCGGCTCGGCACCAGGAAGTCGCGGGCGCCCTCGGGCGTCGACTTCGCGAGCATCGGCGTCTCGATCTCGAGGAACCCCAGCTCCGTGAGCGTGCGCCGGACCGACTGATAGAGGCGATGGCGCAGCCTCAGTGCGCGCTGCAGCGGAGGCCTCCGCAGGTCGTGGATGCGGTGGCGAAGCCGCGTCGATTCGTCCGCGTCCGTGTCGTCTTCGATCGCGAAGGGCGGCGGCGTCGCGGCGTTGAGCAGCCGCAGCTCGCTGACCGCGACCTCGACCTCGCCGCTCGGGAGCTTCGGGTTCACCGTCTCGGGCGATCGCCGCTCGACCCGGCCCCGCACCAGGATCACGTATTCGGAGCGCAGCTCGCCCGCGCGCTGATGACACTCCGGAGAGACATCCGGGCGGAACACGACCTGCACGAGGTCGCTCCCCCCGCGCAGATCGACGAAAATCACGCCGCCGTGATCGCGACGTCCGTGCACCCAGCCGCCGAGCACGACCTCGCTTCCCACCAGCGCGGCGCCCACCTCGCCGCAGGCGTGCGTGCGGCGCAGACCGCCCATCTCGTCGAAGCCGGCGCGACCCTGCGTCACGGCGCCCCTCGCCATCCCACCGAAGCCCAACGACCGGAAGGAAAACAGAGTGAAATCGCGAGGTTAGTTAGCGAAATCTGGCGCGCTGTCAAACCCCGAGGTCCCTCAGGCGCCCAGCTCCGCTGCCGAGCAGATGCAGTTGCGGCCCAGGGACTTGGCCCGGTACATGGCCTTGTCGGCCAGGTCGAGCAACGCCTCGTGCTCGAGCCCATGGGTCGGATAGGCGGCGACTCCGACGCTCAGCGTGAGGCGGATCGGGGCGTCGCGGCCGCCCTCGAACACGGTGGCGGCCACGGTGCGCCGGATCCGCTCGGCGACGGCGAGCCCTTCCTCGACCCCCGTGTCGACCAGCAGGATCGTGAACTCGTCGCCGCCGTAGCGCGCGAGCGTGTCGACCTGACGGATGCACTGCTGGAGCACCTCCGAGAGGCGGCGGAGCACCTGCGAGCCCACCAGGTGGCCGTGCTGGTCGTTCACGAGCTTGAAGCGGTCGAGGTCGAGGAAGAGCACACAGAGCTGCTTGCCGTAGCGCTCGGCGCGCTGGATCTCGTGCTCGATCGCCTGGCGCAGGAAGCGGGCGTTGTAGACCTCGGTCACATCGTCGATGAAGGCCCGCTCCTTCGCGCGGTGGTAGCGCTCGGCGTTGGTGAGGGCGAGATCGGCATGGGCGGCGATCAGCCGCGCGCATTCGATCTCGTCCGCCTGGAAGGAACGGCCGTCCTCGAAGATCCACAGCACGCCCACCTCGCTGTCGCGTCCGGCGACCGGGATCGAGAGCAGGCCCCCCGGCGACTGGCCGATCTCGCCGAGCGCATCGAAGAGCGCGCCGCGCGAGAGCACCGCGAGCTCGCCGAGGGATTCGGGCTGGATCGGCTTGCGTTCCGCCAGCAGATTCCGCAGGTCGCGCGCCTGCTCCTCGCTGAACCCGCGGAAGGCCATGCCGTCGGACATCGGAATCGCCGTGCGGCGGAACAGCGCCACACCGCGAGCGCGACCCATCCGATGCAGCAGCAGATCGAGCGCAACGGCGTAGATCTCGCCGGGGTCGAGGCAGCGCACCAGCGTGCGGCACGCCTCGGCCGTGTGCAGCGCATCGCGCAGCCTCGCGTTCTCGTCGAGCAGGGCGCGGCGCGCGAGGATGCGCTCCACCACCAGGGCCAGCTCTTCGGGCTGGACCGGCTTCACCAGGTAGTCGGCCGCGCCCATCCGGAGCGCCCCGACGGCGCTCTCGATCGAGGCGTTGGCCGTGAACAGTACGAAGTCGGTGCCCGGCCGCTCCCGCCGCACGCGCTCGAGCAGCTCCAGGCCCGAGAGGCCCGGCATGGTGAGGTCGGAGACGACCAGATCCGCCGGCTCCCGCGCGAGCGCCTCCAGCGCCGCTTCGGCGCTCTCGCAGCACTCGACCTGCGCCTGCCCTTCGAGGGCCTCGCGCGCCAGCTCACGGGTGAAGCGGTTGTCGTCGACGACGACGATCCGGTTGGGGCGTCGCGTGCCGCCGGTCATCTTCGCCTTTTCACTCCCACCACCATCAATCGGCGATCGGAGTTGCCGCCTTGAGACATGCTGGCGAGGCAATTTAGCCCCGCTGGCTTCCGACTAGAACATCCGACCGGCGGAATCGGCCTCGGGCGGGGGCAGCACCTGGGTCCAGGTCTTCCCGGCGTCCTTGCTGCGCATGATCTTGCCCTGTTGCCCCACGATCAGACCCGTGAGCCGCTGGGTGTCGAAAGCGATGTCGCGCATGAAGGTGAACACGGTCGGGATGCTCTGCGGGGGCGGAACCGCCCAGCGGATGCCGCCGTCGTCGGACACGCGGATGAAGCCCTTCTCGCCCACCGCAATTGCGCGGCCGTTCACCGCCGCCACCGAGAAGAGCGCCTGCTTGCGGTCCGTCTGCTCGTAGCTCCAGCTGCGGCCTCCGTCCTGGCTGCGCAGGCTCACGCCGCCCAGGCCCGCGATCAGACCGGCGTTCTCGTCCTGGAAGCGCACCGTGAA
>Ga0184637_10001975_pt1 | contig 13377 bp, 16 predicted proteins | sample PLM3_127_b2_FD_133143 | JGI IMG/M metagenome (GOLD analysis project Ga0184637, IMG submission 133143) | Groundwater sediment microbial communities from an aquifer in East River, Colorado, USA - PLM3_127_b2 | ecosystem: Environmental > Terrestrial > Soil > Riparian zone | place: USA: East River...
CAGATGCTTCACCAGGTTCGCCAATTGCTGCTTCAGCCCTTCGATGTCGTCGCGAATGGCATCGATGTCCTTTGTATTTCTTGAAGTCGAAGCGCGCGCCATTTTTCCGCTCCCTGGCAAGAGACAAAAACTCCGCGTATCTGAGACATGCTTCAGTCGTACGAAACCCGACTATCGCGGCTTCGTTCCCCAACGCGGCTATCGGTTATCCATAGCGCGCCGACAGTGCGGTTGAGCCCGGTTCGACAAACGACCGCCCTCCTCGCCAATGCGTCGGGAGGGCGGCGGTTGTCGATAGGCGCTCCTTCTAGCGCCGGCGGAACAGGAATCCGGCCAGCAGGCCGATGCCGACGCCGATCGCCAGGCTGGTGAGCGGGTGCTCGGACACGCGGCTACGGAAGGATTCGACCGCTTCCGCGGCTTCCGCCTGAACGCGATCGGCACCTTCTCTGACGCCGTCCTTGACTGCGTCCGCCGCCTTCGTGACCTTCTCCTTCATCATGTCGGCGGCAGCGCCGCCGGCATCACGCAGGTCGGCCCGGGTCGTGGAATAATTCGCCATGGCATAATCCTCCAATGCTTGGTTGGGTGGTGCGACTAACTCGCGTGCTTCGGGCCGGGCTTTCCTGACGCCTCCAGGAAGAAGCAGGGAGGCCCGCAATGTGGGCCTCCCTCGACGCTGCAACTCCGCCGCCGATCTCGTCGGCGACACGCGTCACACTCGTTTAGTGCTTCTTGCCGGCCTCGTAGCCCGGCTTGTTCTCCGGAAGACCACGACCATGGCTCTGACCGGGCTTCTGGCCCGGCTTCACGACCTTGCCGTCGCCGTCGGTGTCGACACCAACCAAGCTGTCGTTGTCCTGCCGGCGCGGCTCCGCGGCCGACTGGCTCCGGGTCGATTGGTTCTGGCCGGGCTGGTTCTGGCCGGACTGATTTTGGGCGGACTGATTCTGGGCGGAGCGATGCTCGCGCTCACGGTCCTGCTCCGGCTTGTTGGGCGAGAATCGGCTCTGCTCCGATTTCTCTCGCTGCGTCTTTTCCTGTTCGGCCTGCGGATTGTTCGCCATGACATTTCCTTTCCGTTCCTGACGGCTATGTGCCGTATGAAGAGAACGCATCGGAGCGGCGAAGGTTGCATCCCCGGGACGCGATGTCGCGGCGCATGCGCGATGAAACGTGCGGCCCTCGACGCCGGATCTACGCCGCGTCCGGGGCCGATATCCGCGGATCAGATGTATCCGCCGGAAACGCTGATTATCACCAGAATGAGCAGCACGATCACGATACTGCTGGGGGCGTAGCCCCACGAGCGGCTATAGGGCCAGGCCGGCAGGGCGCCCACCAGCATCAGGATCAGAATGATAAGCAGAACGGTCATCAGCATGTCGATCTCTCCCTGGTTTTCTATGCGGCAAGTAACGGTCGTCCACACCCACCGGCATGGACAGAAGTTCGGTCTAATCTCCGAATTAAACCTAAATATTCGGAGCGAGTTCCTCTGCCGAACCTGCTAAAAGCGCTGTGAAGACATTCGCCCGGCGTTGACCGGACTTTGGGTTCCCTCCAGGATGCCGTCCGCCAAACCTCGAGATTTCGGAGCCACCTCGGCTCCAAGCCAAGGTGCCGAATTGCTGGATACCCGTATCAATGAAGCGGAGGCATCGCGAGTTCCCGCGATCACGCCAGCAGCCAGGGAGCTGACGGCGCAAGCGAACCGCCGCCGCCAGATGGTGATCCTGCTGGCGGCCTTCGGCCTCCTCGTCGGCGTCGTCGTGGTCGCGGGATATCTGGTGTTCGAGAACCGGAGAATCGGCGCCAATCTGCTTCGCTCGCAACAGATCGTCGCCAGCCTGGCGCAGTTGCTGTCCTTGCTGCAGGATGCGGAGACTGGACAGCGCGGCTATCTGCTCTCCGGCGATCCCATTTATCTGGCGCCATACTACAACGCCACGGACAAGATCGCGCCGACGTTGACGGCGGTTGAGACCCTGACCTTGGACAATCCACGCCAACAGGGCGAGATTCCGCGCCTGAGATCGGTGGTCGCCAAGAAACTCGACGAATTGGCGCAGACCATCGCAATGATCGACCGGGGCGATCGCGCCGGCGCGCTCGCCATCGTCGCCGGAGATTCCGGCAGGGTGGCGATGGATGAGATCCGCGCGGTGATCGCGCAGATGGCCGAGGAAGGGAACCGGAGGCTGAACAACCGCCTGGCCTCATGGACCAGGAATGGCGACTGGCTTTTTGCCATGCTGTTCGGCGCCGTGGTTCTGGTCATCATGGTGACCACCCTGACCATGATCAGCGCGCGCTCGTACATCGCAGCACTCGAATCGGCGCGGAACCAGTTGCGGAGCGCGAACGAGAGTTTGGAGCAGCGGGTGCGCGAACGAACGGCGGAAATCCAAGAAGCGAATGAGGAGATCCAGAAGTTCGCCTATGTCGTCAGCCACGATCTGCGTTCGCCGCTGGTCAACATCATGGGGTTCACCAACGAGCTCGCGATGATCCGCGGCGAGTATACGGTATTGCACGGTTCCAACATCGATCCGCAATCGCCTCCGCCGCGCGAGCTTGCCAAGGTCGACGCCGATTTCGCCGAATCGCTCGACTTCATCAGGCAATCGACGTCGAAGATGGATGGGTTGATCAACGCCGTGTTGAAACTCGCCCGCTCCGGGCAGCGCCAGTTCAAATACGAGCAACTGGACATGACGGCGATTGTCGAGAGCATCGCCACGACCCTGAAGCACCAGGCCGCCGCCGGCAACGCCGAGATCGTCATCGAACCTCTGCCGTCGCTGATCGGCGACCGGCTGTCGGTGGACCAGATCTTCGCCAATCTCCTGGATAACGCCATCAAGTATCTTGATGCCATGCGGCCCGGCCGGATCGTGGTGCGCGGCAAGGCCGCGAGTAGCTTCGTCCGCTTCGATGTCGAAGATAACGGTCGCGGCATCGATTCGGCCGATCTGCAGCGCATTTTCGAACTGTTCCGGCGCGCCGGGCCGCAGGACCGGCCGGGTGAAGGCATCGGCCTTGCCCACATTCGCACGCTGATCAGGCGGCTGGGCGGCAGGATCGGCTGCCAATCCGAGCTCGGCAAAGGCACCACGTTTTCCGTATGGCTGCCGCAAGGCGAGCCACGGCAATGAGCGGAAATGGGGACGACGCGCCATGAATGAACCTGTCAAGATCATCATGATCGAGGACGACCCGGGTCATGCCAGATTGATCGAGCGCAACATCCGTCGCGCCGGCGTGACCAACGAGATCATCCCTTTCGAGACGGGTCGGGCGGCCCTGGATTTCATTCTCAGCGATGGCACGGCGGCGCGGGGCGGCGGCGGGGAGAGGTCATACCTGATCCTGCTCGATCTCAACCTGCCCGACATGAGCGGGGTCGACATCCTGGCCAAGCTGAAAGCGAGCGACAGGGCGCATCGGATTCCGGTGGTCGTGCTGACGACCACCGACGACAAGGTCGAGATCGCGCGCTGCTACGATCTGGGATGCAGCGTCTACATCACCAAGCCGCTGGAATACGAGGCCTTTGCCAATTCAGTGCGCCAGCTCGGCTTGACCTTCTGCATCATGCAAATCCCCATCATTTCGTGAGATAACCGTGCCGCATCGAATTCCTGGCATCCTCTACATCGACGACGATGAAGGCCTGCGCCGGCTCGTGCAGAACGAGCTGCAACGGCACGGCATTCAGATCTCCGTCGCCGACAGCGGCCGCGACGGGCTGGAGAAGGCGTCGACCGGCGCGTTCGATGTCATCGGCCTCGATCACTTCATGCCCGGCGAGAACGGCCTCGATATTCTCGCGGCGCTGAAGCGCCTGCCCAACGATCCGACGGTGATCTATGTCACCGGCAGCGACGATATCAACGTCGCGGTGGCGGCGCTCAAGTCGGGGGCCGGCGACTTCGTGATCAAGGATGTCGAGGGTCATTTCCTGACCTTGCTGCGCAAGTCCTTCAGCGCCGCGGTCGCGCAGATCCAATTGAAGCGGGCAAAGCAGTTCGCCGAGTCCGAGATCCGCGCGGCGAATGTCCGGCTGGAACGCCTCGCCGCCAAGCAGGCGGCGATGCTGCGCGAGATGAACCATCGCATCGGCAACAGCCTTCAGCTCATCACCTCGATGATCAGGCTGCAGGCCTCCTCGACGCAGGATCTGGAGGCGCGCGAGGTGCTGCGGCAGACGGCCGAGCGGGTGATTGCGGTGGCGCAGGTGCATCAGCGGCTCTACACGTCCGACGACGTCCGCTATGTCCAGATAAAGCCCTACCTGACCCAGTTGATGGCCGAGCAGCAAATCGCCGCCAAGGAGCGGGGCTGCGAGCTGGTTATCGACGTGGCGGAGTTGCGCCTGACGACTGACCAGGCGATTTCCGTCGGCATCATCGTCAGCGAACTGGTGACCAATGCGCTGAAATACGCCTATCCCTGCGATGGCGGACCGATCCGCGTCAGCCTGCGCACGTCGCCCGACGGCATGTGCGAGCTGGTGGTGGAGGATGACGGCGTGGGACGTGGCGACGCTTCGGAAGTGCAAGGCACCGGCGTCGGGACCCGCATCGTGGACGCGATGGCAAAGAGCCTGGGCGCCGCGCAGTTATTTGACGAGCGGCACAAGGGCATGCGGGCGATCGTCCGCTTCACGCCCGGCAGCGGCGAAGAAGATGGCGAGGCCGCCGACACCCAAGCTTGATCGCGGGACCGCACCCGACGTCAGGCGCGCCGACGTCCGGCAAAGACCAGCGCGATGCCCGCCGCGACGGCGGCGAAGGCCGCGACGTCCGGGATCTGGATGGTGTGCTCCTGGTCCGCGGTGGCGACGAGCGGACCAACCTCCAATACCTTCTCCTCCGTCGTGTAGGAGAAGCGGCCGAGAGCCAGACCGGCGATCCCGGCGACGATCAATAGCAGACCCACGATGGACAGCGGCTTCAACGGTTGCCTCCTCTTTGGCGGTTCCGGAATGTGAAACTGCGCCGGGCGCGCGGAACGATCGATGCTGAGGGCCTCAACTTCGGGCCGGTCTTATCCTTTGGCGCGCCGGCCGATCACCCGTTGGGGATCAACGCCGGTTTCGAGCGACTCCGTCAGCACGTCCTTATCGGCGTCCGTCATCTCGCTTCGCGAAAGCCGGAGCTTGTTACCCTCGAGCAGGTCCTTCAATTCCGCGCGCGCCCTGGAGACTCGGCTTTTCACCGTCCCGACGCGGCAGCCGCAGACCGCGGCAGCCTCCTCATAGCTGAGGCCGCCGGCGCCGACCAGGGTCAGCATTTCGCGATGGGTGTCGGTGAGCTGGAAGAAGGCGCGACGGAAATCGTTGAACGCGAGCGCCGATTCCTGCGTCGGCTCGATCGACGGCTCCAAGCCCGGCATGTCATCGATCGACGAGAATCGCGACGATTGCCGCCGTCGGCCGTTGTAAAAGAGGTTGCGCAGGATGGTGAAGATCCAGGCCTTGAAGTTGGTGCCCGGCGTGAACTGGTGCATCGCGCCGAGCGCGCGCACCACCGCGTCATGGGTCAGATCGTCGGCCTCTTCACGGTTGCGCGTCAGCGATCGCGCGAAGGCGCGAACATGAGGGACCGCGTCGAGAAGTGTGGCCTCGAACTCCGATCGATCATTCTGCTCCTTCGCAACGTCCATCGACACTCTCCCGTCCTCCTACCTTGGGCGCGCGTAGGAATTTGTCTTTTCGTTTGGGGCAGCCCTGCCGGCGTTCTTAGGTCGCCTTGCGGGCCTTCAGTTGCGTGATAAGGCGAGCGAGACCGTCCGGCAGCGGCTCGTTTACGACATCGACATAGAGCTTGTTCAGCTCCTCGTCGAACCAGCGGTCCAGGGCCTTCGGCGGTTTCGCCAGCCGATCGCCGCTCGCCGCCTTCTTGCTTTCGATGCCCACGTCTTGATCTTTCTCTTTTGAACTCACGATGGCCCGCCGTCCAAAATTTCCAAACCGTCCAAAACTGCCAAAACTGTTGTGTCTCTCAGCCGGCAAGCGCCGCGGCAAGCCGGCTTTGACCGCTATTCCCGCCACCGGTGAGGATAGCTACGGAAGCTAGGAAAATCGTCAATTCGGCTGCATAATCGGCACCCCGGCATCAGCCCCCAAGTGCACCAACCAAAGTGCACCAAGCCGATTTTTGCGACCGATAGGGAACCCGGCGTGGTCCTGCGGGTTCCCAACCACAAGCAAAAAAACTTCCGACCGATCCTTTTCAACGCAAGGGGTGGCATCGTGGCTGACAATTCCGACGAAATCATCAGTAATATCAAATACTTGCGTCGGTATGCGCGAGCTTTGGTCGGCTCGCAGCAGGTTGGCGACCAGTATGTACGGGTCTGCCTCGAAACCCTGCTGGCGGAACCCGACCGGCTCCCCGCCGGGACCGATATACGGCTGGGTCTGTTCCGCCTGTTCCACCAGGCATGGAGTAGAACCGGCGCGGCGGTGGCGGGTTCCGAGCCGAATGAAAGCGACGCCGCCAATCTGGTCGATCTGTCGGTGGAATCGCGACTGCAGGCGCTCCCCACGCCGGAACGGCAGGTGCTGCTGCTGACCTCGCTCGAGGGATTCTCCCCGGCGGAGGCGGCGCAGATCCTCGGCGTCCCGGAAGCCGAGGCCAGGCAGCTCCTGGTCTCCGCCTGGAATGCGGTCAATCAGCAGGTCGCCACCTCGATCCTGGTGATCGAGGATGAACCGGTCATCGCGCTCGATATCGCCGCGCTGGTGTCGGATCTCGGCCACAAGGTGGTCGGCATCGCCTCCAGCCAGAAAGAGGCCATTACAATGGCGCGCGAGTTTAAACCCGGACTGATCCTGGCGGATATCGATCTCGGCTCCGGCGGGTCGGGATTGATCGCCGTGACCGAGATCCTGCAGAGCGCCACCGTGCCGGTGATCTTCGTCACCGCCTATCCGGAGCGGCTGCTGACCGGCGAACGGCCGGAACCGACCTATCTGGTCACCAAACCTTTCGAATCGGACACGCTGAAAGTGACCATCTCCCAGGCTCTGTCATTCTCCCGCGTGGAGGATCGCAAACAGGTCGCCGTCTAGTCGCCGCATCCGCCGGGACCGCAGCAATCGGACGCATGGCGCGATCCGGTCGCTGTAGGACCGGCGCAACATCGGCGACCAGAGGGCATATCTTCATAGAGTTTCATGCGTGATCTTGGGGCCAATTCGAAGCAACGCCAGCGACCGGTTTCGCGCCTCGCGCCGGCGGCGGCGCGTGCGTCATCCGCGTTCTTGAATCCGGCTGGATGGCGGCCTGGGACGGTAATCGGGCGGCGCCCATGATGGGCCGGTTTCTGAAGCCGCTGCGACACCGGCTGATCCTGCTGTTCGCGATCGTTCTGGTGGTGCCGAGTATTTTCGGCATCCTGTCCGCCGTTGACCGTTATCGGGCCCAGGAATCAGCCGCGCTCCAATCGGTCGCCCGCTACACCACCCTGGCCTCGAACTACGAAGCCAATCTGCTATTGCAGTCGCAGCGCATCGCCGAGAGCCTGGCGCGCGAGGCTGTGGTGCGCGCGGTCCTCGGCGGCACCGCGGATGGCACCATGACGGCGGAATGCAATGCCGTCCTGTTGCAGGCGGCGCAGCCCTATACGGCTTACGGTACCGCCGTCATCTTCAATCCGGCGGGCCAGCCGGTTTGCGTTTGGGACACAAACAAGACCGTGGTGAACGTCGCCGACCGGGCGTGGTTTCAGCAGGTCATGGCGAGTGGCACATTTACCGTGAGCGGCAAGTTGGTATCGCGTGCGCTGGGCGAACCGATCATCGCCTTTGCCGCGCCGCTCAAGGACGCGAATGGCGCCCTGCAAGGCGTGATGGCGCTGGGAATCCGGCTGGGCTGGCTTGCCTCCATCGGCCAAGAGTCCGGACTGCCGCCGGAGAGCGCCGTCTATCTGCTGGATCGGAACGGCGACGTCCTGGTCACGTCGCAGCGCAGGGGCGAAGAGGACGCCAATGCGCTGCCGGCCGATCTGGATCTGTCGATCATCCTGCATAGCGACGAGCGAACCTTCCAGGCGGCCGGCGTCGATGGCGTGCCGCGCGCCTATGGAGTCTATTCCATCGGGCAAGGCCAATTGTTCACGTTGCTGGGCTTGCCGCGCGATACGCTGATCGGACCGCTGCGCCGCGATCTCTGGATTCAGATCGCCGTGCTGTGCGTGGTTTCCATCGCCGGCATGGTCGCCGCACTGATCGGCGCGCGCATTCTGGTGACCCGCTGGACGGACAAGCTGACGGCCGCGGCGCGTTCGATGAATCTCGGCAACCTCGCGGCCGAGACGGAGCTGCGCGGCGCGCCGATCGAGTTCCTCGAACTCGGCGAGACCCTGCGCGGCATGGCGGCGCGCATCGAGGCGCGCGAAGCCGAATTGCAGGTCTCGCTCAATCAGAAGCAATTGATGCTGCGCGAAATCCATCACCGGGTGAAAAACAACCTGCAAATGGTCACCAGCCTGATAAACCTCTATGCCCGGCTGCCCAAGGGCGACGAGTTCAAGCACGCTTTCGCCGATGTCCAGCTCCGCATCAACACGCTGGCCCTGGTGCATCGCCATCTGTACGAGAGCCAGGATCTGCAGGACATCGATTTCGCCCCCTTCATGGCCAATCTCTGCGCGCTGCTGCAGGACGGGTCCGGCATCCCGCCGCGGCAGGTGCGATTGGTCGCCAAGATTCCCAGCTTGCGCATGAATGGCGACCGGGCGATGCCGCTGGCCTTGCTCACCACCGAACTGGTCACCAATTCCTTCAAGCATGCTTTCCCACGGGGACGGACCGGAGCGATCAGGGTCGAATTGACGATCGATGCCGCCGACAACGCGGTGCTGACGGTCGCCGATGACGGCGTCGGACCGCCGCCCGGCGAGCACCACGAGTCCCTGTCCTCTGCTCAGATGTCGATGGGACGCGCCTTGATCGAGGCTTTCACCAAGCAACTCGGTGGCACGCTTTCCGTCTCGGGACCGCCGGGGATGACGACGACACTGAGGTTTCATCTGCACGGCATGTGGCCGCAGGCGGGTACGGAAGCGGCGGCCGTCTAGCCGCGATGGGTAATCATAAGCGGCACGCTTCGCTGGGGCGTCAGCAGAATGCTTCGCTCGGCGCGGCGAGGGAGCCGACGAAGCGCAGGATCTCGCTGGGCCTGGCGGGCTTGGGGATGTAGCCCACGGCGCCCGCCGAATCGGCCTTGGCGCGCAAATCCCGTTCCGCGCTGATCATGATCGAGCGGACAAGGTGTCGGGTCTTCAAGGTGCGCACCACCTGCGTTCCCGTCCCGCCATCCTTCAGGCCGATATCGACGATCGCCAGATCCAGGGGCGTGGCGTCCGCCACCGCCATGGCTTCCGAGAAACTCTCGGCGATGGCGACAACCCTATGGCCGCCATCCTCGAGCGACGCGGTAATGTCCGCGGCGGTCAGCGGATCGTCTTCAACAATCAACACACGCACAATCGGCCTACTTTCAATATGTCGCACGCCGGGTCATCGAGTGCTTAAATGACGATCCGATGGCCCTAATGCTTTTTAACCCGGCAACGAAAGAGTCGTTGCACGTGTGGGGGCGACATTCGCCCCGAATATCGCCCGTAGAGCACAAGGTAGGGCGCAATATTGGGGGAAGAAAGTCGCGCGAGAGGTGAACGGAGCTATCTTCCCGGGGCTATTTCTCGGGACGTGCCAGGACTGCGGCCTCAAGCTCGTCGAGCTCGCGTCGCGGCTCTTTCAGCCCTTTGAGCACTTCGGTCCGTTCGTTATCGGACAAGGCGGTGCCACGCGGCGAGTTGGGCAGTATGGTGCGCCGCACCGTATCAAGCAGCCTGCCGACCGCACCCGGGATGTCCAAGGCTTCGGTCAGAACGTCGCCGAAGTGTTGCGGCGCCTCATTGGTATTGGCGGCGAGCTGGCGCGTATACGCCTCCAGAAACGGCGCGCGTCCGGTCTCGGCGAAACATGCCGCATCCAGCTTCACCGCGGTCTCCAGGCTCGGCCTGCCGGCGCGATCGGGATCGGTGTAGTCTCGGATCGTCTTCGGAGACAGCCCAGTGGCCTTGCCCGCCTTCGCGGCGGTGAGAATGCGAACCACCTCAAAGGCGGCGTCCTCGAAACTTCCAGCGCTGCGCAGCTTGGTCATCGCGACCTCCTTTCGATAGCCGAGACACAAATGAATCGCGGTCTCGGTGGCGTCGTTTCGGCGATACGTGATCGGCGATACGTGATCCCTGGCCCCTAGAGGACGGGCCGAGCCGCCGGCGGCGACCGCCCGGATCAACCGGTCCAAAGCTCGGCGCCGCGGTCGGTGGGCGCCAGGCAGGCCCGGAGTCGAGGACTTGGCCGGCGAGCGATCAACGGAACAGAAAGTAGATCAAGATCAGGACTGGGATCGGCACGCCGAGCAGCCAAAGAAACGCGTATCTCACCGTCTTGTCCTCCACCATTGACAGATTCGCAGAACCCCACCGCGCTCCCTCGCGGAGCGGTGGACAAATCGCCACCACGCCGGATCGATCAATCTGGCGACCCGGTATCGACGAACAAACGCGACGAGGTAAGTTTGGTTCCGTCCTGGAACCGGCGCGGCGGGCGCGGCGCCGGCGATTTGGGAAGGCGATTACGACGCCGCGCGGGCTTTCTTCGTGGATTCCCGAGCGCCATCGCCCGGCATTTCGATGCCGCCGGACTTGGCCGGACCAGATTTCTCCGGATCCGCTTCCGCGCCCATCTGCGCGACGATCTTGTGAATCTTCCGCACCAGTTCGGCGGTGCGACCGGGTTCATCGCCCTTGCTCTGCGAGGGCATGTTCTCTTCGGAGGCGACCAGCAGCAGTTGAAGATCATAGTCCCACTGCTGCAGCAGCTTCAGCTTCTGCTCGCGCGTCAGATCCGCATGTTGCTGGATCTCCTCGGGCGATCCAAAAACCTTCGATACATCAAGCAGCGCCTTCTCGAAATCTTGCTTGTCCATCGTTCCCTCCATCAGGGCGCGCGCCACGGAACCGGATTCCATGCGCCGCATCTGACAGGAACGCCGTGACCGCTTCTTTGTTCCGGCGTTCCCGCATGCAACTCCCGTGGCCCCTGGGTGTTTCCTGATTGTTTTCGAGCTTTCCCTCGCGAATCAAGGAGATGAACATGAAGATGTCATTCAAGGTTGGAACGGCGGTCGCGCTGTTGCTGACCGCGTCGCCGACGGTTGTCCTGGCCGAAGGCACGGCGGCGGATCCGTCGGCCGCCACCACGACCACGACCCAAACCACGGCCGAGGTCGATGCCGGCAAGCTGATCGGCCAGGACGTTGCCGACGCCGGCGGCAACACGGTCGGCGAGATCGACAGCGTCATGCTCGATGCCAACGGCAAGGTGCAAGCGGTCGTGATCGATGTCAGTTCGTGGCTCGAAGCGGAGAAGCTGATCTCCGTGCCGTGGACCGATCTGCAGATCTCGGGCGACAACAAGGTCACCAGCAATCTGACCAAGGAAAACGCGACCGCGGCAACGGCCTATGCCTATGCCGACCCGGCCTATAAGGGCACGGTCTTCACCGACGGCACCGTAGTCGGCGCCGGCACGGGCGTTGAGCCCGCGATGACGCTGGGCACGCCGGTGAAGAACAGCGACGACTCGATCAACGCCAGCCAACTCATCGGCCTCAATGTCGAGAGCAACACCGGCGAGAAGGTCGGCGAGATCGGCGAAGTGATCCTGGACAATGGCGGCAAGGTGCAGGGCGTCGTGGTCGATGTCGGCGGCTTCCTCGGAGTCGGCACGCATCCGGTACTGCTGAACTGGCAGGACGTCACATTTGCCGGCAGCGGCGATGACGTAAAGGCTGCTGTCACCGCGACCACCGATGGTCTGAAGCAACTTCCGGCCTATGAGCGGGTCGGCGAGTAGCGATCTAGCGATCGCGCTCCATGCGCGTGGGACGGGCCCAGGAATTTTTCCGGGGCCGGTTCCATTTTTCTTGACCCTCAGCTTTCGATGAAGGCGAGCAGGTCGGCGTTGAATTCCTCCGCCTGCAGTTCCGCCAGGCCGTGGCCGTAACCCTTGTAGATCTTCAATGCCGCCTTGGGGACGAGCTTCACCGATTCCAGGCCCGCGGCGACGATCGGCACGATTTGGTCGTCATCGCCATGGGCGATCAGCGTCGGCACGTCGATTTTCTTCAGATCCTCGGTGAAATCGATCTCCGAGAATTGCTTGATACAATCGAAGATCGGCTTGACGCCGCCCATCATGCCCTGGCGCCAGAAATTGTCCCGCACGCCCTCGGAGAACTTCGCCCCCGGCCGGTTATAGCCGTAGAAGGGCATGACGATGTCCTTGAAGAATTGCGACCGGTCCTTGGTCACGCCGGCGCGGATGCCGTCGAACACATCGATCGGCAGGCCCTTCGGATTGCGGTCGGTCTTCAGCATCAGCGGCGGCACCGCGCCCAGCAGCACCACCTTGCCCACCCGCTTGGTGCCGTGGCGGCCGATGCAGCGCGTCACCTCGCCGCCGCCGGTCGAATGGCCGACCATCACCGCGTCCTTGAGGTCGAGGGAGGCCATCAGCTCCGCCAGATCGTCGCCATAGGTGTCCATGTGATTGCCGTGCCAGGTCTGGTCGGAGCGACCATGGCCGCGGCGATCATGCGCGATGACCCGGTAGCCGCGCTGACCCAGGAACAGCATCTGCGCGTCCCACGCATCGGCCGTCAGCGGCCAGCCATGCGAGAACACCACGGGTCGGCCGGAGCCCCAATCCTTGTAGAAGATCTTCGTGCCGTCCTTGGTGGCGAGCATTGGCATTTTGGGCATCCCTTCCGATCGAAAGTTGGCGTGATGCGACAACAATAGCCAAGCGAGCGGACGTTTCGACCCTCAACTTCGTGTGGATTTATGCCGCGGTCTTCAGCCGGTTGCGCCGCGCGAATGCGGCAGATCCGTGACCGCCACCGGCCCGGAAAACTGCGCCAACGCGGCCGCGAAGAGAAACGCGTCGAAACCGTCCCCGGTCGCGCGCAATTCCCTCGGCAGCTCCCACCATGCCAAGGCAGGGCGCGCATGATGCACGCGATGCAGATTCATGTTGAGGATCAGCAGCCGGAACGGAGCCGGCAGCCGAAGATTACGCGCATAGGCAGGCCGGTCGATCGGCGTGGCAAAATGATAGACATTGTCGAAGACCGAGATCAGCAATCCGCGCACCAGCAGAAAGCCCGCCAGCATCGGCCAATGCGGTCCGAACAGAATGGCGGAGACGCCGATCAGCGCGGCGGCGAGCAAGGCATCGATCCGGATCGCGGCCAGTCGCCTGGGATCGAGGAACAGACGTTCCGCCGCCAG
>Ga0184637_10001976_pt1 | contig 13366 bp, 12 predicted proteins | sample PLM3_127_b2_FD_133143 | JGI IMG/M metagenome (GOLD analysis project Ga0184637, IMG submission 133143) | Groundwater sediment microbial communities from an aquifer in East River, Colorado, USA - PLM3_127_b2 | ecosystem: Environmental > Terrestrial > Soil > Riparian zone | place: USA: East River...
CCCCGTCGCCAACCGACACGCCAACCAGTACACCCACGCCGACCGACACGCCGACGGCGACTAACACCAACACGCCGACGCCATCGGACACGCCCACGTCCACTCCCACGGCGACCAGCACCTACACGCAGACAGCAACGTCCACGCCAACGCCCGTCCCCGCGAGCAGCCTGGTGCTGAACGGCACCGGCGCGTACGTCGAGGCGCCCCATGCGCCGGAGCTCGGCGCCTCCAGCTGGACCTTCGAGCTCTGGTTCAAAGACGAGCATGCCAGCGGCTACAACCACGCCCGCGGGCGACTGCTGACCAAGGGCGACATCAGCTCGGCGGAGGTGCCGTACTTCGCTTCGATCGGCTCGAATGTGCTGACGGTCGGCCTCCGAGCCGGCGGCATCGCTCGGACCCTCGCGTTCAATCTAGCCACGGGCGGCGTCTCGGCTGGCGCCTGGCACCACCTGGCCGCGAGCTTCAACAGTGCTACCCGCGTCCTGACCATCTACATCGACGGTGTCCAGCGCGCTCAGACCACCCTGACCGCGGTCAGCGCCGGCAACACCCTGCCGCTCATCATCGGTCGGAGCGGGACGGGCGGGGAGTACTTCCCCGGCAAGATCGACGACGTGCGGGTGTGGAACGGCGCGCGCGGGGGAACCGAGATCAACACCAACTACCAGGCTGAGATCAGCTGCGCATCGCCGGGGCTGGTGGGGTACTGGCGGTTCAACGAGGGAACCGGGCCCACCGCCGACGATTGCGCCGGCGCGACATCCGAGGATGCGACGCTCCAGGGTGGCGCGACCTGGTCCACCACCGATGTGCCCAATGTGCCGATTGGCCCAACCCCCACGTTCACGCCAACCCCGACGGCGACGTTGACGCCGACCCCGGGTGGGCCGACGAACACGCCCACGCTGACCCCCTCGCCGACCATCACGCCGAGTCCGGCGAACACGATCCTGCCGGGCGCAGCGAGCAGTCTGCTCGTGAATGGCGGCTCTGCCGACGCGCCCCACTCCGCCGAACTGGCCGTCTCCCACTTCACGTTCGAGCTGTGGTTCCGAGACGACCACACCCTGGGCTTCAATCACTCCACCCGGGGTCGCCTCCTCACGAAGGGCGACATCTCGTCGGCTGAGGTTCCGTTCTTCGCCTCGATCGCCTCCAATGTGCTAACTGTGGGGGTTCGCGCGGGCGCCTCGGCGCGCACTCTGACCTTCAATCTGGCCACAGGCGGCGTGTCCCCGACGACCTGGCACCATCTGGCCGCGACCTTCAACAGCACCACCCGTCAGCTGACGATCTATATCGATGGCGTCCAGCGCGCCCAGGGAACTCTCACCGCGGCCAGCGCGGGGAACGGCCTACCGCTCATCCTGGGCCGCAGCGGAACCTCCGGCGAGAACTTCCCCGGCAAGATCGACGACGTCCGCCTCTGGAACCTCGTCCGCACCGGCTCTGAGATCAGCGCCAACTACCAGGCTGAGATCGGGTGCGCCTCAGCGGGACTGGTGGGCTACTGGCGGTTCAACGAGGGGAGCGCCACCACCGCCGACGATTGCGCCGGGGGAACGTCTGAGGACGCAATCCTGCAAGGTGGAGCGACCTGGTCCACCGATGTGCCGAATACATTTTCTGGGCCGACACCCACGTTCACGCCGACTCCGACTGGTACGCGGACGCCGACCCCCGGCGGGCCGACCAACACGCCGACGGCGACTCCTTCGCCGAGCATCACACCGTCAATCACGCCGACTCCGAGCCTGACAAATACGCCGATCCCAGGTGCGGCGAGCAGCCTGGTGCTGAACGGCACGACCGCGTATGCCGAGGCGCCCCATTCAGCCGAGCTGGCGAGCTCCAGCTGGACCTTCGAGCTCTGGTTCCGGGACGAGGACCCCGCCGGCTTCAACCACACCGCCCGCCGCCGGCTCCTCACCAAGGGCGACATCGCTTCGGCTGAAGTCCCGTACTTCGCCTCGATCGCCTCCAATGTCCTAACCGTCGGGCTCCGGGCCGGCGGCTCGGCGCGCACCGTGACCTTCAATCTGGCCACGGGCGGCGTCTCCTCGACGATCTGGCACCATCTGGCCGCGAGCTTCAACAGCTCCACCCGACAGCTAACGATCTACATCGATGGCGTCCAGCGTGCCCAAAGCACTCTCACCGCGGCCAGCTTGGGCAACACCCTGCCGCTCATCCTGGGGCGGAGTGGGACGGGCGGGGACCATTTCCTCGGGAAGATCGACGACCTCCGTATCTGGAATGTCGTCCGCACCGCACCCGAGATCAGCGGCAATTACCAGATTGCGATCGGATGCGCCTCGCCTGGGCTGGTGGGGTACTGGCGCCTTAACGAAGGGAGTGGCCCCATTGCTGACGATTGCGCCGGCGCAACGTCCGAGGATCTGATCCTCCAGGGTGGCGCCGCCTGGTCTACCACCGATGTGCCCGCGCTGATCGGTTCGGCTGCGAGCGAACTATTGGCGGGCGATGCGGCGATCTTGAGCGACCACGAAGAGGTTGAGGCGATCGAGACTGACGAGGAGCCGGCGGTGGCCCGCTACCCGGAAGTGACCGAGAGGGTGGTGTTTGCCGCGGGGCGGCCGAGCGCGGCCCCAGTTGGGAGCTCGGGTCCCGCTGTTCCGTGGTGGCAGCAGCTCGCCGAGAAAACTCGACGGCTGCTCGGCGACAGCTGGAATAGCTTGACTTCCCCCTTCGTCTGATAACGCCCATCCGAGAAGCGCTGAGAGGACGCGGCGAGCCCGCGAGCTGGGCCACTGTGTCACGCCGCGTCGAACAGGCCCTTCAGCTCGGGAACAGCCTCCCCATGCTCGAGCCTGTCGGCCAAGACTCGCAGAGCGAGCGCTTGGGTCCTGGCAAGCGCCTCCTCGCGCGTATCGCCGTAGGCGAGTACACCGGGTAGCTCCTTGAGCTCGGCCAGCCAGCGCCCATCGACCTCGCGCTCGGTTTCGATGACCAGTGGCGATGTTTGCATGGCAGCACAGGATAGCACTGCGTGACCCGTCTGTGACCAGGTGACACAAATCGCTGAGACAGAAACCTTGCCTTAGCGTTATTCTGTCAATAGAACAATAGTTCTAATACAGAGGGCGCTTCGGTGGACGACGGCCACGCCAGCTTACCTGCATCACTAACGCCCCGCGAGCGCGGGCTCCGCCGCTTGCTCGCGGACGTCGAGCTCTTCAGCCGCCACGTGGTCGGCACGCCGCTGCGACCCTATCAGCTCGAGCCGGCGCGCGCCATCCTCGACTCGGTGCTCCACCGCCACGGCCGCACCTTCACCATCATGATGAGCCGCCAGGCGGGCAAGAACGAGCTCTCCGCTCAGCTCGAAGCCTACCTCTTGAACCTCTTCCAGCGCCGGGGCGGGGCCATCGTCAAGGCCGCCCCCACCTTCCGCCCGCAGATCGTGAACAGCATGCTCCGCCTCGAGCGCGCGCTGGAGAACGACCTCAACCGCGGCCGCTGGAGCCGCCAGCTCGGCTCGCTCATCCAGCTCGGCCGCGCCCGCGTGTTCTTCTACTCCGGCGAGCCGGAGAGCCACGTCGTCGGGGCCACCGCCAGCCTCCTCCTCGAGATCGACGAGGCCCAGGACTTCGACGAGGAGAAGTACCTCAAGGACTTCCGCCCGATGGGCGCCACCACGAACGTGACGACGGTCCTCTACGGTACCGCCTGGACCGCCGATACGCTGCTGGAGCGCGCCCGACGCGAGAACCTGCGCCTCGAAGCCAGCGACGGCAAGCAGCGCGACTTCCGCTACCCCTGGCTCGCGGTCGCCGAGCACAACGCGGACTACCGCGCGTACGTCGAGGCGGAGATGGCCCGCATGGGCCCCGAGCACCCGCTCATCCGCACCCAGTACCTGCTCGAGCCGCTGGAGAGCACCGGTCGCCTCTTCTCCGAGACCCAGCTGGCGCAGCTGCGCGGCGGCCATGGCCGCCTCGTAAGTCCCGAGTCGCGAGTCGCGAGTCACGAGACAGATCGCGAGGCCGACCCGAGACTCGGGACCCGTGACTCGGGACTCTACGTGGCGGGAATCGACATCGCCGGCGAGGACGAAGAGGCGGAGGACGCCGCGCTCCGCTCACTCAAGCCCCGCAAAGACTCCACCGCCGTCACCATTTGCGAAGTCGAGCTCGGCAAAGAGCCGAGCCTCCGGGTCGTCCAGCACTACTGGTGGACGGGCCGGAAGCACCGCGAGCTGTTCCCACAGCTCGTCGACCTCCTGAAGCGGGTCTGGCATTGCCGCGCCGTCGTGGTCGACGCGACGGGCGTGGGAGCCGGCGTGGCCAGCTTCCTGGTGGGCGCTCTCCCGATGGTCGCCCGCCCCTTCATCTTCAGCGCCACATCGAAGAGCGCCCTCGGCTACAGCCTCCTCGCCGCCGTCAACGGCGGGCGGTTGCAGATGTACGCGGACGATGGCTCGCCGGAGAGCATCGAGTTCTGGCGCGAGGCGCAGCTCGCCCGCACTGCCCTGCACGAGAACCAGCGGCTCTCCTTCTACGTGGACCCACGCGAGGGCCACGACGACCTGCTGATGTCTCTCGCCCTGGCGGTCGAGGCCGCGGCCGACGCAGAGCCGCGCTTCGCCCGCGGGCGAAGCAGTTCCGAGTCGCGAGTCCCGAGTTCCGAGTCGGGAACGGGTTCCGAGTTCCGAGTCTCGGGTCCCGGGTCCGGCAGGGCACGCGGCCTGGCTCCCAGAAGCCATCGAGGTGAGAGCTGATGCCTCTTACCTTCTTCAAGCGGGCAACCCGCGACTCGGGACTCGCGACTCGGGACTCGCGACTCGAAAGCGCCGAAGCGCTAAGCGCGAGGCTTCGCTCGCGGGACGGTGAGCGCCTGCGCCGCTATCGCGAGCTGCTGGACTTCTACGAGGGCATCCACTTCGCCGCGAGCCGCAGGGGCCGCACGAACCTCGTCGTCAACTACGCCCGCGCCGTGGTGAACAAGGGCGTGTCGTACCTGTTTGGCAGAGGCGTGCATATCTCTGTTTCACCCCAGGGGCCACTGGGGGCTCCGCTCCCAGCGTCACCCGGGGGTCTGGGGGCAGAGCCCCCAGTGTCGCCCGAGCAACTGCTCGGTCGGCTGGCGGAGGACAACGACCTCGACCTGGTGCTGCTGCAGGCTGCTACCAATGCCTCGGTTCTGGGTGATGCCGTCCTCAAGGTCTTTGTCGAGTTCGCCGGGCGCGTGCGCCTGGTCAACGTCGATCCCTTCAACGTCTTCCCCACGTGGGCGGGCGATGATCTGACGCTCCGCGAGGTCTCACTCACCGGTCGCCTCTCCGCCGCGGAAGCCGCCGAGCGGTATGGAGTCACGAGTCGCGAGTCGCGGGTCGCGAGTGACTCAGGACTCGGAACCCGGGACTCGGGACCGACCGTCGCAACGGTAGAAATCTGGTCGGACCAGCGCTACCGCCTCGTCGTCGGCAGCGAGACCGTCCACGATGGGCCGAACCCCTACGGGTTCATCCCCTTCGTCCACGTTCCGAACCTGCAGCCGCCCAATAGCCGCTGGGGCATATCCGACCTCGTGGACCTGATCCCGCTCAACCGCGAGTTGGACGAGCGCATGAGCGACCAGGCGGATGTGATCCGCTACCACGCGGACCCGCCCGTCGTCTTCAAGGGTGTCGAGGAGCATTCTGACCTGCCCGTCGGCCCAGGCACGGTGTGGGACCTGCCGCGCGACGCGGACGTCTCCCTGCTCGAGTGGCGCGGAAACGCCCCCGCCCTCCAGGAGCACATCGACCGGGTGCTGCGCGCGCTCTACGAGGTCACCGAGACGCCGCGCACCAGCTTCGGCGACTCCGGGCGGCTGCTCTCCGGCGTCGCGCTCGAGACCGAGCTGCAGCCCCTCGTCCAGCGCACGCTGCGCAAGCGCGTCAGCTGGTCCGCGGCGCTGCGCCGCTGCAACCAGATGCTGCTCGTGCTAACCGAGCGCGTTTCCGGCCTGGCGCCGGGCACCTTCGCGCCCTACCGCAGCCAGATCGTCTGGCCGCCCATGCTCCCGCGCGATGACGAAGCCGAGGCCAGACGGAACCTGGCGCTGGTGGAGGGCGGCCTGCTCTCCCACCGGGGAGCAATGGATGCCCTCGGCGATCTGGACCCGGAAACCGAGCTGCAGCGCGTGATCGACGACAGACAACGAGTCGCGAGTTCCGAGTTCCGAGTCACGAGTCCAGAAACGAAGGGCTCGACGCGCGACTCGGGACTCGTGACTCTGGACTGAAGGAATGAGCAATGAAGTGCAGGCGCTGTGCAGGCCCGATGTTTCCCGACGAGGAGGGCGAGCGCTTCTGCCTGATGTGCGGCGAGCGGACCTACGACTGGCTGGGAGGATTCCTGGATCGGCTGCTGGACGCCATGGAGCGTCAGGCCCTCAAAGAGACGCGAGCGAGTTACGAGTCACGAGTTCCGAGTTCCGAGGGGACGCGGAGCTTGAGACTCGGGACTCGGGACTCGGGACTCGGGACTCGGGACTAGATAGATGACCACACGAGCCCAGCTCCGCACCACCATCCGCACCGAGCTGAATGACTCCGGCGGCACGGCCCTGTGGTCCGATGCGCTCCTGAACGAGTTCATCACCCAGGCCATCCGCACCTACTCCCGCGAGCTCCCCAAACAGGCCAGCTCCACGATCACCGTCGTCGCCAACACGGCCGCCTACAACCTGCCAGCCGACTTCGATCGCACCATCCGCGTCGAGCAGCCCGACGACACCATCCGCGTCTTCGATCCCCTCGAGCGCACCGTCAGCGACGAGTTCGGGCTCAGCTCCGAGGCCTCCGGCTCCACGTCGATCGGCAGCCACGGCTATCGCATCTGGGCCAGCCAGATCGTCCTCACCCCCACGCCAACCGCGGCCGGCGCCACCGAAAACATCACCCTCGAGTACCTCGCCGTCTACGCCGAGCCCGCGGCCGACGGCGACACCATCGCCACCCCCACCCGCGACGACGACGTCCTGGTCGCCCTGGTCTGTGCCGACGCGCTCCACTGGATCGGCTCCGACGAGGCCAAGCGCGCCAGGTTCGAGCGCTCCCGCGGGGCCTCGCCCCAGGGCGCCGCGAACCTCTACAGCCAGCGAGCGCGCGAGGCCATCAACAACCGGAAGCGACGGGTCGGCATCCGCGGGCTGCAGGTCATTTGACAGTGGTCAACAACGAGAAACCGATGCAACCACGTGCAACCGAAAGCTGGTAGCTGAAAAATGCCGATCAGCGACAACGTCGGCGACCGCGAGCACGACAAGTTCATCGAGTCGGTCTCCACCCCAGGGGTCCCCGCCCTGCGCATCACCAACCCGGACGGCACCAACATCGGCGGCTCCGGCGGCACCTCCATGACCGACAACACCGCCTACGTCCAGGGCGCCAGCTCCCTCACCCCCACCGGGTTCCTGGGCGACGACGCCGCGGACGCGCTGGGCGCCAACGAGCGCATCGGCGTCGCGCGGATGAATCGCACCACCCGGGTCATCTTCGTCCAGCTGAAAGACAACGCCGGCGCCGACCAGAGCCCGGGCGATCGCACCGCCGGCGCCCTCACCAACCGCTCGGGGTCCATCACCACCGGCGGCACGTCCCAGCAGCTCGCGGCGGCCAACGCCACCCGCCGCTACCTGTTCATCCAGAACATTGCCACCGAGGACCTCTGGTTCAACTTCGGCGTCGCGGCCGTGGCCGACCAGCCCTCGGTCAAGCTGACCCCGGGCGATGCCTTCGTCATGGAGGGCCTCTTCATCGACAACGAGGCCGTCCACATCATCGGCGCCACCACGGGATCCAAGTTCGTCGCGAAAGAGGGCGGCTAACCCATGGGAGTCCTCGCCGCGCTCAAGTCCATCGTCCGCAAGAACTCGGCCGGCTCGGACTTCATCCACCGCCGGCTGAACCTGATCGAGGGCACGAACGTGACCCTCACCGTGGCCGACGACCCCACGAACGACGAGATCGACGTCACGATCGCGGCCGCGGGCGCAGCTGGGGCCCCGAGCGACGCCGATTACCTCGTCGGTACCGCCAACGCCGGCCTCTCCGCGGAGATCGTGGTCGGCACGACGCCCGGCGGCGAGCTCGGTGGCTCCTGGGCCGCCCCCACCGTCGACGCCACCCACTCGGGCTCTGCCCACCACGCCCAGTCCCACGACCACTCAGTCGCGGGCGACAACACAGCCCTCGTCCCCGAGTCCGTCGAGATCTCCGGCGGCCCGCTGGCCACCCGGGGCGACATCTCACCCGCTCAGATCACCGCCAACCAGAACGACTACAACCCCACCGGGCTCGCCGACGCCGTCGTGCTCCGCCTCTCCAGCGACGCCGCTCGGGACGTCACCGGCCTCGCCGGCGGCGCCGACGGGCGCATCCTCACCATCCACAACGTCGGCTCCCAGACCATCACCCTGAAAGACGAAAACGCCGGATCATCCGCCGCCAACCGCTTCGCCCTGGCCGCGGACGTCATCCTCGCAGGCGACGACGGCGCCGTGCTCCAGTACGACTCCACCAGCTCCCGGTGGCGCTGCATCGGCTCCTCGGTCAACACCGGCGGCACTCCCGCCGACCAGTCCATCACCAGCCGGATGGTCAGCCTCACCGTCTCCCAGGCCGAGGTCACCACCCAGGAGACCACCACCAGCACCACCTACACCGACCTCACCACCTCCGGGCCAGCCGTCACCCTCTCACCCGGCGTCTCCCAGGACCACCTCATCTTCGTCATGTCCCGCTGCCAGAACAGCGTGGCCGCACAGGCCAGCTACGCATCCGTCGCCATCGCCGGCGCCACCGCGTCCGACAACGACGCCTGCACCACCGGTGCCACCATCGACCACTACCGCATGACCCGCATCACGCACGCCGCGGCCGTCGCGGACGGCTCCACCCACACCATGAGGTACCGCGTCGCCGGTGGCACCGGCACCTACAGCTTCCGCCGCATCATCGGCGTCGCGCTCTAGGCATGTCCGAAAACCGCTCATGGTGAGCTCGAAACCGCTCATCCTGAGCCTGTCGAAGGAGTCGAAGGAGGAAGGGGACACATGCGAACCAGAATCGGCAACCCCTACAACGAGCCCCACGGCCTCAGCTGTCGGAACATCGACTGGGTCGCCCCACCGGGCACGAGCCCAGATGCTTTGCCGGCGCTGCTCGAGGCCCAGCTGCCCGGCTTCCACCTCGAGGCCAGCCGTGGGGACGCCCACGGGTTCATCAGCACCAGCCTCCGGCCCGATGGCAGCCTCTACGTCTGCGTCACCCTCTACGACTTCGAGTGCTCCGATCCCCAGTGCCAGCTGGGCCACCCGGACGTCGCCTTCCACCAGGCGCCCCAGCTCACCGCCGGCCAGCTCGACGCCATGCAACAGGCCACCGGCATCCACTCCATCAACCTCGACGGCACCGGTGCCGACATCGCACGGCTCCGCGCCCTCGGCTTCGCCGACGCCGACGTCCCCATGAGAGGAGCCTAACCATGGCCACCGAGCAGCTCGTCGCGGCACTGGCCATCACCGCGCTCGCCGCCGCCGTAGCGCTGGTCGCCATCCGGCGAGTCACGAGTCACCAGTCGCGAGTCACGAGTCAACCCGGAGCCCAGGACTCGGAACTCGCGACTCGGGACCGTCCTGTGAGCGCCACATCTGGCTCATCGCAACACGCGAGGAGACCGCCGGTCGGCCACGGGCCATCTTCCGCTGCAGCGAGTGCGGAGCCCTCGAAGTCAGGGAGGTCGTCTGATGGCCAACGTTGCTACTTCTGCAAACGACAGCGTTCACCAAACCCCACCTGAGCCGTCGGCAGACTGATGCCGAACCTGACGGTCACCGTCCCGAACACCGGCCGCGTGCCGGCCATCCTGCTGGACGTCGCAGCTCGAGAAGGCTTCGCCGTCGGCGCCACCTACCCGACCGCCGCGGACGCGCTTCAAGCGTGGCTCCGCGGCCGGGTCCGCGGCATCTACCGCGAGCAGGCCAGCGCCGCCGCACGCGAGCAGGCGCTCACCGACGCCGAAGCCGCCATCGAGACCGCCGCCAACACCATCACGTAATCCCCTCCCCCCTTGCGGGGGAGGGTTAGGGAGGGGGGCGCCCCTCAAACGAGTCCAAAACGAGACCGAAAGGAGCACAAAGTGGAACCGGTTCCAGAGCCAACCCCAGAGCCCACGCCCGAACCTGTGCCAGCAGCTACCCCACCTGAGCCGTCGGCAGACCTGGCAACCGCCCAGACAGAGCTCGATCAGGCACGCGCGGCCATCGGCCAGCTCGAGCAGGAGCGCCAGAGCACCGAGGCCGCTGCGCAGCAGCGTCTCGCGGAGCTCGAAACGCGGAACTCGGAGCTGAGCGTCGCGGCGCTCGATGCTCATCGCCGCGCGGTGCTCGCCGAGAACACCGGCCAGGTCGTGCCCGAGCTCGTGCAGGGCTCAACGACCGAAGAGATCGACGCATCGATCGAGGCAGCGAAGGCCGCTTACGCACGAATCGCCGAATCCGTGCGGACAGCCGCGGCTGAGCTCAGTCGAAGCCCGCTCCCGGTGGTCCCACCGGGCAACTCGCCTCGTGGTGAGCCACCCGCGGAGGAGCTCTCTCCTCTCCAGAAGATCACTGGCGCCCTCTCACGGAACGGGCGCTAAACCACTCCCCTCCCCCCTTGCGGGGGAGGGTTAGGGAGGGGGGAAACCCCCTGAAAGGAGCAACCAATGGCACTGACTCTTGCCGAAAGCGCGAAGCTCTCGCAGGACATGCTCCAGCGAGGCGTGATCGAGACCATCATCGAGGAGTCCCCGGTCCTCGACCGGCTGCCCTTCATCACCGTCGAGGGCAACTCCTTCAAATACAACCAGGAGAACACCCTCGGCGGCGCCGCCTTCTACGCCGTCAACGCCGTGTGGGCCGAGGCGACCGCCACCTTCACCCAGAAGACGGCAAACCTCTCCATCCTCGGTGGCGATGCCGACGTCGACAACTTCATCCAGCGCACCCGCTCGAACCTGCAGGACCAGCGCGCCATCCAGACCCAGCTGAAGGCGAAGAGCGTCGCCCGGAAGTTCGAGGACAGCTTCATCACCGGCGACGTCACCGCCGACTCGAACGCCTTCGACGGCCTGCGGCGGCTCACCGTCGCCGGGCAGATCGTCACGGCAGGCGCCAATGGCGCGGCGCTCACGCTGGCCATGCTCGACCAGCTTATCGACCTGGTGAAGGGCGGCAAGCCCGACATCCTCATGATGAGCAAGCGCACCCGCCGCAAGCTGAAGAGCCTGCTCGTCGCCAGCGCCCACTACGTGGAGCAGGGGTCCGACCAGTTCGGCCGCCAGGTCATGTTCTACGACGGCATCCCGGTCTCGGTATCCGACTTCCAGCCCGATACCGAGACTCAGGGCACCGAGACCGCGGCCTCCAGCATCTACGCAATCCACTTCTCCGAGGCGGACGGCCTCGGCGGCCTCCAGAACGGGGACATCGAGACGGTCGACGTCGGCCAGCTCGAGACGAAGGATGCCAGCCGCGTTCGGATCCGCTGGTACGTCGGCCTCGCGCTGCTGCGCGACTCGGCGATCGCCCGCCTGCAGGGAATCAACGCCAGCTAAGCGACTGAAAGGAGCGAAAGATGGCCGAACCGACGATCACCAACGCCATTGGGATCACCGAGCTCACCCTCAAATCCACCGTCTCCGCGAAGGTCGGAGACCTCATCGGCTTCGACGGCACCGACTGGGTGCTCGCCGACGCCGACGCACGGATCCCCGCGCAGTTCATGGCCCTGACCACTGTCGGCGTAGGAGCTCGTTGTCCGGTCTGCACCGGCGGCGTGCTCTTCGACGCGGACGCTCCGTATACGATCGGCTCCGACCTCTATCTGGGCGCCGTCGCGGGCGCCCACGGCGCCATCCCGGCTGCCTCGACGACGCTTACGCTGCTCCAGCGCATCGGTATCGCCCTCACCACGGCGGACATGGCCTTCAACCTCACCCGCCGCGGCTCGGACCTCATGCGCGTCCAGGTCACCTACGACCCGGCGTCTCTGGCGGCGACCACCGCTCGGAACGACACCGTCGCGCTGACCGGACTCCGTACGACGGACGTCGTTCGCGGCGGCTCCACGGTCAACAACGCGCTGGAGGCGGGACTCGTCATCTCTCAGATGGACGTCTCGAGCGCGGATACGTTGCGCATCCGCCTCCACAACCCGACCGCGGGCGCGATCGACGGCGCGAGCCTCGTCCACACCGTCCTGGTGGAACGACCGTGACCGCGACACGGGGACACGGAGAGGGGGAGACACGGCGAAAGGAGGACGCGGCGGCCCTTCGCCGCGTCTCCGCGTCGCCCCCTCTCCGCGTCTCAGTCCCCACTCCGCACTCCGACAACCCGGACATCGCCCTGGTAGGGCGCGGCCCAGAAGGTTGCCGCTGCGGTGAGTGCGGCAACCTCGGTGCCGTGCGCGTGCCGACGCGACCCACGAGAAAAGAGCCCACTAACGAGCCCGGCCAAGCCATACCTGAGCCGTCGGCAGACCAAACGATTTACTTCTGCACGCTCTCCGGCCAGGCCAAGCGGGTCACCTGGCCGGCGTGCGCCAACTTCCTGACCGCGAAGTCCGAAGTCCTCAGTCTCAGGTCCAAAGTCGGGGACCGAGCGCTGGACTCGGGACTCGGGACCTGAGACTGAGGACTGCCTGATGCCCGCTAGCGCCCAGTACCACGTGCTGCTCGACGGCCAGGGCTACCTGGTCGATCTCGCCACCTACCAACGATCGGTGGCCAGGCCCTTCGCCCCCAAGACCCGCGTCGGCGACACCGCCTACAGTGATCTGGTCCAGGCCAGCGCCTGGGCCAACGACAGCTGGCTGGGCGGGTTCGGCTATCCCGAGTGGGATCCCGCCCACCCCGAGCGCTTCGCCGACAACTCGGGGACCGACGTCAGCTTCGGCGATCTCCGGCTCGGCCGCACCATCACCGTCGTCCAGTCACCAGGCGGCATCACCGACCTCTACGCCCTGGCCGTCTATGCCGGCGCCCTCTACGCCATCACCGGCGATAACGACCTCGTCTTCAGGTCAACCAACGGCACCACCTGGACCCAGAACGTCGATCTGAGTCTCGCGGGCATCGGCGCCGACGCCACCTCCCTCAAGAGCATGGCCATCTTCAACGGCCTGCTCATCGTCGGCTCCGGGTCCAGCGGCCAGCTCTACTCCTACAACGGCACCACCTGGGCCCTCTTCGCCACCAAGGCCACCGCCACCAGCGTCCGCGCCCTCCTCTCCTGGAACCGCACCGGCACCGCCGAGGAGCTCTACGTCGGCTTCACCCTGAACACCGGCCGCGCCCGCCCCTCCCGG
>Ga0184637_10001977_pt1 | contig 13358 bp, 15 predicted proteins | sample PLM3_127_b2_FD_133143 | JGI IMG/M metagenome (GOLD analysis project Ga0184637, IMG submission 133143) | Groundwater sediment microbial communities from an aquifer in East River, Colorado, USA - PLM3_127_b2 | ecosystem: Environmental > Terrestrial > Soil > Riparian zone | place: USA: East River...
AAGGTAGCTATTATAATAGATGATTTAGGACTAGATAAAGAGCCGATCGATATGCTCATTGAACTTAAGTTCCCGGTAACACTTGCTATTCTTCCACATCTTCGTTATGCAAGATACGCTGCTGAGATTGCTAATAAAAGGGAGTGGGATGTAATGTTACATCTTCCAATGGATCCTAAAGACTCATCGGGATATGTTGGAAGTGATGCTGGTGAAGGTGTTCTTTTGGTGGGTTCTACTAAGGAGCAGATTTTAACAAAGCTTGATGCTAACCTTCAATCGATACCATATATTAAAGAGGTGAATAATCACATGGGCTCAAAGTTTACAAAGAATGTAGAACTAATGGAGGTGGTCTCAAAGAGGCTTAACAGCAAGGGTATTTATTATGTTGATAGCAGAACTACACACGATTCAAAGGGATATGATATAGCTAGAACTCTTGGAATGAAGACTATTCAAAGGGATATCTTTTTAGATGAACAGTCAGAAGGGGTTCAATATGTAGAATCGCAAATGCTGAAGCTAGTAAATCTTTCTAAACAGCGAGGATATGCTGTGGGAATATTCCATCCCTACCCACATACGGATCAAGCGTCAACAAGATCGCTTCACAATTTGGATAAGGATGTTGAAATTGCTTCAATTTCTACTGTCTTAAACTAGAAGAAAATCGATAGCTTACTAAAAGGAGGTTTCATGGGACTGATAGACGATTTGAGAAAAAGGAGGGATTCCTGGATAGCTAGGTTTGAAGAGCACCGTCAGGAGAGAAATGAGGAGGAGGATTTGGTTTCTCATGAGAATGAGGAAGAAGAGATTAAAATGAGGCGGAAAATGGTTGGGATTTTCCCCAAAATGGGGGACTGAAACAAATTTTAAGCATTTATTTATGCCTATATTGATAGGTTTTTTCAAAACTTGACAACATAGTTTTAATGATTTAGGTTGTAGGAAAGAAAATTATCGTTTATTTCGGAGGTTTTTGATGCCGGGAATATCTGTAGGACACCATGAAACTATAGACAGTGCCCTGAGAAGGTTTAAAAAGCAGGTTGAAAAGGGAGGTATTTTATCTGAGGCTAGGAAGAGGGAATATTATGAAAAACCGAGCCAAAGGAAGAAAAAGAAGCAAATTGCGGCAAAGAAACGCCTCTTTAAAAAAGTGAAGAGAACTTAATCAATTATTAAGAAAATTATTGATGGATTATAGTAAACCGGTTGGGGGAACCAGACCTTCGATGCTTCTTCACCTTGAATTGTCGTTTCTAACCCCTTCTTTTAATAAAATCAGAGATAAACATTTAATAAGATTTGTACTTGATGGTAAACCAATCTTATGAAACGCTCATTAAAGAGATAAAAGGGAGGTTGAGTATCTCAAGCCTCATCGAAAATTATGTGTCTCTTAAGAGGTCGGGTAAAGGTTTTGTAGGCCTTTGCCCGTTCCACGACGATAAAAATCCATCTTTTCATATTAATGAGGATAAAGGTATATACCATTGCTTTGGTTGCGGCGCGGGTGGTGATATTATAGGATTCTTAATGAGGTATAAGAACGTTTCATTTTATGAAGCTATTGAAGAGCTTGCTAGACGTGCGGAAGTCAAAATCGAGAAAAAGTATAATCGGTCATCGACGAAGTCAAGAAATGAAATTCTGTACAGAATTAATTCCTTAGCAGCCGAATTCTATCATAAAAATCTTTATGCGGGTACCCCTAGTAGAGCCTCTATGGAATATCTTGTTAAAAGGGGTTTGTCCAGGGATATTATTGACGAATTTTGCTTAGGTTATGCTCCCGATGGATGGGACAATCTAGTAAGATTTTTTACAAACAAGGGTATTTCTTTAGAATTAGCCGAAAGTATTGGCCTTGTGATCAGCAGGAAGACTAAAGAAGGTTCCTATGATAGATTTAGAAGCAGGATAGTTTTCCCAATCAGTGATACAGAGGGTAGGGTGATCGGTTTTGGAGCGAGGATATTGGATAATATTGGAAATGAACCAAAGTATATTAACTCACCGGAGTCTGAGATATATCATAAGAGAAGCATTTTCTATGGGTTAGATAAAGCTAGTAGCCATATAAGGAGGAATGATAAGGCTATCATAGTTGAGGGATATTTTGATTTAATAAGCCTCTGGTCCGCTGGTATTAAGAACGTTGTTGCTACTTTGGGCACTTCTTTAACTCAAGAGCATGCCTCCTTACTTAAGCGTTACACTGAAAGGGTGGTGGTCGTTTTTGATGGAGATAAATCTGGACTAAATGCTTCTTTGAGGGTTCTGGAGCTATTCCTTGAGAGAGGAATATCCACACTTATGGTTGTTTTACCGGAAGGAAACGATCCAGATACTTTTATACAAAGTGAGGGAGGCGAAACATTCTTAAAACTTGTTGAAAATGCTACATCACTTCTCGATTATTTTATTAGATCAGTACAAACTGATTTCAAAGAAGGTTCCATCGGTCTAAGTTCTGCGATCCGGAAAGTAGCCAATCTGATTTCATGGATTAGAGACCCAATTGAAAGGGCACACCAAATTAGGAGAGTTGCAGAGGGTTTTGGAATCAGAGAGAATGAATTTTATTCACTAGTAAAAATTGAAAAGCAGAACCACTCTGAAAACAAAATGGAGATCGATAAGAAGTTTTTATCTCATGAAAAAGTCTTACTCAAGATAATTCTGAAGTATCCAGATCTTTCTAGTTTTTTAGGACATAATGATTTAGTCGACTTCATAGAAGATGAGACTATTCGTACTATAATAAAAGAAATAGTCGAAGGGGAAATAAACGATTTATCAACTATACTGCTGCGTTTTAATGACTTTACTATTCAAAAGATCATATCTGAGGCGATTTTTCATTCTGACGATGTCACAGATGTGGTGACAGCTCAAAGGATGTTGAATTCTTGCATAAGAAAAATGAAGATTAGGAAGATCGATGAGGGTCTTAAACTTTTGAGGTTTGAAATAGGGAACGCAGTTGGAAAAGACGATATTAAGTTAGAGAAGAGACTTATTGAGGAATATAAGAATCTCTTGGAACAAGGGAAATTAATTAAGGGAGAGATTAATGAGATTTAAGAATAAGTTTGACTACCCTTTTAAAGGTGAAATTGAGAGTAGTCTAAGATCCACTGTTTTTGAAAACCCCCTTGGAAATGAGATTGGAGTTCAAAAACTGAGTGACGAAAATTTTATAGAACCTGAAGATATTGATGAAGAGGTCGAAGAAAGTTCTCTTGTTAATGGATTTGATATAGGTAATATAGGTGAGAACTTAACTGAGCATGATTTAATAAGGTTTTACCTGCACGAAATTGCCGGTCATTCTTTATTGACTAGGGATGATGAGATATATATTGCGAAGGAAATTGAAAAGGGGAAGAGGGTAGTGGCAAGAGCGATTTTAAGTTCGCCTTTATTATTGAAAGAGATAATAAACCTCGGGGACAAGCTAAAAAAGGGGACACTAAATGTTAGGGATATAACAAACTCCATTGATGATGAGTCGGATGACAAGGTGGAGGAAGAGGTACTTTTTGGTATAAAAAGGACCATTAACTCGATAAAGAAAATCAATAAAGAGAATGATGGATTGAGGAAGGAGCTGACTAAATCGCCTAAAACTCTAGTAAGATCTCAGATTCAGAAATTAAGTAGGAATAATGACAGGATAATTTCTTATCTTGAAGAATTGAATTTGAACAGGAATCAAATGGATAGAATACTCTCTTATGCGAGAAATTGTTTAAACAGACAGGAGATAATTAATAAAGAATATAAAAAGATAGAAGATAAAGGCAGATCCAAATTCTCAGATTCTAAAATCTGCTTGAAAAACAAAATGAGGGAGTATATTAGAGAAGCTGAGAAGAAAATAATTAATTTAAAGAAGGCTATACACAGAATTGAAACAGGGGAAAGAAGAACTAACATATTCAGGAAAAAGTTGATCGAGTCCAATCTAAGGTTAGTGGTTAGTATTGCACGCAGGTATATCAATCGTGGTCTTCCTTTCTTGGATTTAATCCAGGAGGGTAATGTCGGACTAATGCGTGCTGTCGAGAAATTTGAATATCATAGAGGTTACAAATTTTCCACTTATGCAACTTGGTGGATTAGACAGGCTATTACTAGATCCCTTGCCGATCAGTCAAGAATAATAAGGATACCGGTTCATATGACTGAAACTATGAATAGACTGATAAGGGTATCACGAGTCCTTGTGCAAGAACTTGGACGAGAGCCTCTTCCGGAAGAAATATCGGAAAGAGTCTGTATGCCTGTTGATAAAGTATCAAGGGTGCTGAAAATTGCTAAGGATCCAATTTCACTTGAATCTACAATAGGTGATGAAGAGGATAGCAGGCTAATGGATTTTATTGAAAATAAAACCACTGCTTCTCCCCTCCAGGTTTTAGAAATGAAGGAATTGAAGCAGATAATCAGAGACGCTCTTACCTCAGTATTAAATAATAGAGAAGAGAGCATAGTAAGGCTTCGTTTTGGGATCGATGGCGAGAGAGAACACACGCTTGAGGAGGTTGGACAAGAATTTAAAGTTACGAGAGAAAGAATTAGACAAATTGAGGTGAAAGCCATAAAAAAACTAAAAAGGGCCGGCAGGGTATATCCTATTAAAAATTATTTGGAAAGGATTTGAAAGATTATAACCAGTCTTTTTAATACTTGACTTATTTTATCCTTGATGTAGGTTTTATACTCGAATCTGGGTGGCAATGCTGAAGAGGAAACGCCCGGTCCCATTCCGAACCCGGAAGCTAAGCTCTTCAAGGCCGATGATACTGCTTCCTTACGGTGGTGGGAAAGTAGGTAGCTGCCCTGGTTCTTTTTTTCTATCTACTTGATTCCCTTATACTTAGCTATACTTAAGATTTAGATATGACTGAAAAGACTCGCCTCGCTGTTTTTGTTTCGGGAAGCGGAACGAATCTTCAGGCAATAATTGATTCAAAAATTCCTACTGTAGATATTGTTCTGGTGCTTAGCAACAACCCGGGCGCATTTGCGCTTGAAAGAATAAAGAAATATCATATACCGTCTGTAGTAATAGACCATAAAAAATATTCTGAAAGAGAGGAATTTGAAAAGGATTTATTAAAGTCGATAGGGCCTTTTAAGATCGATTTAATTGCGCTTGCAGGGTTTATGAGGATACTATCTCCTTTTTTTATCAGAGAGTATAAAAACAGGATTATGAATATTCATCCGGCAATATTACCATCATTTCCCGGTGTGGAGAGTGTTAAGAAAGCCTTTGAGTATGGAGTGAAATTCACAGGATGCACAGTTCACTTTGTAGATGAAGGAGTCGATACTGGTCCAATCATCCTTCAGGCTATTGTTCCAATATTCGATAATGATACCGAAGAGACACTTCTAGACAGAGTTCATAGAGAGGAGTATAGGATCTATCCCGAAGCGATAAAACTTTTTTCTGAAGGGAAGCTTAAGATAGAAGGTAGAAGGGTTCTGATTGAATCTTAGTATAGCTTATTAATAGATATACTATTTATTGAGTTTTAGATTTCCCTTCCTACAGCCTTTGCTACGGTTGCCGCTTTTTCCATTAATGTTTCAAATTTGGAAGGCTTTAACGATTGTCCCCCATCACTTACCGCAGCCTCCGGTCTTATATGAACCTCAACCATCAGCCCGTCTGCTCCAGCGGCAATAGCTGCGAGTGCCATCGGGGTAACATATTGCCAGTACCCTGTACCATGGCTTGGATCTGCTATAATCGGAAGATGAGTCTTCTCTTTAAGGACGGGAATTGCATTTAGGTCAAATGTATTTCTCGTAGCAGTTTCGAAAGTTCTTATTCCTCTTTCGCATAACACTACATTCTGGTTACCCTCAGATAAAACGTATTCAGCAGCCATCAGGAGTTCATTAATAGTAGTTGACATGCCCCTTTTAAGTAACACGGGCTTGTTATATCTACCAACACGTTTTAGTAGGGCATAGTTCTGTGAATTTCTTGCACCTATTTGAAGCATGTCTGAATACTCAGCCACGTCATCAAGGTCATCGGGATCAAGAATCTCCGTCACAACTGGGAGCCCAGTGATTTTTTTTGCTTTTGCTAAGAGTTTTAGCCCTTCTTTACCAAGACCCTGAAAGGCATAAGGCGAAGTCCTTGGTTTATAAGCACCACCTCGTAAAATTGTTGCTCCTGCCTTCTTTACCGCTTTGGCTGTTTCGAGTATTTGTTCTTCGTTTTCGACCGAGCACGGACCAGCCATGACTGGTATTTTATTGTTCCCAATTGGTACATTCCCGACATTAATAACGGTGTTTTGTTGTTTAAACTCCCTACTGGCAAGCTTGTATGGTTCCAAGATCGGGACAACATTCTCTACACCTTCAAGGATACTTAGTGTTTCAACATGATGTGGTTTTCCCCTTTCATCACCAACCGCTCCAATTACTGTTCTCAGTAATCCTCGGATGATATGAGATTTGTAGCCAAGTTCGTGTATAGTGGCTATAGCCTTTTCGATTTGTTCCTCTGTTGCATCGCTTCTCATTACTACAATCATTTTCTAATTCCTTAATATTAATAAGTTAAAGGTGAATTGTGATGATACATAGCGGGACTTTTATTGTCAACAATTACATTATATACGGTTTATTGCCTATCTAAAAAAAGGATTTGAGTAGAAGAGATACGAAATGTATAATATTAGATACGATAATTTGATTATAGGAGAAAAGTATGTTTTATAAGGTGCTTTTTCTTTTGAATTCTTTAATGGTCTTAGCTTTGTCATCTAATCTTGTTTTTGCACAGGCAACAGGTGGTGGGACCGGTATTGTCTCTCCGAACACACAGGCCCCAAGCGGTGGAACGCAAAATCCTGCTGTTCTCCAAGAGCAGCCTGATTTCCCTAATTATATGGTTTATCCAAGTGAAGACCTAAATCCTTTTGGCCTTTCTACGATAGACAAAAGCTCGGAAATGGACTACAGAGATGATAGCAGCACGCTTGGTGTGAGTTCGAAGAGGCCCAGCAACGTGGAGGTAAATGCCCCTCGAGAAAAGCTTCCACTGAAAAAGGGTGAAGAACCCGCTGAAGAGGGTGTTACTGATGTTTCAGAAGAGGAAATCGAAGATATTGGATTATCAAGTGAATCAGCTTCTTCGGTAACTTCGGGTAAAAGTGGTAAGGTTTACACCTGGAGGGATGATCAAGGTGTATTGCACGTAACAAACAATCTGGGGTCAGTACCAATAAAATATCAGCAGCAGATAATTTCAGACAGAGCAATCAAGCAGTAAGAAATGTGGATGGGCAGTTATTGGCCTGTTAAGTTCAAAAATCGAAATTGAGTAGTATTATGGTTCTTTTTTACTCTTTCCCTGCTTAATCTTTTCATCCAGACTGTCAAGTTTTCCAGATAGACGTTTTATTTGACCCTCTATTGTGAAGATAGAATCGTGTAAGCCTTCTAATCTTTTGATGATAAGAACACCAATCACGATCAAGGGAATTAATATGAACACAATGTGAAACCAGTATCCAGCGCTATGTGTGCCACCTGAACAACTCATTAAGATAGTCAGGAACCAGATTAATCCTACCATCGCTAGGAGATTCATATATACATTCCTCCTATAGGAAATAGTTTGAGAATGTTTGGCTTTTTTATCTAGATTACTATAACAAATTAATTTAACATTATTAAATCAAATTTTACCATGCCAATCTTTTTCGATGGATTATCTCGGTATTGGATTTCGTTTTGAACTGAATTTTCCTTTTAAAAGGCTTAGATAATAAATGACTCTTCCCTCTTTAATGTATTCGCATTCGTATTTCGTGTATGGTCTAGCGCTTACACTGTGGCTATAATGGTCAGGAGCTACTAGATTTTTAAAATTCGGATTCTCCTTAGAAACACATAATATTTGATCTATATACTCTTTGTGGTCGCTCGCAATCTCTAGTAAGGCTCTGTCTTTCATTATCTTTGAAAGCCGAGTTAAGAACTGATTGTTGATTATTCTGTGCTTCTTATGTCTATCCTTAGGCCAAGGATCAGGGAAATTTATATATACAGTACTGAAACTCTCCGGTTCGAAGACTTCATTTATTGCCAGGGAAGCGTCGATATTAAGTAACTTGATATTATCTACATCACAAGTCTTTAATCTTCTTAAAGCCTTTAAGTATCTTTTCCTCTTTATTTCAATGCCAATAAAATTCCAGTTTGGTTTTGTTTTTGACATATCAATTAAAAAATCGCCGTCTCCAAACCCTATTTCTAGGGCGACCTCTTTGTTGTCTCCAAAAAGCTCTGAGGTAACAATTGGTAAATATTGTTCTGAAATATCCAGTTCTGGATTAAAACATTTTCCTAAAACCATCTTTATATCATGAAAGAGGATCAGCAAATCCGAATGGCATTGGATTAAATCCAGTGAAATCTATTATCTTCGGGAAGCAACGAATCGGACTTTCAATTAATAGATGAAAAATCATCGTGCTTTCTAGAGTCGTAGCCCCTCTCGTGAACTCAAACATTACCAAATAGACTTGTTATTAATCTCTCGTCAACCTTGATCCCATATTTCCCATTTATTTCAGACATTTCTCCGATTCTCCTGGGTAGTACCATTTCGATAATTCCCCCCCTGGTTTTCTTATCGAGTCTCATTATATTTATTAACCTTTTTACATTGATTCTGCTAGGTAATAACGTTGGCAGACCGGCTTTTTTTAATAGGATGTTTAACCTTTCAAATTCATCCAACTTCCATAGACCTATTTTTAAGGCGATTTTCCCCTCCAAGATCATGCCAATTGAAATGGCTTCTCCATGGGAGATCTTATAATTGTATAACTGTTCAATTGCATGACCTATCGTATGACCAAAGTTTAGTATTTTCCTCAGGTTTGATTCCCTTTCATCTATCTCCACTATCTTCCCCTTTATTCGACAGCATTTCTTTATAATTTGAACTAGTATCTCAAAATTGAAAGCAAACACCTGGTAAATGTAGTTTTCCAAATATCTAAAAAATTTTTCGTCCTTTATTACACCGTATTTAATTACTTCAGCTAGGCCTTGTCTGACTTCCTTCTTTTCTAAGGTGAATAAGGTTTGGACATCAATATATACTCTGGAGGGTTGATGAAATGAACCGATTAGGTTTTTTCCATAGGGTGTATCGACACCGGTTTTTCCACCTATAGAGCTGTCAACACACGCGACAAGAGTGGTTGGAATTTGTATATACGGAATTCCTCTATTATAAGTTGCAGCTACGAAACCTGCTACATCTCCTACTACACCACCACCAAGTGCAATTACAGCGGTGTCTCTAGAGAGCCTTAATTTCATCATCTCATTTTCGATTAAAACCTTGGTTCCTCTGTTCTTGTTTTTTTCTCCAGCTGGAAATGAAATTAGATGGGTATTTAATTTAGCCCTTCTAAAACTTGCTAGTAGTTTATTCCCATAGACTGTGGAAACGTTTGAATCCGTAATTATTACGTAGGAATGGGCTAGGCCTCGTTTTGTTAATTCCGATGGAATATCATTTAAAATATTATTACCTATTATTATTTCATAGGAATTATCTTCTTTTCTCTTCAGGTTTACCTTTACGCTTTCCATGATTTAACCTAACTAGAGTAAGGATATTTTGCTTTTAGCATCATTTTTTGTTGAAGGATATAAAGTTTATAGTGGGTCCCATTTCAAGTGATATATCGATTGGATTTTCAGAGTCCAAGACCTCTCCATCAATCACATATCCCCTGTTTCCTCCAATCCTTAGACTCTTAGTCGATTTATTGACAAAGTTTCCAGTTTTATCTGACTTGAGGCTTGAATATAGACCAATTGGAATTTTGAAAAGCGATTTTTTGAAATATGGTAATCTCATGTATATGAAGTTGAATTTTCCTTCTGGCTCAATTTCTTCGGCAAAGGCTTTTATCCCAAAAACGAGCCTCTTAACGCTTGCTGCAGCGATAAAAAGGTGATCATTAAATGGCAGCTTTTTATCATTGAGGTAAACAGTTGAATCAACCTGTTTAAAAAGTTCGTGGTTTATGTTTGTTAATGCGATGACAAAGGTCTTCAAAATTAGTTGTAATGCAACCCCAACACCTGCTCCATCCCGGTAGTACCATTTGATGAATTTATGAAGCAGTCCGTCTATCCACGTGAAGGAATAGTATGAGTGTTGAAACCTTGGATCAATTACCTTAATCGTGCCTCGTTTCAGGCTCCTTAGTTGATCATTGTTCCTGATACTACGGACCAGAGCACGGCAAACGTTCGTTTGATTAATTGATATACCCACATCAGAAGAAATCATATTCATGGTTCCACCCCTGAGAGGGACGATCAAGGGTAAGTCATTATATCCATAGAGATTTATGTAGGATGTTAGGACAGAACTTATTGTCCCATCCCCCCCACTAATACACATAAGATTAACGCCTTTATCATGAAATTCCCGCACTACTTCGGATATTTCATCTTTGTCATCTGTAATACGAGCAATGGCATTTTGTCCGAGGATTGCCCGCATTTCACTGAATAAATTATTGGTCCCAACGCTGTTTTGTTTAGCGTGGGGATTGAATATTAAACCTATTGTTTTCATACAGCATATTTAAGAACAGACCAAACGGGATAGGGTTTTAATCTGTCACTACCTTTAAGCTCGGTGAGTTCGATTAAAAATGAGTATCCTACAATTTCTCCCCCAAGCTTCTTGACAAGTTCACCAACTGCGGCAGACGTGCCTCCAGTCGCTAGGAGATCGTCAACCAATGCGACCTTGCTCCCTCCGGAAATCGCGTCCCTGTGCATTTCTAGGACATCGTATCCATATTCAAGTTCGTACTTTGAGTTAATAGTTTCATAAGGGAGTTTTCCCAGCTTTCTTACGATAACAAGACCTAGCCCAAGTTTATATGCTAGAGCGGAGGCAAATATAAATCCTCTAGCTTCGACACCAATGAGATATTCAATTTTTTTATCTTCGATAGACTCAGCCATGGCATTAATTGCGAGGTTTAGGGCCTTTGAGTTTTGAAGAAGAGGGGTTATGTCGTGAAATATAATGCCCCCTTTTGGAAAGTTAGGGATGTTTCTTATATATTGCTTAAGTTGTTCCAATCTTTGTGCTCCTTATCGAAAGTAATATAATGGATTTACTGGACTGCCGTTTTTCCTTATCTCAAAGTGAAGATGCGAACCAGTTGCGTTGCCGCTTTCCCCAACCTCGGCAATGACCTGGCCTGCTTTAATACATGTTCCCGGTTTTACGAGGTTTTCCTTATTATGGGCATATAGTGTATTATAGCCATCTCCGTGTTCTAAGATTACTATTCTCCCATACCTTTTAAAACCATTGACCCTTTTCCCACTTAAAATTACTAATCCATCTGCTACAGCCTTAATTGGGGTTCCCTCGGGTGCCGATATGTCTATTCCAGTGTGAAATCCCGTCTTTCCTCTTTTTCCATAACTTGATGAGAGAGTTCCGATTACCGGCAAAATAAGGCTTCCGCCTTCCTGTAGAGGAATTATGACTGCCTGTCCAGTAGAAATTTGAGATGGGTCTTCAATACCGTTTGACTTAACCATCTTTTCTATGGAAACGTTGTACATTCTTGATATTTGATAGAGGTTTTCCTGTTTTCTTACTATATGAATCTTATTTGATTCGATAAAATGGTTATTATCCCCAACGCAGTCTTTTAGTCTAGTATGAACAGTAACCTGAGTTCTATGGTGCCTTGAACACCCGTCATTAATTATCAGAACGAGCAAGATTATAAGCCATTTTGACGGCCTCTTTGGGAGTAGATGCTGTTTTGATCTCAGAAGATACCTCCCAGGTATTTAATCCAATAATTGGAACACCCAGCCTAAGCGCGAACGCGATTTCTGATAGTGTTCCGTAGCCTCCTCCAATTGCAATTATAGCATTACTTGTCCGGACGACAATAATGTTTCTTGCATGGCTCATGCCCGTTATAACAGGAACATCTACGTAAGGATTGGCATCTCGGGCACTAAAACCTGGAATAACGCCTATGGTAAGTCCATTAGCGGATTTTGCCCCTTTACAAGCAGCTTCCATCACTCCGCCTTCTCCCCCACATACCAGTATCCCATTATTCTTTGCAATCTCTTTTCCAACCTCTTCGGCAATCTTCAATTCTTCATTAGTTGCCTGGGATGTTCCAATTACGCCAATAATAATTTTCATATATAATTGAGATTTTGAACAAGTTTTGTTTCTTAGTTTACCTTTGTTGATAGAACATTGGAATTACATTTTGAGAGAATTTTTGCATATGGCACTTATTAATGTATTATAAGAATTGACTTGATTTTCAGATATATTTTGCTAATTTGTTTAATAGTGTCTTAAAGATTACTGGGGCATTTGATATATTTAACGGAGACATACTATGTCATGCCTTAAGAAATTTATCATAATAATAATTCCCATATTGATTATCCCGTTAAGTACGTCATTTGCGGAGGGGGAAGGAACTAATCATAGTGCGCCCCTTGGTTTTGACTTTGGGATATCAAAAAAAGAGGCAATTAAAATAATTAAAAATAATGGTAAAGAGATTACAGAAAACAGTGAGGATTCAAAGAAGATAAGAACAATTATATTTGAAGACACGATAGTGTCTTTGCCATTGGATCTATATAAGGTTGATGTTCAAACTAGATTGGAATTTTTTGATGACAAGCTCATGTCAAGTTCGCTTATAGTAAAACCTGAGAATCAGTCGGAGCATGGGGATGTTGCGGATACAATGTATAAATTTCTTAGCACTGAGTACGGCGACCCGTACGCTAAGGAGAAGGTTCTTAATTTCTATACCTGGACATGGTTACTACCTGAAATGAAGGTCGTGTTTACGGCAAGCCGAAATAGCGCCGAATTAAAAGTTGGTTATACACATGAACCCTTAAGCAAGAGCAGGGCTGAAAAGGAACTAGAACAGAAGCGCGAGGGCCCACCATCAGACCCAGTAAAAGAGATGTTTATAGATAGTACCTACAGCAGACCGACGGATCAAAAGTAAATATCAATCAATAATTCACGGTAATGGTAAACCCTAAGCTCATTACATACAAAATGTTCATGTTTTGCTAGTTAAGCTTAGTTTCCCTTATAATAGAGATAAAATCTCGCATTATGCTGTTTAGTGAATGGTCCTTTGGCGTATAAACCTTCTTTATTCCAGATTCGAGCAACACTTTAGCGTCATCTTCTGGGATAATGCCACCTACTATTACTGGTATGTCTCCGAGTTCTTTTTGTTTTA
>Ga0184637_10001978_pt1 | contig 13354 bp, 13 predicted proteins | sample PLM3_127_b2_FD_133143 | JGI IMG/M metagenome (GOLD analysis project Ga0184637, IMG submission 133143) | Groundwater sediment microbial communities from an aquifer in East River, Colorado, USA - PLM3_127_b2 | ecosystem: Environmental > Terrestrial > Soil > Riparian zone | place: USA: East River...
CTGCCGCAAACGGCCAACGCCGCGCAGCTGATGCAGGCGTGCGCGGCCAACGGCATGCAGGACCTGGATCACTCGGCGCTCGTGCGCGCGCTCGAGCTGATGGCGAACCATGAGGTGGCGCAGCCCGAGTCCGCGTTGAGGACAGCGGGCTAAGTTCGTGCACAAACGCCGGCGTGCGTTTGCATAATGGGCGCATGAGCCTGCCGCCCGGCCGCCCGAAGGCGGGCGAACCCCTCTCGCAGGGAAAGCGCGAAGCGCAAGGGTGCACCAATGACCATCTCGTCGCCCCACACCGATCCGCGCGGCTTTCTGCGGGCATTGTTCGACGCGGCCGTCGCGCGCGCTCTCCCGTCGCAAAACATTGCCGCCTTCCTGCCACCACCGCCGAAAGGCCGCACGATCGTCATCGGCGCGGGCAAGGCGGGCGGCGCGATGGCTGCCGCGGTCGACGCGCTGTGGCCGAAGGAGGCGCAGCTGTCCGGGCTCGTCGTCACCCGCTACGGCCATGTGCCGCCCGCGTACAAGAGCAAGCACTGGCGCATCGAAGTGGTCGAAGCCTCGCACCCGGTCCCCGATGCGGCAGGCCAGCGCGCCGCCCTGCGCATCGCCGACCTCGCGCAAGGTTTGATGTCGGCCCCCGGTCGCTTGCAGCGCCCGCCCCCCGAGGGGGCGAGCCCGGGCTTGGGGCGGCCCGGCGCCCAGGCTCTGAGCGCGGACGATCTGGTGCTGTGCCTGATTTCCGGCGGCGGCTCGGCGCTGCTCGCGATGCCGGCCGCGGGCCTGAGCTTCGAAGACAAGCAGTCCATCAACAAGGCATTGCTCCAAAGCGGCGCGGCCATCGACGAGATGAATTGCGTGCGCAAGCACTTGTCGGCCATCAAGGGCGGCCGGCTGGGTGCGATGTGCGCCCCCGCGAAGGTCGTGACGCTGCTGATCTCCGACGTGCCCGGTGATTCGCCCCAAGTGATCGCCAGCGGACCGACGGTGCCCGATGCCACCACCTGCGCCGACGCGCTCGGCATCCTCGCGCGCTATCGCATCCAGGTTCCCGATGCCGTGCGCGCGGGGCTCGAAAGCGGCGCGCTCGAAACGCCGAAGCCGGGCGACCCGCGCTTCGCCGGTCACGAGGTGCACATGATCGCCACACCGCGCCAGTCGCTCGAAGCAGCCGCCAAGCTCGCGCGAGTGGGCGGCGTCGAAGCGCACATCCTGAGCGACGAGATCGAAGGCGAATCGCGCGAGGTCGGCAAGGTGCACGCGGCGCTCGCGCGCGCGGTCGCGCTGCACGACGCGCCGTTCGCGAAGCCGTGCGTGATCCTGTCCGGCGGCGAGACGACGGTGACCGTGAGAGCCGCCGGCGGCCGGGGCGGTCGAGCCACCGAGTTCCTGCTCGGCTGCGCGATCGCATTGCAGGGTGAGCCGAGTGTGCATGTGCTCGCGGCCGACACCGACGGCATCGACGGTGTGGAGGAGAACGCCGGCGCCCTCGTGACGCCGACCACGCTGTCGCGCGCGACCGCATTGCACATGAAGCCGCAGGAATTCCTCGACCGCAACGACGCCTACAACCTTTTCTCGCCCTTGGGCGATCTCGTCGTCTGTGGGCCGACGTTCACCAACGTGAACGACTTCCGGGCCGTGCTCGTGTGCTGATTTCTTCGAGCAATACCGGCGTGCGTTGTAGCGCGGCCTTTCTCGTTCAGGGCAGGCTGATGATCTCGACCCAGTTCGGGTTCCGCCCGACCGGGTACGATTTCAGCGGCTCGAGGGCGCCGCTGTCGCGGTCGATCGCGTACACCGTGACGGCATGCGAGAGTTGCCCTGCGGCGACCAGATAGCGCCCCGAAGGATCGATGTTGAAGCCACGCGGCTGCTTCTCGGCCGGCACGTGGCCGATCGGCTCGAGTTGCCCGCTTGCGCCGTCGATCGCGAACGCGGCGAGCGTGCTGCTCGTGCGCTCGGACGTGTAGAGAAAGCGACCGTCCGGCGTGACGTGGATGTCGGCCGCCCACGGCTTGCCGGCGAAGCCCGCCGGCAGCGTCGCCAGCGTTTGCAGCGCGGACAGCAGGCCCTTGCCGGCGTCGTAACCGAGCACGTCGACGCTCGCATCGAGCTCGTTGAGCAGATAGACAAAGCGGCCGTTCGGATGGAACACGAGGTGCCGCGGGCCGGCCTTCGGGCGGCCGCTGAACGTGGGCGGCGTGTTCGGCGTGAGTTGGCCGCTGGCCGCGTCGAACCGCCACTGCATCACCGCGTCGGAGCCGAGCGTGGTGACGAGCAAACTGCGGTTGGCGGGGTCGGTGAGCACGGCATGCGCGTTCTGTCCGGTGGGCAGGACCTGCGCCGCTTCCTTCGCGACGCCATCGGTGCCGATGGTGCTCACACTCAGCTTGTGGCCACCATACGATGCGCCGAAGAGGTGGCGCCCGCTGCGGTCGGTGGCGATGCTCGCCATGCTGTCGGGCAACGCGCTGCTGCCGATCGCGCTCAGCTTGCCGCTTGCGGCGTCGATACGAAAGCTCGCTGCGGTGAACGGCTGCGAGCGCAGCGATGCGTAGAGAAACTTGCGGTCGGGGCTCACCGCGAGCGGCATCACCTGACCGGTGACGGACACGGTTTGCACCGGACTCAGCTCGCCGCTCGTCGCGTCGAGCGCGAGCACCGAGATCTCACGGCTGTCGGCGTTCGAAACGTAGACGAAGGTGGCGGCTTGCGGCACTCTCACCCCTCTCCTGGGTAAATGTCTTCAGCGCAGGGTTGAAGCGCATGTCGGCGCGCGCATGCACGACGCTCGCTACGCGTTGCGCATCGAGCTCGCCGTCGGCTTGCGGGCGCAGGTGGAAGAGACCGCTTTCCATCGCAGCGAGCAGGCCGCCGCGCGCGTGCAGCGCGATGCTGCCGGGGCGCTCGGCCGTGTCCCAAGTCGCGATCGTGCGACTCGTCCAGTCATAGCGGCGCAATGCGCGCCCTTCGATGTCGACCCACCACAGCGCCTGATCGACCACCGACCACAACGGGCTTTCACCCAAGCGGTCTCGCACCGGGCCTAGCACGTCGATCATTCGTAGGGCCCCAGGCGAACGAAGCCGCCGCCTTGATAGACGGCTGCCGGGTCGTTCGCGTCGATCGGCTTTTGCTTCGCTTCCATCGCGGCGCGGAAGCGCTCCGAGTTGTCGTGCGGGCGAAAACCGAGGTGCGCGGCCGGCGTGTTGTCCCAGAAGCGCTCGGTGTTGTCCGAGATGCCGTAGACGACCGTGTGGCCGAGCACGGGCACCGCGAGGCACGCGACCACCAGGCGCTCGAGGTCGTCATAGCTCAGCCAGGTGGCGAGCATGCGGCGGTCCTTCGGTTCGGGGAACGACGAGCCGATGCGCAGGCATGCGGTCTCGATGCCGTAGCGGTCGAAGTAAAAGCGCGACAGGTTCTCGCCGAACGCCTTGCTGACGCCGTAGTTGCCGTCGGGCCGCATCGGCGCGCGCGGGTCGATCACTTGGTCTTGCCGATAGAAGCCGGTCACGTGGTTCGAACTCGCGAACACGATGCGCTTCACCCCGTGCTTGCGCGCGGCCTCATAGAGGTTGTGAACCCCGACGATGTTGGCTTGCAGGATCGGCTCGAACGGGCCTTCGGTCGATACGCCGCCGAGGTGCACAACCGCGCTCACGTCACGCAGCAACGCATAGACGGCCGCCGCGTCCTGCAGCGGCGCCGTCACAACTTCTTCGCCTAGGCCCGCTGCATCGAGCGCTGCGATGTCACTGACGCGCAGCGTCTCGCAATACGCCTTCAGCCTTGGGCGCAAGGCTCGACCGAGCCCGCCGGCGGCGCCGGTCAGCAACAGGCGGGTGAAACGAATCTGACGTGTCTCGATGGGCATGGGGAGGCAAGCGAGTTTCGTGGTCCGATGAAGAAATCCACCTTGCTACATTTGCAGCGGAGGTCTTGTCATCCGTCATCAGTTGTCGTACAACGATAGTCAGTGAGGCAACTTCGGCTGTCAAGACACACTCATCAGGGGATTACCCGGAACCCGACCATGAACATGCTGGCCAATGCCACCCGTCGCAGGCCGCGCACGCTGGCGCTAGAGCTCGTCGAGGCGATCGGCGACCGTATACGAGAAGGAAAGCTAGCCCCCACTGACAAGCTGCCGACCGAGGCGGAGATCATGGGCGAGTTCGGCGTCAGCCGGACGGTCGTGCGCGAGGCGATCTCCAAGTTGCAGGCTTCGGGCCTGGTCGAGACGCGGCACGGCATCGGCACCTTCGTCGTCGGCCTCGGCGACGCGGCGCCGTTTCACATCGACCGCGAGCAGCTCAGCACGCTGCGCGACGTGATCGCGCTGCTAGAGCTGCGCATCGGGCTCGAGACCGAGGCCGCCGGCCTCGCCGCGCAGCGCCGCACAGCGGAAAACCTGACGGCGATGCGCAGCGCTCTGGATGCCTTCGACGAAGCGGTGGAAGCGAACAACGACGCGGTCGCGCCCGACTTCCAGTTCCATGTCGAAGTGGCGCGCGCGACCCAAAACCCGCACTTCATGGGGCTGATGAACTACCTCGGCGCGATGGCGATCCCGCGCGCTCGGCTCGACCCGAACAGCATCCCCGACGAGGAGCGGCGCGCGTACCTGCGGCGCGTCAACGGCGAGCACGAAAGCATCTACGACGCGATCGCGGGCGCGGACCCCGACGCCGCGCGGGCCGCGATGCGAACGCATCTGGCGAACAGCCGCGAACGACGCCGGCGCGCGAGTGCGCTCGCGGAAAAGAGCGGCTGAGAGAGAGCTCTCGAGGATTCGTGAGCGTCGCTCGATAAAGTCATACGATGACATACAACCTACAACAACCGCACGTGCACTCGGCGCGGCGCGCGTGGCGATGGTGCTCTACCTCGGGCCGCTGTACAGCGCGGCGATAGCGTCGCGACATCATCGGGCAAGGCCCTTCAAGGTCTGGTCGGCGTTCGGCTGCGCGCCGCAGTCGTCGATGTACTGACGCACGATGTCGGCGAACGAGGTGTCGGGCCGCAGCCCCAGCCGCGACGCGCGCGCGGCGGTTGCACCGCCCGGCCAGTTGGCGACGATACCGGCGATGCGTTCGTCACGCTCGAAGCGCACGCGCTCGCGTGCGGCGCGACCGGCCACCGCCTCCAACGCGTCGAGCATCTCGCTCACGCGCACGTTCAGTGCGGGCAGGTTGAGCGCGGTGCGGCCGCAGAAGGCGTCGCGGCTTGCCTCGAACACGGCAATCAACCCCTCCACCGTACGAGCGGGGGATGACACAGGGTGCGACACGTCGGGCGACACGGGGCAGATCGCCTCGAGCCCCGCCAGCGGCTCGCGGATGATGCCGCTGAAGAACGACGACGCGGCGGCGTTCGGTTTGCCGGGGCGCACCGTTACCGTCATCAGGCGGGCCGCGCGACCGTCGATGTAGCCCTTGCGCGTGTAGTCGGCGATCAAGTGTTCGCAGACCAGCTTGTGCGTGCCGTACGACGTCTGCGGCGTGGGCAGCGTGTCGTCGGCCACGACTGCTGGCAGCGGCACCGCGGGATCGGGGCCGAAAACCGCCACCGAGCTGGAGAAGACGAGCCGCGGGACGTTGCCCGCACCGCGCAGCGCATCGAGCAGCGCACGGGTGGTGTCGAGGTTGGAGCGCAGGCCGAGCTCGAAGTCCGTCTCGCATTCGCCGGAGACCGCGGAGGCGAGGTGGAACACGCCGTCGAATCGCTCGCCGGCGAGCGCCGTGCACTGGGCCAGCAGCGCACCGGTGCGGGCCGACACGCGGGCATCGTCCAGCAGATCGGCCGGCGGCGCGAACTGGTCGGCCAGCACCAGCGCATCGAGCGGCTGGCCCGCGAGCGTTCCACGTTTCAGCAGCGTGCGCGCAAGCCTCGCGCCGACGAAGCCGGCGCCACCGGTGATCAGCAGTTTCATCGTGTCTCCATCTTCGAGGTCACCACACCGCACCGAACTGCGCGCGCAACTCGTCGAGCTGCGCCGGCGTCAGCGGTGCGGGCTTGGGATTCGCCATCAGCCAGAGTCGCGCGGTTTCTTCCAGCTCCTCGAGCACGGCCATTGCCGCCGTCAGCGATTCGTGCCACACGTTCGGCCCGAGCCGCTCCAGCAGCACGGCACGGATCGGCCTGCCGTTTTCACGCGCATGAGCAATGGCCTGCGCCACCGCGTCCGCGGCCCGCGGGTCGCCGGGGCGGTGATAGCCAATCAGCGGCACGTGGCCCACCTTCATCACGTAGTACGGCGTGATCGGCGGCAGCACGTCCGCCTCGCTCCACACGCCCGCCAGCGTGAGTGCGACCAGGTGCGTGCTGTGCGTGTGGATGACGCAGCGCGCGGTGGAATCTGCCGCATAGATGCGCCGGTGCAGCGCGAGGGTCTTGCTCGCGCGGTCGCCGCAGAGCTGTTCGCCCAGGTCGTCGACATGCGCCAGGCGATCCGCGTCGAGGAATCCGAGGCACGCATCGGTCGGCGTGATCAGGAAGCCGTCGTCGAGCCGCACGCTGATGTTGCCTGCGGTGGCATGCGCGTAGCCGCGCTCGAACAGCGATCGGCCGACGCGGCAGATCTCGATGCGCAAGGCGTTGACATCTTCTTGCATCACGCCACCTGAGACAGTGCTTTCGAGAAGAAGTCCACCGTGCCGAAGTTGCCCGACTTCAATGCCAGCAGCAGGGGACGCCCCTCGGCTTGCGTCCACGGCACGCCCGGGTCGATGGGTGCGCCGACGCGCAGCGTGCGCACGTTCAGCGCCTGCACGACGGCGCCCGAGGTCTCACCGCCTGCAACGATGAGCCGGCGCACGCCGAGCACCGGCAACTGCGCCGCGATGCTCGACAGACACTGTTCCACCAACTGCCCGGCAGGGCCGGCGCCGAGCGCCGCCTGGATCGCCTTGACTTCTTCCGGCGCCGACGTCGCATAGATCAGCACGGGCTCGTCGGCAATGCGCTCTCGCGCCCAGTCGAGTGCGTCGCGAGCGACAGGTGCGCCGCGCGCCAGTGCAAGGGGGTCGATACGAAAGCCCGGCCGGCCCGATTGCAGCCAATGCTGCACCTGCGAATTCGTCGCCGCCGAGCACGATCCCGACAGCACTGCGGCGTGGCCGCCGACCTTCGGCAGCTCGGCCGCGACGGCATCGGGCCGGACCCAGCCTCGTTCGGCATACGCCACGGGCAGGCCGAGGGCGAGGCCGGAGCCCGCAGTGACGAGCGGCAGGTCCACGCATGCGGCGGCGAGGGCGCGCAAGTCGTCGTTGTCGATCGCATCGGCCACGGCCATGCGCACGCCGTCGTCGCGCAAGGCGGCGAAGCGCGCACGGATGGCGGCCGCACCCTGCGCCACCGTGTCGTAGCGCACGAGCCCGACGCGAGCGCGCGACTGCGCCTGCAACACGCGCACGAGATTCGAGTCCGTCATCGGTGTGAGCGGATGGTCGCGCATGCCCGAGTCCGACAGCAGCACGTCGCCGACGAACAGGTGTCCGCGGAAGATGGTGCGCCCGTTCTCGGGGAAGGCGGGGCACGCGATCGTGAAGTCGGTGTCGAGCGCGTCCATCAACGCCTCGGTCACCGGGCCGATGTTGCCTTGCGGCGTGGAGTCGAACGTCGAGCAGTACTTGAAGTAGAACTGCCGTGCGCCGGCGCCTTGCAGCCACTTCAATGCCGCGAGCGACTCGCGCACCGCATCGGCGGCCGGTGTGGTGCGCGACTTGAGCGCGACCACGACCGCATCGGCCTGCGGTGCCGGGCCCTGGGGCACGCCGATCACCTGCACGGTGGCGAGCCCCGCGCGCACGAGCATGCTGGCCACGTCGGTGGCGCCGGTGAAGTCGTCTGCAATCACGCCCAGCGTGATCCGTGAATGCCCGCCCAGCGTGATGCGTGAATGCCCGCCCAGCGTGATCACTTGCGCCTGCCTCGCTTGGTGATCACCCCAGCGATCTCCAACCGCCGGTCGGCGTGCGACAGATGCGCGGCCACGCAACGTCGCGCTGCGCGCGGATCCCGCGCCGCGATGGCCTCGACGATGGCCCGATGTTCGGTGCGCACCTGTTCCATGAAGTCATGACGCCTCGCTTCGTTGCCCTTCGTCACCCGCATCGCCTCGCGCACATACGGTGCCAGGAAACCGTAAAGGCGGCTGAACTGCGGGTTGCCTGTGGCCTCGCCGATCGCGCGGTGGAAGGCAAGGTCTTCATCGACCCCATCACGCCCCTCGACCGCCGCGGCGTCGATCGCGGCGAGTGCGCGTTTCAAGCCGGCAATCTGCTTGAGCGTCGCCCGCTCGGCAGCCAGTGCGGCCATCTCGCCTTCCAGTGCGCGCCTCACCTCGACCACCTGGACGACCGCGCCGATCGAATCGAGCACCGTCGGGTCGTAGTCGAGCGGCCGATGAACAACCGGCGCCGCGACGAACACCCCCGAGCCCTGGCGCGACCACAGCAGGCCGCGGGACCGCAGCTGGTGCACGGCTTCGCGCACGACGGTGCGCGACACGCCGTGCCCCGCCGCGAGCTGCTGCTCGGTGGGCAAGCGGTCGCCGGGCTTCAATGCGCCGGCGTCGATCTGCGCGGCCAGGCGCGCGGCCAACCGGTCCGGCAGCCGCTCGGCCACCAGCGGACTCTCGTTGGACGCGAGGTTGGGGGCGGTGCCAATTGACATGATGATCAGGTAATCATACAACTTGCCCTCCAGCAGCGCCCACTTGCACACACCAATCCCATGGCCAGCGTCACCATCCGGTCGGTGAAGAAGAAATTCGGCGAGGTGGAGATCCTGCACGGCGTCGACATCGAAATTCCCGACAGCTCGTTCACCGTGCTGGTGGGTCCCTCGGGCTGCGGCAAGTCCACGCTGCTGCGCATGATCGCGGGGCTGGAGAACATCAGCGCCGGCGACATCGTCATCGGCGGCAAGGTGGTCAACCAGGTGCCGCCGAAGGAGCGCGACATCGCAATGGTGTTTCAGAACTACGCGCTCTATCCGCACATGACGGTGCGCGACAACATGGCGTTTTCGCTCGCGCTGGCGAAGACCGGCAAGGCGAAGATCGACGAGCAGGTGGGCAAGGCGGCCGGCATCCTCGGCTTGACGCCGCTGCTCGACCGCTTTCCGCGCCAGCTCTCGGGCGGCCAGCGCCAGCGCGTGGCGATGGGGCGCGCCATCGTGCGCGACCCGCAGGTGTTCCTGTTCGACGAGCCGCTGTCCAACCTCGACGCCAAGCTGCGTGTGGCGATGCGCACCGAAATCAAGGAGCTGCATCAGCGCCTGAAGACGACGTCGATCTACGTGACGCACGACCAGATCGAAGCGATGACGATGGGCGACCAGATCGTGGTCATGCACGACGGCCGCATCGAGCAGATCGGCAAACCGCTCACGCTGTACGACCGTCCGGCGAACCGCTTCGTCGCCGGGTTCATCGGTTCGCCGGCGATGAACTTCATCGATGGAACGCTGAGCGCGTTGCCTGGCAACGGTGTCTTGCGGGTCGAGGCGCAAGACGGCGCGCAGTTGCCGGTCGCCGCGGCGCCGGCGGCGAGGCACGGCGAGCGCGTGGTCTACGGCATTCGCCCCGAGCACCTCGACATCGCCGACGACGGCTTCGAGGTCGAGGTGATAGTCGTCGAGCCCACCGGATCGGAAACGCTGCTGTTCGTCCGCCTGGGCGCCCAGAAGATCGTGGCGATATTCAGGGAGCGGCACGACTTCGCTCCGGGCCAGAAGATTCGCCTGCGCCCGCGCGCCCAATGCGCACACCTTTTCGACCCGTCGAGCGGCCAACGGATCTGAGGCCGACCGGCATCGATTTTCAAACGATCCACCGAGACGAGGAGACCCCTGATGAGCGAACGCAATTTCACACGCCGCGGCGTCCTCGAGGCAGGCGCGGCCATCGCCGGCGCAAGCGTTGCCAATCTGTCGCTGTTCGCATCCGCCTGGGCGCAGGCCTCGCCGTTCAAGCCCGAGGCCGGCGCGAAGATTTCACTGCTGCGCTGGAAGCGCTTCGTGCAAAGCGAGGAGGACAGCTTCATGGCGCTGGTGGCAGCGTTCCAGAAAGCCACCAACGTCGAGGTCAAGGTCATCAACGAGTCGCTCGACGACGTGCAGCCCAAGGCTTCGGTGGCGGCCAACACCAACCAGGGCCCGGACATGTTCTGGGGCCTGTATTCGCTGCCGCACCTGTTTCCGGCCAAGTGTGTCGAGGTGACCGACGTCGCCAACCATCTGGGCAAGAAGTACGGCGGCTGGGTGCCGTCGGCCGAGGTCTACGGCAAGAGCGGCGGCAAGTGGATCGCGATTCCGGTGGCCTACAACGGCAACGTCATCAACTACCGCCAGAGCATGATCGAGAAGGCCGGCTTCAAGGAGATTCCGAAGGACACGGCAGGCTTCCTCGAGCTGATGAAGGCGCTGAAGGGCAAGTCGGTGCCGGGCGGATTCGCGCTCGGTCGCGCGTCGGGCGACGGCAACGCCTGGGTGCACTGGGTGCTGTGGTCGCAGGGCGGCAACCTGGTCGACAAGGATGACAAGGTGATCCTCAACTCGCCCGAGACGGTGAAGGCGCTCGAATACGCGAAGGAGCTGTCCGACACTTTCGTCAGCGGCACCGCGTCGTGGAACGATGCGTTCAACAACAAGGCCTTCCTCGAGAGCCAGGTCTCGCTGACCAACAACGGCGTGTCGATCTACGCCGCTGCCAAGGCTGGCGCCGCCAAGGGCGACGCCAAGGCCAAGGAGGTGATGGACGACATGAACCACTCGCTGTGGCCGATCGGGCCGGTCGGCAAGCCGACCGAGTTCCACATCGCGTATCCGCTGATGGCGATGAAGTATTCGAAGGTACCCAACGCCTGCAAGGCCTTCATGGCGTTCATGCTCGAAGCCGAGAACTACAACAAGTGGCTGGTCGACTCGGTGGCCTACCTCACGCACCCGCTCAACGCCTACGACGCGAATCCGGTGTGGAGCACCGATCCGAAGCTGTCGATGCTGCGCGACGCGGGCAAGCGCACCCTCACCGCGGGCGGACTCGGATCGGTGGGCGAGAAGGCCGCGTCGGCGTTGGCGGACTTCATCGTGCTCGACATGTTGGCGTCGGTGTGCACCGGCCGTGCGTCGATCAAGGACGCCATCGCGGTGGCGGAAAGGCAAGCGAAGCGCATCTATCGATGAGGCGCTGACCCGACGACGACGGGGAACGGCACATGTTCAAGAATCTCGGCTCGAGCAGGAACTTCCTGGGGCTCATGTTCATGCTGCCGGCGGCGGCGTTCCTGCTGCTGTTCCTCGTCTACCCGCTCGGCCTGGGCATCTGGCTGTCGTTCACCGACGCGAAGATCGGTACCCCCGGCCAGTTTGTCGGGCTGGACAACTACGAGTGGATCGTCGGCGACTCGAAGTTCCAGACCGCGGTGTTCTTCACGATCTTCTACACGGTGGTGGCCAGCGCGATCAAGTTCGCCATCGGGCTGTATCTCGCGCTGCTGCTCAACAAGCACCTGCCGTTCAAGGCGATCGTGCGCGCGGTCGTGCTGATCCCGTTCATCGTGCCGACGGTGCTGTCGGCGATCGCGTTCTGGTGGATCTTCGACCCGCAGTTCTCGATCGTGTCATGGACGCTGCGCCAGATGGGGTTGATTGACGGCAACATCAACTTCCTCGGTGACGCGTGGAACTCGCGCTACTCGGTGATCTTCGCCAACGTCTGGCGCGGTGTGCCGTTCATCGCGATCTCGCTGTTGGCCGGGTTGCAGACGGTGCCGCCGTCGCTTTATGAAGCGGCCGTGCTCGACGGCGCCACGCCCTGGCAGATGTTCATCAAGATCACCTACCCGCTGCTGACGCCGATCATCGCGGTGGTGATGACGTTCTCGGTGCTGTTCACGTTCACCGACTTCCAGCTCATCAAGGTGCTGACCAACGGCGGCCCGGCCGGTGCGACCGAGCTGATGGCGACGATGAGCTACAACACCGCGATCCTCGGCGGACGCATCGGCGAGGGCTCGGCGATCTCGACCGCGATGGTGCCGTTCCTGCTCGCCGCGATCATGGTTTCGTGGTTCGGGCTTCAGCGGCGCAAGTGGCAGGCGGGGGGAACCGATGACTGATACGCGCGTCGCGGCAGCCGCGGCGCCTTCGGACATGTCCGAAGGCATGAGCTACCTGTCCACGCTGCCGCAGCGCGTGGTGCGGGTGTACATGCCGCTCGTCATGATCGTGATCGTGCTGCTGTTCCCGTTCTACTGGATGGTGATCACGGCGGTGAAGCCGAAGGAGCATCTGCTCGACCTGGACAAGCACAACCCGTACTGGACCTGGAGTCCGACGCTCGAGCACATCAACGACCTGCTGTTCAAGACCGACTACCCCCTGTGGCTGTGGAACACGATGTTCATCGCGGTGTCGGCGACCGTGCTGTCGCTGGTCGCGAGCGTGTTCGCCGCCTACGCGATCACGCGCATCCGCTACCGCGGCGCGCAATGGGTGGGCGGCGCGATCTTCCTCTCGTACCTGGTGCCGCCGTCGATCCTGTTCATCCCGCTGTCGACCGTGGTCTACCAGTACGGCCTGTTCGACACCCCGTTCGCGCTCATCCTCACCTACCCGACGATCCTGATCCCGTTCTCGACGTGGCTGCTGATGGGCTACTTCAAGACCATTCCGTACGAGCTCGAGGAATGTGCGCTGATCGACGGCGCGAGCCGCTGGCAGATTCTCACCAAGATCATCCTGCCGCTGGCGGTGCCGGGGCTGATCTCGGCCAGCATCTTCTGCCTGACGCTTTGCTGGAACGAATTCATCTATGCGTTGACGTTCATCAACAGCACCGAGAACAAGACGGTGCCGGTGGCGATCCTGTCGGCGTTCACCGACGGCGACCAGTACCGCTGGGGCTCGCTGATGGCCGGCGCGCTGGTCGGCTCGCTGCCGCTGGTGGTGCTGTATGCGTTCTTCGTCGAGCACTACGTGTCGGCGATGACGGGGGCGGTGAAGGAGTGAACGAGTCTTGTCCCCTCTCCCTTTGGGAGAGGGAGCAAAAGAAGGACCTTCCGTGCGTATAGGCTTCATCGGGCTCGGCGCGATGGGTGCGCCGATGGCTGGCAATTTGCTGCGTGCGGGGCACACGGTGCGCGGGTTCGACCTGCGGGCGGCCGCGCTCGAGGCGCTCGTCGCCCAAGGCGGCGTTGCCGCATCGTCGCCAAGTGAAGCGGCGCACGACGCCGAGCTGCTGCTGCTGATGGTCGTGAGCGGCGATCAAGCCGAGGCGGTGCTGTTCGGCGCCAACGGCGCCGCAGCATCGCTGAAGCCCGACGCGATCGTCGTCGCCTCGTGC
>Ga0184637_10001980_pt1 | contig 13344 bp, 14 predicted proteins | sample PLM3_127_b2_FD_133143 | JGI IMG/M metagenome (GOLD analysis project Ga0184637, IMG submission 133143) | Groundwater sediment microbial communities from an aquifer in East River, Colorado, USA - PLM3_127_b2 | ecosystem: Environmental > Terrestrial > Soil > Riparian zone | place: USA: East River...
GCATCGCGACATCGTGCTCGCGACATCGAAGTCCCAGGGTGAGGGGTATGCGCCTGACCAGTCGAGGCGGGTCGATTTTCTGGCGAGCTATCCGCCGGGCGATATCGCCCTGGGCGAGCTCCGCGGCCCGATGAGGGAGGAAACTGAGTCGTGGCTCAACCGCCTTGCCCTGGGACTGCCGACGCAGCACGCAACCGCGGCCGATGGCCACAACCGGCTGATGCTCACCAAGGCGTTCGACCTGTCGGCGCGGCTCCGGCGGCCGGTGCGCCTGCCGATCACGCCGGAGGACGAGCAGGCGCGCGTTTGAAGTGATAATCCGGGCTCGGCGGCGGCCCGCCGGTCGATTGAGCTGGAGTCCCGCGCGCCACGAACGGAGACCGGAGATGCGGCACATCCTGCTGATCGGCATGGGCGCAGTCGGACGCCACGTCGCGCGGGCGCTGCAGAACGAGGCGAACCGCGCCCGGCTCTCGATCCTCGTGCGCAGGCAGTACGTGAAGGAGGTGAAGGCGCGGGTCGACGAGGTGGTGCCGGGCGAGGTGCAGGTCGTCGACCGGTACGAGAAGCTGACCGACATGCCCGAGCTCGCGGTCGAGTGCGCCGGCCACGCCGCCGTAGCAGAGTTCGGCGAGGAGTGCCTCACCAGCGGCGCCGATTTCCTCGTCACGTCGGTGGGCGCGCTCACCGACACGCTGGTGCTCCAGCGCCTCGAGCGCGCGAGCCGCACGCACATGGGGAAGCTCATGATCCCGGCGGGCGCGATCGCCGGCGTGGATGCGCTCGCGGCCGCGCGCTACGGCGGACTGGAGCGGGTGCGCTACACCTCGCGCAAGGCCCCGGAGGCCTGGAAAGGAACGCCGGCCGAGCAGATGTGCAACCTCGGTGCGCTGAAGGGTCCGACCGAGTTCTACACCGGCAAGGCCGGCGAGGCCGCGCGGCTCTTCCCGCAGAACGCAAACGTCGCAGCGACCATCGCCCTCGCCGGGCTCGGCTTCGATCGGACGGAGGTCTCCCTCAACGCCGATCCGGAGGCCCCCGGGAACGTGCACGTCATCGAGGCGGAAGGCGCGTTCGGCGAGCTGCGGGTCGAGATCCGGGGACGGCCGCTCGCCGACAACCCCAAGACCTCGACGCTCGCGGCGCTGTCGGTCCTGCGCGCGATCCACAACCGGATCGACGCCATTCAGATCTAGGGGGCGGGGGCTCCTACGACGCGGCCACCGCCGCGGGCGCCGGCATCGCCTGCAGCGCCTTCAGGTTGAAAGTGGATTGCGCGATGCGGTTCGGTATTTTCCGGTTGCGCGTGGCGCAGGCCGGGAACAGAATCGTACGTGACGCCGTCGTCGATCGCGCCCTCGAGCCTAGATGGGCACGCCGGGCGTGGATTCAAGGAGCCAAGCCATGGGTCTAGCGATCCCTGAACCGCCGCCTGATAGCGACGAAACCCGAATCATCGAGCGCCCCGGCGGCTTCTACTGGCGCTCGGACGCGACCGGCGAGGAGCACGGACCGTTCCGCATGCTCGCCGAGGCCGTCGAGGACATGGGCTTCAATGCCGAGTCGGCCGATTATGAGCCCGACGAGACCGTCGAGGAGGCCGAGGCCGAGATCGGCGTCTCGGGCTGGATCGACCCCGACACCGGGGACCTCGGCGAGAGCTGGACCCTGCGCCTCGAAGACCATTGAATCCCGGCCCCTTTGACGAGGGGTTCCACTCACTCATCGCCCGCTGCTGATTGCCGCCCGGGCCCCGGCTGTGGGCAAGCTTTGCGTTGGGCCCGCCCGGAATGGGACAATCCGCGCGAGTCGGGAGGCCGGCCCCGGCCGCGTGGCGGGGAGAAGCAAGAACGAGCGCTGTCCTCCGCGCAACGCGTCTACTTGGAGGAGATTCGCTATGAAGGCCCAAACCGGCACCTCGCCCGTCCGCCGTCGCGTTCTCAAGGCGGCCGCCGCATCCGCGGCGCTTTCGACCATCGGTTTTCCCGGGATCGTGCGGGCGCAGGGGACCAAGCTCAAGGTCGGCGTGCTCCTGCCGCGCTCCGGCTTCCAGGGCCTCATCGGCCAGTCATGCCAGAAGGGCGCTGACCTCGCGCCCGGCGTGATCAAGGAGATGCTCGGCGTCGACATCGAGCTCATGAACGCCGACACCGAGACCAACGTCGACACGGCGCGCACCCGCGCCGAGCGGCTGATCCAGGAAGGCGCGCACGTGCTGGTCGGCCCGTTCGACTCCGGCGGGGCCGCGGCGATCGCCCAGGTGGCCGAGCAGCGCGGTGTGCCCTTCGTCATCAACATCGCCGCCGCGCCGCAGATCACCGAGCAGGGCTACAAGTTCGTGTTCCGCAACTTCCAGACCGCCCCGGACATCGTGCGCAACGGCTTGGCGCTGATCGGCGATCTCTTCCAGGCCTCGAACATCGCGCCGCGCACCGCCGTGTTCATGCACGTGAACGACACCTTCGGGATGGCGATGGCCAAGGGCATCAGCGCATTCATGGGGCGGCTGACGCAACTGCCGTTCAAGATCGTCGACACGATCCAGTACGATCCGGCGGCGCGGGATCTCACCGTGGAAGTGTCCAAGGCGAAGGCGTCGAACGCGGATTTTTTGCTGCTCGTGTGCCGCCTGAACGACGCGATCATCCTGCGCCGCGAGATGGTCAAGCAGCGCTGGAACCCGATGGGCATCGTCAGCCCGGGGTCGCCGGGCATGTACGAGGAGCAGTACTTCAAGACGCTCGGCAAGCTCTCCGAGTACTCGATCTCCAACGTGCCCTGGTATAACCCGCGGGCCGAGCTCACCAAGGTGGTCGAGAAGGCGTTCCTCAAACAGAACCCGAAGGACAAGCTGGTCTTCAACGGGTTGAACGTCGGCTTCACCTTCGAGGCGATTCTCGTCGCGGCGGACGCGTTCAGGCGTGCCCGGTCGACCGACGCGAAGACGCTCGCCGACGCGATCCGGCAGACCAACATCACCAGCAAGATGATGCTCGGCGGGCCGATCAAGTTCAACGAGAAGGGCCAGGTGGAGGGCATCGGTTCGGCCTGCGTGCAGAACCTGAATCTGACGCCGACCGTGGTGCTGCCGGCCGCGGTGGCGACGGCGAAGCCCGTGTTTCCCTGGCCGTACTACAAGGCCTAGGCTCCGTTTGCCACCATCGAGGGCCGGCACTCGCCGGCCCTTGTCGTTATGCCGATCGAACTGGTCGTCAACGTCGTCATCGCGGGGGTGCTCACCGGCCTCGTCTACGGCCTGATGGCGCTCGGCCTGTCGGTGATCTTCGGCGTGGTCCGGGTCGTGAACTTCGCGCACGGCGAGATGATGACCATCGCGATGTATGCGACGGTCGTGCTGTTCGCGGCCTTGCAGCTGGACCCGTTTCTCGCCGTCGTGCCGGTGGCGGGCCTGTTCTTTGTTTTTGGCACCCTGCTGCAGGCGGGCGTGATCAACCCCTTCATCACCCGTCCCGAGCACTCGCAGTTCATGCTGCTCGTGGCGGTCGCGATCATCATGGTGAACGGGCTGCTGATGGTCTTCGGGCCGGACGCGCGCAACGTCCAGGTGGACTACCAGCTCGAGTCGTACGCGATCGGGCCGATCCTGCTCGACAAGGCGCGCCTGTACGCTAGCGCGGCGGCGGTGGCGGCGAGCGCCGCGTTGTTCGCGTTCTTCAAGTTCACGCGCGCCGGCAAGGCGATCCGCGCCTGCGCCGACAACTACCTCGGCGCCAAAGTGGTGGGCCTGGACGTCAAGCGCTATTACGCGCTCACGTTCGGCCTCGGGTCGGCCTGCGTCGCGGTCGCCGGCTGCATGATGATCCTGCTGGTCGACGTGAGCCCGGTGCTCGGACCGGCCTACACGCTGCTCGCCTTCGTGATCGTGATCGTCGGGGGGTTGGGCTCGATGGGGGGCGCGCTGCTCGGCGGCGTGCTGATCGGGGTGTCGGAGGCGCTCGCGGGGCTCTTCATCACGCCCTCGGCGAAGAGCATGTTCAGCTTTGCGCTGCTCATCCTCGTCCTCCTGCTCCGCCCGCAGGGGCTGCTCGGAAGGAAACCGTGAACCGGCGCGCCGCGGTCCTGCTCGCGATGCTGGCCGCGGCGCTGATCCTGCTCCCGGCGGTGGCGAACAGCTACGTGCTATCGGTGGCGACGCTGATCCTGTTCTTCGCCTACACCGGCCAAGCCTGGAACGTGATGATGGGCTTCGCGGGGCAGCTCTCGCTCGGTCATTCGCTCTACGTCGGCGTCGCTGCTTACGCCGCTGCGGGGCTCTTCTTCCATTTCGGGATCGGCCCGTGGGCGGGCGTGTGGCTCGCGATGCTCCTCTGCACGGCGCTCGGCGCGGTGATCGGCTTCCTCGCCTTCCGCTTCGGCATCTCGGGCGTGTACTTCGCGCTGCTCACGATCGCGTTCGCCGAGTTCACCCGCATCGGCTTCGACCACATCGACTGGCTGGGCGGGCCCGGGGGCCTGTTCATCAAGGTCGAGCAGCGGGAGCACATGGATCTCCTCGACCTGCGCGGCCCGCCGCAGATGTTCTACTACGTGATGCTCGCGCTCACGGCGGGGGCGTTCGCGCTCTGCGCGTGGCTGCTCCGGAGCCGCGCCGGGTACTACTGGCAGGCGATCCGGGAGGACGAGCAGGCGGCGCAGGCGCTCGGCATCAACACCTTCCGCTGGAAGATGCTGGCGATGGTGCTGAGCTCGGCGCTCACCGCGCTCGCCGGAGTGTTCTTCGCCTTCTACTACAACAACCTGTTTCCCGAGCAGATCTTCCACATCAGCCGGTCGATCGAGATCATCCTCGGGCCGGTGATCGGCGGCGTCGGCACGCTCTTCGGCCCGATCTTGGGCGCCGCCGTGCTCACGATCCTCGCCGACAGCATCACCGAGCTCCTGGCGGCGCTCGGGATCGAGATTCCGGGGGTGAAGCAGGTGTTCTACGGCGTGGTGCTGCTCGCGGTCGTGATGTTCCTGCCGCACGGCATCTGGCCGACGCTCGCGCGCAAGCTCGGCCTCGAGGGACGGGACTGAAGGCCATGGCGTTGCTCGAGGTCGAGAAGGTCTGCAAGTCGTTCCGGGGCCTGCGCGCCGTGGTGGACGCGTCGTTCGGTGTCGCCGAGGGCTCGATCGTCGGGCTGATCGGACCGAACGGCGCCGGGAAGACCACGATCTTCAACGTCGTTGCGGGGGTGCTCGTCCCGGACTCGGGCGAGATCCGGTTCGGCGGGCGGCGCATCGACGGGCTGCGCCCCGACCAGGTCTGCGCCGCAGGCATCGGCCGCACGTTTCAACTCGTTCGGCCGTTCGCCGGGTTGAGCGTGCTCGACAACGTGATCGTCGGCGCGCTCAAGCGTGCCGCGGGCGTGCCCGAAGCGCGGCGTCACGCCCTGGAAATCCTTGAGAAGCTCGGGCTCGGCGCGAGGCGCGACCTGCCCGCTGCGGCGCTGACGCTCCCCGACCGCAAGCGGCTCGAGGTGGCCCGCGCGCTCGCCACGCGGCCGCGGCTGCTCCTGCTCGACGAGGTGATGGCGGGGCTGCGGCCGACGGAGTGCGACCAGATGGTCGAGGTGTTCCGCGAAATCAATCGGCGCGAGGGCCTCACCATCCTGCTGATCGAGCACGTGATGCGCGCCGTCATGGCGCTCGCGCAGCACATCGTGGTGCTTCACCACGGCGAAATCATCGCGCGCGGCACGCCGGAGAAGGTGGTGCGGGACCCCGCGGTGCTCGAGTGCTATCTCGGCGAGGAAACCGAGGTGTAGGGATGGCCGAGCCGCTGCTCGCGGTCGAGAACCTCGATCTGTACTACGGCGATGCGCAGGCGCTCGCCGGCGTGACGCTCGAGGTCGCCCAGGGCGAGATCGTCGCCATCGTCGGCGCGAACGGCGCGGGCAAATCGTCGCTCATTCGCACCATCGCCGGCATCGAGAGCCCGCGCGCCGGCCGCGTCCGCTTCCGCGGCCGGGACGTCACCGGGCTCGAGTCGCACGAGACCTGCAACCTCGGCATCGGCCAGGTTGCCGAGGGGCGCCAGGTCTTCCCCACGCTGACCGCGCTCGAGAATCTCGAGATGGGTGCGATGCTGCCGCGCGCGCGCGAGCACGCGAAACGGTCCCTCGAGGAAGTGTACGAGCTCTTCCCGCGGCTCGCCGAACGGCGGCACCAGCTGGCCGGGACGCTCTCGGGCGGCGAGCAGCAGATGCTCGCGATCGGCCGCTGCCTGATGGGGCAGCCGGAGCTCATCATGTTCGACGAGCCTTCGCTCGGACTCGCCCCGACCGTGGTGCAGGAGGTGTTCCGCACGATCCGCACGCTGCACCAGCAGGGGCTCACCATCCTGCTGGTCGAACAGAATGTCGCGGTGTCGCTCAAGATCTCGCAGCACGCCTATGTCCTGGAGAACGGCCGCATCGTGATGCGTGGGTCCGGCGCCGAGCTCCTGGCCGACGACCGGGTGCGCCAGGCTTACCTCGGGCTGTGAGCGCGGGGGCGCGACGAGCGTGACGGAGTCCACACTGACGCCTCGCCAGCCGTCGACCTGGCACGGCATCTGCTGCGCTTAGGGCAGCTTTCGCCTTTTTCCTCCTCCTTTGGGGTGAAAGTGTTTTCGGCGGCCCTCGTGGCCGCCGTTTCTTTTTCACGATCAGTCCCCCAAACGTGAACTAGTGCCTGCGGAAGGCGTGCGCCGTCCGCTGATCTACGTCCGGGGGTCTGTCCCGATTCCGACACCGGCGTCGGCAAACCCGCGGAAATTCCGTCAGTCGCGAGTTGAAGACCCGCGATCCAGCCCCCATTCCCCCGACGTGACGGCGACTTCGTCCTTCGATTCCGCCACCGCAACTTTCGAGCACGACGTGCTCGAGGCCTCGCGGCGGGTCCCGGTGCTCGTGGACTTCTGGGCCCCCTGGTGCGGCCCCTGCCGCGCGCTCACGCCGATCCTGGAGAGGGTCGTCGCCGAGTCCGGCGGAAAGCTTCTGCTCGCCAAGGTGAACATCGACGAGCACCCGGAGCTCGCCACGCGCTACGGCGTGCGCAGCATCCCGAACGTCAAGGCGTTCGTCGACGGGCGGGTCGTCAACGAGTTCACGGGGGCATTGCCCGAATCGGGGGTGCAGCGCTTTCTCGAGGCGGTGCTGCCGTCCCCGAGCGAGATGCTGCGACAAGCGGCGCGGAGCGAGGTTGCGCAGGGTGAGTTCGAGGCCGCGGAGGCGAAGCTGCGCGAGGCGGTTGCGCTTGATGCGGACAATTACGGGGCCCGCATGGATCTCGCCGAGCTGCTCGTCGCCCGTCAGGAATTCGCGGGCGCCGACGCGGCGCTCGAGGCCGTCCCGGCACACCGGCGTGACGAACGGGCCGAGAAGCTCGCCGCGAGAATCGGCGTCTGGATGCGGGGCCAGAACCTCCCCGACGCCGCGACCTTGAAAGCTCGCGTCGATGCGCACCCCGACGACCTCGACGCGCGCCTCGCCTACGCGGAGCGCCTCGTCGCCGACGGAGAGTACCGGCCCGCCCTCGAGGTGCTGCTCGAAGTGATCCGCCGTGACCGCGGCGAGCGGCGCGAACGCGCCCGCAAGTCGATGGTGGAGGTGTTCGGCCTCGCGGCCGACCAGTCCGAGCTGGTCAGCGAGTATCGGCGGCAGCTCGCGAGCGCCCTCTATTGACTGCTCGCCCTAGAGGGTGAGCGCGGGGTTTCGCCGAACCCGACTGCTCGGGTTCGGCGCCGCGCGAACCGGCACGCCTTGCAAGGCGTGCCGTGGACCGAGCCCGACACGCGCCCGGGTGACGCCAGCAGGTCCGCCCCGGGCGGGGAGTAGCCACGCGCCTGATCTTTCAGGCACAATCGGCAGCGTCCGCGCTTCGCCGACCCGTTGCCGATGGAAGCACCCCTGATCCTGACCCTCGACTCGCACGGGGTCCCGCACCGCTGGGTCCCGTGGCAGCAGGCGTGCTTTTACTACGCGAAGAACCTCGTCGCGTGGACGCTCGGCACCGTCGCGTTCACCGCGCACGGCGGCATCTCGCGCGCGACCGGCGAGCGCTCGCGCATCACCGGCCACTCGATCATCGCGATCAAGGGCAAGGCGATGGCGCTCAAGGGCTTCAACCAGGTCCCCCCGCTCAACAACCGCGAGCTCTTCCGGCGCGATCGCCACGTGTGCGCGTACTGCGGCGGGGAATTCTCGTTCCTGCGGCTCACGCGCGACCACATCGTGCCGATGTCGCGGGGCGGCCGGGACTCGTGGATGAACGTCGTCACCGCGTGCCGCCACTGCAACGGCATCAAGCGCAACCGGACTCCGGAGGAATCGGGGCTCCAGCTCGTCTACGTGCCGTACGTGCCGAACAAGGCCGAGTACCTCATCCTGACGAACCGCAAGATCCTGTCCGACCAGATGGAATTCCTGCTCCAGCACGTGTCGTCGCACAGCCGCGTGTTCGCGCTCGCGCTCGTGGCGCGCTGACGCCGCGGCCATCGGGCCGGGTTGGCCGCACGCACCGCCGAATGGCTCGGGACTTCTGGCTGAGTTCCGGCTTCCATCTGCTGGAGCGCGACGCCGCCGGCCGGCTGCTGGTGACTGACGAATTCCTCCGCGCCTATCTCCTGCGGCCGGAGATCCGCCCGGTCGAGGACTCGGGGCCGGACGAGGTCGCGCTGCACCAAACGCTCCTCGATGAGCCGCGCCGGCTGGTCGCCGCTCCCGAGATCGAGTCGATCGAGGACCGCGACGCGCAGTTCAACTACCGGGTGTGGCTCGAGTTCCGCGACCGGCTGCTCGGCGCGGCGTCGCTCGAGGCGTGCTATCGCGGCCTGTTCAACGGCGACGTGCGCACACCGCCGCTCTTCATCGACCAGCTCGTGCAGATCATCCTGCGCAACGTCCTCGACGGCGTCGACGATCCGCTCGAGGCGCGGGCGGCCGAGCTCTTCTACCGCGAGCAGAAGGCGAGCGTCGACGACGGGCAGATCATGCTGGCCGACCTCGAGACGGTGGAGATGCACGCGTCCGGCGGCGCCTACGGCAGCCTCGGGCGGCTGATCGTCGAGGCGCAGCTCCCGACCCGGGCGGTCAATCTCGACGTGCTCGACGCCGACAACGCCGAGATCTATTGGGAGCGCGACCAGCGCCACGACCTGGTGATCAGCCTGAATCACGGGCGCGCCGCGCTCGCCGCGCTGTGCCGGGTCATCGAGCGCTGGGTCCGGCACTTCCTCGCCGCCGAGGTGCGGGTCTCGCCGCTGCGGCAGATCGAGGACCGGCGCTGGGCGTGGCACGTCGGCCTCGACGCGCAATCGACCGCGGTGCTGAACGACCTCTGGCGCGGCGAGGAGGTCGAGGCGGGGCGGCTCGGCCGGCTGCTCGTGCTGTTCAAGCTGGAGTTCGCCGACCCCGCCGAGATGCGCCAGGACGTCGCCGCCCGGCCGGTCTACATGGCGCTCGGGATGGACGAGGGCGGCGTGGTGCGGATGAAGCCGCAGAACCTGCTCCTCAATCTGCCGGTCGGGGCGGCGTCGTGACCGAAGGACCCAGTTCGCCGGATCGCCCCGAGTACTGGCAGCGCGCGAAGCGCACGCTCGCGCGCCGCGACGCGGTGATGGGCCAGATCATCCGGGCCTGTCCGCGCATCGCCCTGCGGCGCCGGGGCGACCCGTTCCGGACACTCGCGCGCGCGATCGTCGGGCAGCAGATCTCCGTCAAGGCGGCGCAGAGCGTGTGGGAGCGAGTCGTCGCAGCGGCGCCGGCGCTCGCGCCCGAGGCGGTGGTGGGGCTTCGCGTGCGGCGCCTCCGCGCGTGCGGGCTCTCGGAGCGCAAGGCCGAGTACCTTCGCGACCTCGCGCGCCACTTCGTCGACGGCACGCTTCACCTGGAGCGCTGGCCGCAGATGGACGACGAGGCGGTGATCGCCGAGCTCGTCCAGGTGCGCGGGATCGGCCGCTGGACGGCGGAGATGTTGCTGATGTTCAGCCTGCTGCGGCCGAACGTGCTGCCCGTCGATGACCTCGGGTTACGGCGTGCGGCGAGTCTGCATTACTTCGGCGGCGAGCCCGCTGACGCCGACGAGCTCCGCGCGCTCGCCGCGCGCTGGGAACCCTGGCGGTCGGTCGCGACCTGGTACCTCTGGCGGAGCCTCGACCCGGTGCCGGTCGAATATTGACGCCGGTCCCCGGCGCGACGCTATTGACGCCGGTTCCCGGCGCAACCCTAGTGACGCCGGTCCCCGGCGCGACGCCATTGACGCCGGCCCCGGGCGCCGGCCTCCGGGTCGAACCTTCAGTAGAATCCCCGATTGTCCAGCGTGGATCCATGAAAGCGACCTTTCTCGATTTCGAGCAGCCGATCGCCGAGCTCGAGGCGCGCATCGACGAGCTGCGCTTCGTGCAGGACGACTCGGCGGTCGACATCTCCGAGGAGATCTCGCGCCTGCAGAAGAAGAGCCAGGCGCTGACGAAGGACATCTACTCCAAGCTCTCGCCGTGGCAGGTCGCGCAGGTCGCGCGACACCCGCAGCGTCCCTATACGCTCGATTACGTCGGTGCGCTCTTCACCGACTTCGAGGAGCTGCACGGCGACCGCTCGTTCTCGGACGACCCGTCGATGGTCGGCGGGCTCGCGCGCTTCAACGGCCAGCCGGTGATGGTGATCGGCCATCAGAAGGGCCGCGACACGAAGGAGAAGATCTATCGCAACTTCGGCATGCCCCGGCCGGAGGGCTATCGCAAGTCGATGCGGCTGATGCGCCTGGCCGAGAAGTTCGGCCTCCCGGTGCTGACCTTTGTCGACACGCCCGGGGCGTATCCGGGGATCGGCGCCGAGGAGCGTGGCCAGGCCGAGGCGATCGGCCGCAGCCTTTACGTGATGTCCGAGCTGAAGGTGCCGGTCGTGAGCACCATCATCGGCGAGGGCGGCTCGGGCGGCGCGCTCGCGGTGGCCGTGGGCGACGTCGTGATGATGCTGCAATATGCGACTTACTCGGTGATCTCGCCCGAGGGCTGCGCCTCGATCCTGTGGAAGAGCGCCGAGATGGCGCCCGAGGCGGCGGAGACGCTCGGGATCACCGCCAGCCGGCTGAAGACGCTGGGGCTCGTCGACAAGATCGTGAACGAGCCGCTCGGCGGCGCGCATCGCGATCACGCGGCCGCGGCGCAGAGCCTCAAGAAGGCGCTGCAGGATGCCCTGCGAGGCCTCGCCGACAAGCGCCCGGCCGAGCTCGTCGAGACGCGGTTCGAGCGGCTGATGGACTATGGCAAGTTCAAGGAAGCGACCACCAAGTGACCTCCCCGAGCGGGTTCGGAGCCGCCTTCTGGAGCATGTGCCGCGTGGCGCCCGGGTGACGCTCGCGCTCTCGGGCGGCGTCGACTCCATCGCGGCGCTCGACCTGCTCGCCCGGCTCGCGCCGGCGCATCCTTTCACGCTGTCCTGTCTGCACGTCAATCACGGCATCAGCCCGAACGCCGGCGACTGGGCGCGGTTCGCGCGCGCGGCAGCGCGGCGGTACCGGGTGCGCTGCGCGGTCAGGGCGGTCGACCTCGCGCCGTATCGCAAGCTGGGCCTGGAGGGCGCGGCGCGGGCGGCGAGGTACGCCGCGTTCGCCCGCGTGGACGCCGACTTCGTCGTCCTCGCGCAGCACCAGGACGACCAGGCGGAGACGGTGCTGCTGCAGCTCCTGCGCGGCGCGGGGCTGCCGGGGCTCGCCGCGATGCCGGTAATCCGCGACCAGGCGGCCCGCAACGCGCCGCGGCTGCTGCGGCCCCTGCTGGACGCCGCACGCGCGGAGATCGAGGCGTACGCGCGGCAGCGGCACCTCGAGTGGATCGAGGACGAGACCAATGCCGACGAGCGGCGCGCGCGCAATCGGCTCCGCCGGAGCGTGATGCCGCTGCTGCGCGGGCTCAATCCCGAGGCGGTCGCAAACCTCGCGCGCAGCGCGGCGCACATCGCGGAGGCCGAGGAGCTCGCGCAGGCGCTCGCGGAGATCGACGCGCGCGACGCGACCGAGGGGGGACGTTTGCTGGTCGCGGCGCTGGCACGGATGCCCCGGCCGCGCGCGAAGAACGTTCTGCGCTGGGTGCTGTCCGCCGCGGGCGGGCGGGCGCCGGACAGCGCGCAGCTCGATGACCTGCTCCGGCAACTGCTCACGGCGCGGGAGGACGGAGTGGTGCGGGTGGCGGTGGAGGACCTCGAGGTCCGGCGCTTTCGGGGCGCGGTGTGGGTCGTTGCCCGGAGCGGGAAGCCGCGCCGCGACTGGCGCTCGCGCTGGGACGGCCGGCGGACCTGGCCGCTCCCCGAGCTGGGCGGGGTGCTGCGGTTCGAGGAGGCGGACAGCGCGGGGATCTCGGCGGTCGCCGTGGCCCGGGGACCGGTCGAGGTGCGCCTCCGCGGGGGCGGCGAGCGGTTCCAGCCCGACGCGCGACGCCCCAGGCGCACGCTCAAGCACCTCCTGCAGGAAGCGGCCGTTCCGCCGTGGGAGCGCGAGCGGCTGCCGCTCGTCTATTGCGGCGGAACCCTCGCCTTCGTGCCGGGCATCGGCGTTGCTGCGGCGCTTCAGGCCGGCCCCCGCGAGCGCGGCGTCGTGCTCTCGTGGCAGCGCCTCGCCGTCGCGCCGTCGACGGCGCGGAAAGCGATGTTAAAATAACAAGTTATTTACTGGAGCGCGGAAGCAAGAGGGGCGACAATGGCGGTTGAACGGACGCTGTCCATCATCAAGCCGGACGCGGTCGCGAAAAACGCGATCGGCCAGATCTATGCGCGCCTGGAGGCCGCCGGCCTCAAGGTGATCGCGGCGCGGATGATGTGGCTCTCGCAGCGGCAGGCCGAGGGCTTCTACGCGGTGCACCGCGAGCGGCCGTTCTTTCGCGACCTGGTGAAGTTCATGACGTCCGGTCCGGTGATGGTGCAGGTGCTCGAGGGGGAGAACGCGATCGCGAGGAACCGCGAGCTGATGGGGGCCACCGATCCCAGGCAGGCGGCGAAAGGCACGATCCGGGCGGATTTCGCCGCGTCGATCGACGCGAACGCGGTGCACGGCTCCGACGGGCCGGACACGGCCCGCACCGAGATCGCCTTCTTCTTCCCGGCCGACGAGATCTACCCGCGCTAGAGCGCACTCGCATGCGGACGAATCTTCTCGGTCTCGACCCGGGCGCGCTCGCCGGCTTCTTCGCCGAGCTCGGCGAGAAGCCGTTTCGCGCGCAGCAGGTGCTGCGCTGGGTGCACCGCTGCGGCGAGTCGGACTTCGCCCGCATGAGCGATCTCGCGAAAGGGCTGCGCGAGACGCTCGCCCGATCGGCCGAGGTCGCGCCGCCGCGGCTGGTCCGCGAGAGCCAGGCCGCCGACGGCA
>Ga0184637_10001981_pt1 | contig 13342 bp, 13 predicted proteins | sample PLM3_127_b2_FD_133143 | JGI IMG/M metagenome (GOLD analysis project Ga0184637, IMG submission 133143) | Groundwater sediment microbial communities from an aquifer in East River, Colorado, USA - PLM3_127_b2 | ecosystem: Environmental > Terrestrial > Soil > Riparian zone | place: USA: East River...
CGTCGTTCTTGCCGCTCTTGCCTTGCATGCGGTACGGGCTCACCAAGTTCGCCGCGATCAGCTGTGCCTCGAGCCCCAGCGCGCGCAGCTTGCGAGCCCAGTGATGCGCGCTCGAGCACGCTTGCATCGCCACCAGGCAGCCCGCAGGCAACTGCACGCACCAGGCGATGAACTGATCTCGCTTCAACGCCCGCGACACCACGCGCCGGCCCGCCGCGTCCACCGCGTGCACCTGGATCACCCGCTTCGCCAGGTCCACACCTACCCGCGCAATCAGCGCTCGTGTAATCTCGCCCATGGACTTCCCCTTTTCAGATTCAGATTGAAGTTCGCAACTCAATCTTGGTGCTTCGACACCGTTGATGAAAGGTGGGAAGTCGTTTTGTATTCCATCGAGCGGACCAACAACGGCAAGCCGTTGTTGGCCGCTCATGTCAAACGTTGGGCGTCATAGAACTCCCAGCCCTTCCGGCACACTCCGCGCATGCTCACGGCCCTCGCGCTTTTCGCCTGCATCGGTGCTGGGACAGTCGGGGGCGTGTTCTTTGCCTTCTCCACGTTCATCATGAAGGCGCTCGCTCAGCTGCCCGCGAGCCAGGCCATCGCGGCCATGCAGCGAATCAACGTAGTCGTCCTCAATCCGCCCTTCTTGGGCGTGTTCATGGGCACAGCACTTCTGGCCACCGGTTGCGTGATCGCATGCTTCTTCCCCTGGAGCGCGCTACGTTCGCCACTGCTGCTTGCTGCTGGCCTCCTCTACCTGGTGGGCTCGTTGTTCGTCACTGTTGCATTCAATGTCCCAAGGAATGAACGGCTCGCGCGACTCAACGCTGAGTCATCGGAGGCCACCGAGTACTGGCCGGTCTACGTGCGCGAGTGGTCGAGCTGGAATCATTTGCGAACCGCAGCGTCGGTCGCATCAGCGGCGTGCAGCGCCGCGGCTTTGGCCGTTTGAGCCGCTCTGAGATCGCCACCAATGACGCCCAACCCTTCCGTCGTGGACAAGACGACGCTGAACCGGCTGCTCCCGCGAAACAAGGAGGATTCCCCGCGCGCTGCAGCGTTGGTCGCGCTTGGCTACCCGACGGTCGAACCCGTCCTGCCGCATATGCTCGAGTGGCTCGAGACCAACGGTTCTCCCGTAGACATGGTCATGCGTGAGTTCTTTGTGACGCTCGGTGTTCATGCCGTGCCTGCCGTGCAGAAGGCATTGCGCTCGCGTCACGATCTTCTGAAGTACGCGGTCGTCACACACGTAGTCGCTCGTTGGCCGGCAGATGCAGTGGCAGCGCTGCAATCGGAACTGCAAGGCCTGGCAACGGGATCCGGGTTCTATGGAACCGACATCACCGCCCTGAGGTTGCTGATCGAGCATCGGTTGGCTGAGCGATCCTGGCTTGTTGAGTGGAGCCGCTTCAAGGTCGATCGCCTTCGAGAACTGCTAACTTCCGCCGAAGAGATCAGCCGACTACTCGCCAAGCAAGGATGAAACATGTTGATCACCGGAAGCTGTCACTGCGCGAACATCTCGTTTGCACTTGCCTGGGAACCTGAACCGTCGGAGATCCCAGCCCGAGCCTGCACTTGCTCGTTTTCCAAGCATGGTGGCGTTTGGACTTCCTGCCCAACCGGCTCGCTCAAAGTGACCGTCAAAGACCAGTCACTCGTGTCCAAGTACGACTTTGGTACGAAGACGGCTCAGTTCCACATCTGCTCCAAGTGCGGCGTCGTGCCGGTGGTCACCAGCCGGATCGACGGGCGCCTCTACGCTGTCGTCAGCGTCAATGCGTTCGAAGGTGTGGAGCCTTCGCTTCTCCGGCGCGCATCGGCGACATTCGAGGGTGAAAGCGAAGACGCTCGCCTCAAGCGGCGCAAGAAAAATTGGATCGCCAATGTCGAGTACGTCGAAGGCGGCACTTAACCCTTCCGCTAGACCTCGAAGGAGGCAACTTGAAAGCCGATCGCACAACACCCACGACCATCGACGACTACATCGCGGCGTTCTCACCAGAGGTCCGATCGGCACATCGGCTTCTACCCTCCGATAAGGGACGAAAAACTCAGGCGCGAGACATCGATCTACGAGGGAGAAAAGGGCAACTTGCGGTTTCCACTCGACAAGGCCATTCCATACACCTTGATCAGCAAGATCGTGAAGGCCCGAGTGAGAGAGAACCAGGAAGCGGAAGACGCGAAGAGAAGGACTTGAGTGCTCGGGGGCCAGATGCGCGCAGTCCTCGCTCTATTCTTGGTAGCCCTTCTGGCCGCATGCGCCACGCTTTCCGCAACGGCAGACCCTGCCTCAGATGCACCCGAAGGTCAAAGGCTTCAAGTCGCCGCAGTCAAGGATGCAGCCTCGTATTCACAAGCCCTGCAGGTATGGCGCACTCCCGAGGACGTCAATGCGTGGATCGGTGCGAGGTTCCATTACGACATGTCGAGGGCGATGCTGCTCTCTGAGAACCAACGCAGCGGGGCCGGCCAGTTGCCCATCTATCAGGCGCACGAATTTTTCGCCGCTCCTTCCGGTGTCTGCGTAGACCTGAGCCGCTTCGCGGTAGAGACGCTTCGGCAAATCGCTCCCGGTGTGAAGGCGAACTACCTGATGATCGAGTTTTCGCCGGTCACGATGGGCGGCAACACGTTGCGCATGCACTGGCTGACATCTTTCATGCACGGCGGCAAGTACTACTTCTTTGCCGACTCGAAACGCCCAGGTCATATCGCGGGCCCGTACGCCAGCACTGGAGCGTTCATCGCCGAGTATTCGACATACCGAAACAGACAGATCGTCGCTTTCCGAGAACTGGATTCCTATCAACGCAAGCAGCGCGCACTGGCCTCGAGACAAAGCCGTGAGGTGCGCCACCCCTAACCCTGCAGGAGTCAATCAATGAACGTGCGACGCGTCGTGACCGGACACTCCGAAGATTGGAAAGCAGCAGTGGTCAGCGACACCGAGGTCGCTCCTGACACCGTTGGCCTGCTGCCTGGCCTTGCCTGGTACAAGCTGTGGGGTGCAGATCGCCCACCGCGGTTCCCCGACAACGGGTCGCAGCCCTTCGCCCCGGCATTCTTCCCACCCCTCGGGGGCTATCGCTTCTTGCTGTTCACCGTGCCTCCAGGCGCTGCGCAGCGTCCGCCGGTCGTGGATCGAAAGGCTCTCTTCACTGAAATGGAGCAAACGGTGCCGGGCCTGGCACTTCACATGGAGCGCAACACTCCGGGGATGCACACGAGTGACAGTATCGACTTCGGGTATGTCGTCTCCGGCGAGGTCTGGCTCGAGTTGGATGACGGCAAGCAGGTTCACCTGCGCGCCGGTGACACTTACGTCCAGAACGGTACTCGGCACGCCTGGCGAAACAAGGCCTCGGAAAGCTGCAGGATTCTCGTTGTTCTGATCGGTGTTCCTCGCCAACCGTCCAGGCTCGACGTAGCCCGTGAATCCACTTGAGGTTGTCACACCGCTTCTACATCGTTGATGTCTTCGCGGAGCGACCTTACGCCGGCAATCAGCTGGCGGTCCTCGTCGGCGCAGATGACCTGTCTGACGAGACGATGCAGCAGATCGCAGCGGAGACGAACTACTCCGAAACGACCTTCGTGACGTCTGCGGGCCAATGCGGCTCAATCTCGCGGTGGGGCAGGTTCCAGTCACCTTCGAGTTTTCCGATGATGGAAGAGAGGTGGCATGGTTTCTCGCACCTCCGATGGCGCCAGGGGCCACGTGTGCTGGGGAGCGAATCGCCGCAGCGCTTGGAATATCGCCCGAGCAAGGGTATGAGATTCGTCGGCCTTCCTTGGTGATGCTGCGGGCTCGAATGGTCGGCCACTCCCGTGAGGTGAGTGTGGGTGGTCAAGTCATTGCGACCGTGCAAGGACAACTGCTCTGATCTCGAAGGCAGGGGTAGGCTGGCGGCCAAAAAACAGGTTTCGCCAGTGTCTGCTACCTTTAGCACCAGAACGATTCAAGGGGACTACGCATGAGCAGCCTGCGTGAAGGCTTGCGCGCACTGCCGCCTGCGGTGCTGAAGGGCATGCGCCGAGGGATCGAGAAGGAGAGCCTGCGCGTGCTGCCGGACGGCACGCTGGCCCTGACGCCGCATCCGGCGGCGCTCGGATCCGCGCTCACGCACCCGCACATCACCACCGATTTCAGCGAGTCGCAACTGGAGCTGATCACCGGCGTGCATGCCGACGTGCAGGGATGCCTGGACGAGCTCACGCAGATCCACCAGTTCGCCTTGCGCGCCATCGGCGACGAGATGCTGTGGGTCGCGAGCATGCCGTGCAACCTGCCGGCCGACGAAACCATTCCGATCGGCCGCTACGGCACCTCGAACGTCGGCCGCGCGAAGAGCGTGTACCGCATGGGCCTGGCGCACCGTTACGGGCGACGCATGCAGACAATCTCGGGCATTCACTACAACTGGTCGATGCCCGGAGTGTCGAACGAAGGCTACTTCGCGCTGATCCGCAATTTCCGGCGCCATTCGTTCCTGCTGTTGTATCTGTTCGGCGCATCGCCCGCGGTGTGCTCGAGCTTCGTCGCGGGCCAGCGGCACGAGCTGCAGGTGCTGAAGGACCACACGCTGTACCTGCCGCACGCCACGACGCTGCGCATGGGGCGGCTGGGGTATCAGAGCGACGCGCAGGCCAAGCTGGCGGTGAGCTACAACGATCTCGACAGCTACGCGGCTTCGCTGCAGGACGCCCTCACCCACCCTTACCCGCCCTACGAAGCGATCGGCGTGTGCAACCCCGGCGGCGAGTACGACCAGCTTGCGACCAGCTTGCTCCAGATCGAGAACGAGTTCTACGGAACGATTCGGCCCAAGCGAGTCATCTTCCCCGGCGAGCGTCCGCTGCACGCGCTGCGCGAGCGTGGTGTCGAGTACGTCGAGGTGCGCTGCATGGACCTGGATCCTTTCATGCCGGTGGGCATCGGGCCGCAAACCATGCGGTTCCTCGACGTGTTCCTGCTGCACTGCCTGCTGAGCGAGAGTCCGCCGGACACGCCGCGCGAGATCGCCGCGTTGTCTCGCAACCAGGACCGCACGGCGATGCGCGGCCGCGAGCCGGCCTTGCGCCTGGAACGCGGTAACAGCGAGGTGCCGCTGGCGCAGTGGGGACTGCAACTGCTGGACGAGAGCGAGCCGATCGCGGCTGCGCTCGATGCTGCCCACGGTGGCACCGAGTACGGCGACGCGCTGCTGGCGGCCAGAGCCGCGTTGCGCGATCCCGGTGCACTGCCTTCCGCGTGCGTGCTGGACACGATGGTGAAGGACTTCGAGAGTTCGTATGTCCGCTTCGTGCGCGTGCGATCCGAACAGACGAAGAACGCGCTGCTCGCCCTGCCGGTGCCGGCCGACGTCGAAGCGCGTTTCAGGAGGCTGGCACAGGAGTCGACCGCGGAGCAGAAGAGGATCGAAGCCGCGGACGCTGTGCCCTTCGAAACCTATCGGCAGCAATACCTATCGGCCGAGCGCCTCGGACGCTGAGGCGCGCGTTCGCGCGGGGCCGCTGGCCTGAGATCGGCCCGCGCTACTCGACGAACAACATCGCCGGGCTTTCGAGCAAGCGGCGCAGCGCCTGCACGAACTCGGCTGCGTGCACGCCATCGACGACGCGGTGGTCGAACGACGACGACAGGTTCATCATCTGCCGAGCCACCACGGCCCCGTCGCGAATCATCGGCCGCGCCGCAATGCGGTTGACGCCGACGATCGCGACCTCGGGATGGTTGATCACCGGCGTGGAGACGATGCCGCCGAGCGCGCCGAGGCTCGTGATCGTGATCGTCGATCCGCTGAGCTCGTCGCGCGTCGCCTTGCCGGAACGCGCGGCTTCGGCCAGGCGCGCAACCTCGCCGGCGCTCGACCACAGGTCGCGTGCCTCGGCGTGGCGCACGACAGGCACCATCAAGCCGCTGTCGGTCTGCGTCGCGATGCCGATGTGCACCGCGCCGTAGCGCGTGACGACGCCGGCTTCGTCATCGAAGCGAGCGTTGATCTGCGGGAACTCGCGCACCGCGAGCACGACGGCACGCATCAGCAGCGGCAGCAGGGTGAGGCGCTCTCGCGTTGCGCCCCACTTCGCATTGAGCTGCGCACGCAGCGCCTCCAGTTCGGTGACATCGACCTCCTCGACATACGTGAAGTGCGGGATGCGGCGCTTGGATTCCTGCATCTTCTGCGCGATCTTGCGGCGCAGCCCGATGACCTTCACCGCCTCTTCGTCGTTGCGTTCGGCATCGCGCGGGACGCTGGGGCCCGGCGGCTCGAGGCGCGCGCCGCTCGCGACGTGCCGATCGAGATCCGCTTGCATGATGCGACCGCCGGCACCGCTGGGCGCGACATCCTTCAGGTCGATGCCGAGGTCCCAGGCGCGTCGGCGCACCGCGGGTGACGCGATCGGCCTGTCGTCGGGCGCGCGGTCCACAGGCGCGACGGGCGAAGGCGCAGGCGCGGGTGTAGGCGCGGGTGCAGGCGCAGCTGCAGTTGCAGGCGCCGGTGAAGGTGCGGGAGCCCGCGCAGGTGCGGCAGCCGCGCCCGCGCCATCGACATCGATGCGAATCAGCTCGGCGCCCACCGAGATCAGCTGCCCCACCTCGCCGCCGAGCGACAACACCCTTCCGACCACCGGCGACGGGATCTCGACGGTCGCCTTGTCGGTCATCACGTCGGCCAGCGCCTGGTCTTCGACCACCGTATCCCCCGGCTTCACGTGCCACGCCACGAGTTCGACTTCGGCGATGCCTTCGCCGATGTCAGGCACCTTGATTGCATGCGCGGTCATCATGCCTCCCGCCGGGCCGCCCCAAGGGAAGCATGCGCCCCCTCGGGGGGCAGCGCGGCGGCGAAGCCGCAAGCTTGGGGGTTGTCCATCCTATGCCTCCACCGCACGCTTGAACGCTGCGCCGACGCGCGCCGGGTCGGGGAAGTACGCCCACTCCAGCGCGTGCGGGTACGGCGTGTCCCATCCGGTCACGCGTTCGATCGGCGCCTCCAGGTGATAGAAGCAATGCTCCTGCACGAGCGACAAGAGCTCGGCGCCGAACCCGCAGGTGCGCGTGGCCTCGTGCACGACAACGCAGCGGCCGGTCTTCTTCACCGAGTCGACGATGATCTGCAGGTCGAGCGGCCACAAGCAGCGCAAATCGATGATCTCGGCATCGACACCGGTTTCGTTGGCCGCGGCTTCCGACACGAAGACCATCGTGCCGTACGCGAGCACGGTCAGGGCGTTGCCGGGGCGAAACACCGCCGCCGATTCGAGCGGCAGCGTGTAGTAGCCCTCGGGCACCTCGCCGAGCGGATGCTTCGACCACGGCACCAGCGGCTTGTCGTGATGACCGTCGAACGGGCCGTTGTACAGCCGCTTCGGCTCGAGAAAGATCACCGGGTCGTCGTTCTCGATCGAAGCGATCAGCAGCCCCTTCGCGTCGTACGGGTTGCTCGGCATCACGGTGCGCAGCCCGCACACGTGCGTGAACAACGCTTCGGGACTCTGGCTGTGCGTCTGCCCGCCGTAGATGCCGCCGCCGCACGGCATGCGGATCGTGATCGGCGCGGTGAAGTCGCCGGCAGAGCGGTAGCGCAGCCGCGCCGCCTCCGAGACGATCTGATCGGATGCCGGATAGAAGTAGTCGGCGAACTGGATCTCGACCACGGGCCGCAAGCCGTACGCGCCCATGCCGACGGCGCAGCCGACGATGCCGCCCTCGGAGATCGGCGCATCGAATACGCGCGACTTGCCGTACTTCGCCTGCAAGCCCTCGGTGACGCGGAACACGCCGCCGAAGTAGCCGACATCCTGGCCATAGACGACGACGTTCGGGTCCCGCTCGAGCATCACGTCCATGGCGGAGCGCAGCGCCTGGATCATCGTCATCGACGTCTTCTTCGTCTCCCTCTCCCTCTGGGAGAGGGTTGGGGTGAGGGCCGGTGGCGCACCCTCACCCTGGCCCTCTCCCGGAGGGAGAGGGGATCCTGTCTTCTCTAGTGCAGCCATGATCAGGCCCCCAGTACCTGCCGCCGCTGCTCATGCAGATGGCGCGGCATGTCCTCGTAGACGTCTTCGAACATCGATGCCGGGTCGGGGATGTACCCGTCGACAAGCGTGCCGTAGCGCTCGGCCTCCTTCTGCGCGGCGATCACCTGCGCCTCGAACTCCTTCTGTGTGGCTTCGTGCTCCTGCTCGGACCAAGCGCCAAGGCCGATCAGATGCTGTCTCAATCGCCCGATCGGATCGCCGAGCGGAAAGTGCTGCCAGTCGTCGGCGGGCCGGTAGCGCGACGGGTCGTCCGACGTCGAATGCGCACCGGCGCGGTACGTCACCCACTCGATCAGCGTCGGTCCGAGGTTGCTGCGCGCGCGCTCGGCCGCCCACAGCGACGCCGCATGCACCGCGAGGAAGTCGTTGCCGTCGACACGCAGCGACGCGATGCCGCAGCCCACCCCGCGCGCGGCGAAAGTCGTCGCCTCGCCGCCGGCGATCGCCTGGAAGGTCGAGATCGCCCACTGGTTGTTGACGACGTTGAGGATCACCGGCGCGCGGTAGACATGCGCGAACGTGAGCGCGGTGTGGAAGTCGGCTTCGGCGGTCGCGCCGTCTCCGATCCAGGCGGATGCGATCTTCGTGTCGCCCTTGATCGCCGACGCCATGCCCCACCCCACCGCCTGGATGAACTGCGTCGCGAGGTTGCCCGAGATCGTGAAGAAGCCGGCGCGCTTGTACGAGTACATCACCGGCAACTGCCGGCCTTTCAGCGGGTCGCGCTCGTTGGACATCAACTGGCAGATCATCTCGACCATCGACACGTCGTCGCGCGCGAGCAGCAGGCCCTGCTGGCGATAGGTCGGAAAACACATGTCGCCGCTGCGCAGCGCAAGCGCGTGCGCGGTCGCGATCGCCTCTTCGCCGAGGCATTGCATGTAGAACGAGATCTTCTTCTGCCGTTGCGCGATCAGCATGCGCGCGTCGTAGATGCGCGTCTTCATCATGGCGCGCAGGCCGCGGCGCAGCAATTCGGTGTCGACCTGCGGCGCCCAGGGGCCGACGGCGCGGCCGTTGTCGTCGAGCACGCGCACCAGGCTGTAGGCGAGATCGCTGGTCTCGGCAGGCGAGGTGTCGATCGGCGGTCGTCGCACCTCGCCGGCCCGCGACACATGCAGATAGGAAAAGTCGGTCTCGTTGCCCGGGCGCCCGGTGGGCTCCGGCACATGCAGACGAAGAGGCTCTTGCTGGCTCATTTCGCTGTCCTCCGCGCTCGATCGTGTCTCGCGCCAAGTCGCTTGGGCCCGGCGGCGCTCGGCGAGTGGCCCGCGCCGGCCGGCGTTCGAGGCGGTGGTGCGGGATCGCTGCGCCTGCCGCCTCACGACCAAGCGTACGCGGATTTTTGCCGCCGCGCTTGAGGCTCCTCGCATGGACGCGGCATGATCGCGACGTGTCGTCGCGGATGGTCGTCCGCTGCCCGTCCTCTAAAAAGGAGTATCGCCAGTGGTATCGCTCTTCGCCTTTGTCATGACTGCCTATGGCTTGAACCCGTACCTCATCGCTTCCTTCAATTCGGGGTTCGCGTGCGAAAACGCCAAGACCCAGATCATCGCGATGACACTCGACCCGAGCGTAACCGGGGCGGGCACGCAATCTGTTGCAGCGCGCAACCTGAAATGCATCTCGACGCCCGGCCTCGTGGCCGCAGGCTCGCGCCCGCCGGAGCCGATCGCCCCGCCGAAAGCGGCCCCCGTCGTGCAACCGGGCAAGAAACCGGCCCCGAAGAAGTGAATGCGGTGCACGAAGGGCTTGCGCCCTGACGCGTTCGGGCTAAGACTGGGTCTTGATCTGCCCGACTTCGACCACTCGAACGGAGGAACGACGCAATGTCCACACCCAACGAACTGCAAGCGACAGTGCAAGCCTTGGTGCAACGCGGCAAGGGCATTCTTGCCGCCGACGAAAGCGGACCGACGATCGCCAAGCGCTTCAACGCCGTCGGCATCGAGTCGACCGAGGAGAACCGGCGCGCCTACCGCGCGCTGATGCTCGCGACCCCCGGCCTCGGCGAGTTCATCAGCGGCGTGATCCTCTACGAGGAGACGCTCGGCCAGCGCGCCGACGACGGCACGCCACTGCCGCAGCTCGCCGCGCGCCAGGGCATCGTGCCCGGCATCAAGGTCGATGCCGGCAAGGTCCCGATGGCGCTGGCGCCCGGCGACGAGATCACGCAGGGCCTGGACGGCCTCGCGAAGCGGCTCGAAGGCTACAAGGCGCAAGGCGCGCGCTTCGCGAAGTGGCGCGCGGTCTACAACATCGGCGACCTGCTGCCGAGCCGGCGCGCGGTGCAAGCGAATGCCGAAGCGCTCGCGCGCTACGCCGCGATCTGCCAGGAGCAAGGCATCGTGCCGATCGTCGAGCCCGAGGTTCTGATCGACGGCAACCACACCATGGAGCGCTGCGAGCACGTCACCGAGATCGTGCTGCACGAGGTGTTTCACGCGCTACACCGCCACCGCGTCGCGCTCGAGCACATCGTGCTGAAGCCGAGCATGGTGGTGCCGGGCAAGGAGCATGCGAAGCAGGCCTCGCCTGCCGAGGTTGCCGCACAAACGATCCGCGTGCTCAAGCGCACCGTGCCGCCCGCGGTGCCGAGCATCAACTTCCTGTCGGGCGGCCAGACGCCCGAGGAGGCGACGGCCAACCTCGACGCGATGAACAGACTCGAACCGCATCCATGGCTCTTGAGCTTCTCGTACGGTCGCGCGCTGCAAGACCCGGCGCAACGGGCGTGGAAGGGGCAAGCCGCGAACGCGCGGGCGAGTCAGAACGCGCTACTCAAACGCGCACGGCTGAACAGCGCCGCGTGTCTGGGCAAGTACGCGGCGGGGATGGAGAACAGCGACTAGCAAACAGTGGGCCCTCCGCGGCCCCTCACCCTAGCCCTCTCCCAGAGGGAGAGGGAATGGATGACTCCCTCTCCCTCCGGGAGAGGGTCGGGGTGAGGGCCTCAGCCCCTCACGACTCTTCCGACGTCCCGAGCGTCACCTCCTGCTTGCGTGTCTTCCCCGCTCGCCACAACGTCAGCGTCACCTTGTCGCCCGGCTGGAAGCGCTCGAGCACGGTGAGCATGCTGTCGATGTCGCTGACCGGGTCGTCGTTGACCGCGGTGATCACGTCACCAGGCGCGACGCTGCCCTCGGTGGCGCGCGTGAACGGCTGCAGGCCGGCCTTTTGCGCGGGGCTGCCCGGCATCACCTGCACCACCGGCACGCCTTTGGGCAGTCCGAGCGCGCGCACCATGGCTTCCGGCCCGGCCGCCACACCGATCGCCGGGCGCACCATGCGGCCATCGCGGATCAGCTTCGGCACGATGCGATTCACCTCGTCGACCGGAATCGCGAAGCCGATGCCGGCGCTCGCGCCGGAAGGACTCCAGATCGCGGTGTTGACACCGATCACGCGTCCGGCGGAGTCGAGCAGCGGGCCGCCGGAGTTGCCGGGATTGATCGCCGCATCGGTCTGCACGACGCCGCGGATCGTGCGCTGGGTGACCGAATCGATCTCGCGGTTGAGTGCACTGACGACACCGGTCGTCAGCGTCTGGTCGAGCCCGAACGGATTGCCGATCGCATAGACACGCTGGCCGACGATCAGATCCTTGCTCGAGCCGATGGCCAGCGGCGGCAGCTTGTTCTTCGGCGCGTCGATCTTCAGTACCGCGATGTCGCGGTCGGGGAAGACGCCGATCAGTTGCGCCTTGAAGCTCGTCTGGTCCGCCAGCGTGACGCGTGCACCGTTCGCCTCTTGCACGACGTGGAAGTTGGTCACGATGTAGCCGCGGTCGTCCCACACGAAGCCGGTGCCGGTGCCGCGCGGCACCTGCTGCACGTTGAGCGAGTACATGTCGCGCGCGACGGCGAGCGTGGTGATGTTGACGACCGACGGCGACGCGGTCTTGAACACGGTAACGTTGTTCTCCTCATCGGGCTTCAGCGGCCCGCGCGGCGCGACCTGGCGCGGTGACGCCTCGGTCGTGCTCTGCACATGGCAGGAACCGAGCGCCGCGAGCGCAACGCCGATCGAGACGAGCCACGGGCCGGCGCGGCCGGCGATTGATCGGAAGGTGGTCATCGTCGGCTCCGTCGACTGGAAGGGACCATCGATGGTAGCCCTGTCGGAGCGCGGCGTCAGCTCAGCCCGCTCACTGGCAAGGCTGCCCCATGAATCGCGCGCGCAGCGTCCGATGCAAGGAAGGCGATCGTGCTCGCAAGGTCTTGCGGTGAGACCCATCGAGACGGGTCGGCGTCCGGCATCGCCGCACGGTTTTCGGGGGTGTCGATGATTGTCGGCAACACGCAGTTGACGTTGATGTTCTTCTCGCGCAGTTCGGCCGCCATCGACTCGGTGAGGCGAATCACCGTGCTCTTGGAAGCGCAGTAGGCGCCCATCTGGGCAACGCCCTTTTGCGCGGCAGCGGCGCCGACGTTGACGATCTTGCCGCCACCGGCTGCGATCATGCGCGGCACCACCGCGCGCACGACATGCAGCAGCGTTCTCGCGTTCAGGTCGAGCAGGAAGTTCCAGGTCTGGTCCGAGGTCTCGTGCACGGCTTCGCCCATGCGAAATCCGCCGGCCAGGTTGCAAAGCACGTCGATGCGCCCGAAGCGCTCGATCGCCGTCTGCGCGATTGCGTTGACCTGTGATTGATCGAGCAGGTTTGCCGGCGCGAGCAAGCGGCGCTCGTTCGGCGCGCCGAAGACATCGACGAGAGCCTGTTCGCGCAGGTCGACGAGCACAAGGCTTGCGCCGCGCATTGCGAAGACCTCGGCCACGGCACGCCCCAGATTGCCGGCAGCGCCGGTCACCATCACGACCCGATTGCTGAAGTCCATGTCACCCTCCGATAGCGTGTGCTCATGGTAGCGACCTGTGAGGCGGCTGCCCCTTCGCGCTGGATCCGCTTTGACGCTCAGACGGCGCGCGCCGGCATGACCGTGCCGCGGCATTCGCCGAACCCTATGCGACGGAACCCGTCGCGTTGGCAATAGCCGCGCAGGATCACGGTGTCGCCGTCCTCGAGGTAGGTGCGCTTTTCGCCGTTGGACAGCGGAATCGGCCGCTTGCCGCCGTCGCTGAGTTCGAGCAACGAGCCGCCCTGGTCGGCTCGAGGTCCGGACAGCGTGCCCGACCCGAAAAGATCGCCGTCGCGCAAATTGCAGCCGTTCACCGTGTGGTGCGCGACCAGTTGCGCCACGGTCCAGTAGGCGTCGCTGAAATTGGAGCGCATGAGTCGATCGCCGGCATGGCCTGCGGCACGCATCTTCTCGGTCTGCAACCA
>Ga0184637_10001982_pt1 | contig 13333 bp, 14 predicted proteins | sample PLM3_127_b2_FD_133143 | JGI IMG/M metagenome (GOLD analysis project Ga0184637, IMG submission 133143) | Groundwater sediment microbial communities from an aquifer in East River, Colorado, USA - PLM3_127_b2 | ecosystem: Environmental > Terrestrial > Soil > Riparian zone | place: USA: East River...
ATCGTATAATTAATCGTATGAAAGTAACAGCGATTTTACCGGATGAACTAATTAATGAGATTAAGAGATATACAAAAGGGGAAACTATAACCGAATCCTTGACGATTGCTTTGAAGGACTGGATTGCATTGCAAAAGATTAAGCATCTGAATCAAAAAATTAAAAGGGAGCCTCTGAAATTCAAAAGTAGGTTTACCGCTTATAAGGTTAGATCAGTAAATAGAAAATTTACATAATGATAATTGCTGATACTTCAATATGGATCGAGTTTCTAAAAAATAAAGAACCGATTGTCTCCTTATTTGAAGAGAAACTAAACAGTAGAGATATCATTGGAATTAGCTGTGTATTTGGTGAATTGTTACAGGGATGCTCTGATGAAAATGAGATTAAAATGGTAAAGGGGTATTGGGATAATATCCCGAAGACAGAGGAAACAAATGTTTGGGTAGAAGCAGGGGAATATTCGGGAAGAAACAATCTCATTGCAAAAGGTATTGGACTCATTGATTCTGTGATACTTACTCTAGCTCTGCGAACCAAATCAAAGATTTGGACACTGGATAAAAAATTGCTCAAGATTCTAAATAAAGAAACTGTTTTTAAAATGTAGGAGGGATTAGTGTGTTATTCTGAGCTTAGCTAATTACCGTTAAAGGGTTGCGTCTCCTCTAAACTACCTGTACAGAGTTAAGCTTTAATTGACAATTCATCTAGTGTCACGTATGTGGTTATGTACATGGTGTTATAATTTTATGTACATATTGTATTCTAATAACTATAGGAGGTAGTTATGAAAAAAGCAAAAAAGGTTGCGAAGCACTATTTGCTAAATCCTCGATTGATTAGAGAAGCCAAGAGATTTTTAAGAGCTAAGACGGAAACGGACACAATAGAAAAGGCACTTGAAGAAACGATTCAGCGCGCAAAGTTTGAGCGCTTACTAAAACAGAGCGCTGGAAAATATAAATTTAAGAGTTTTGCTTTCGGTAAAGGTAATGAGGAAGGCTAAAATTGGTATCATCGATTCCAACATTTATATAGATCTTTTTCGCTATGGTTTGTACAAAGATGAACTGAGCGAAATTAATAAACACTTCATCGTTAGAAATAGTTCTGTGGTTCTGCTCGAGTTATACACTGGAGCTCTAGAAAGAGAAGAAGAGAAAGTTATCGCAAAAATGGAGAGCCATTTAGGAATAATTAATCCTACGCCTAGCAACTGGATAGAGGCAGGAAGGATTCTCAATGAGTTTAAAAGGAGATATGGCTTCGGTTACAGGAAACTAAGAGATTTGGTTAACGATACGCTGATTGCTATGTCGGCTAGAAGTAGTGGCGCTACAGTAATTACTAATAACGGCGATGACTTTGAGATTATCAGAAAGCTCAAGCATTTCAACCTAGTAGTTCTCTAAGAAATTCTTAGCTAACCAAGATGGGGCGGCTACGTAATCTGCGTTGCCTGCCTCAATATCTAATCTCCTGAAATTCTATCCCCTGGCTTTCGAGGCTCTTTTAGCCTCTTCCTTAAAGAGCTTATAATCGATGCTATCGACCATTGCCTTCCAGCTTGCCTCGACGATGTTTTCTGAAACGCCGACTGTGCCCCAGTCATTCTCCCCATCTCCCGATTCGATTAGTACTCTTACCACTGCTTCTGTTCCCTTTTGACTAGATACCACCCTTACGCGATAGTCTTTGAGCTTTACTTCCTTTAGGACCGGATAGAATTTTTCCAACGCTTTTCTGAGGGCATTATCCAGAGCGTTTACTGGACCGTTTCCGCTGGCAGCCGTGTGTTCCGTCACACCATCAACTTCCACAATAACCGTAGCCTCCGAAATTGAATCGACATCATCTCTATGCTTCTCTACGATTATCCTTGCCTCTTTGAGTTCAAAGTGCTTCTTATACTGTCCGAGGATCTTTCTTACAAGTAATTCAAATGAGGCGTCCGCACCCTCAAATTCGTAACCCTCGTTCTCGAGCTTCTTAAGTTCATTAAGAATCTTATGTACCTTTTTATCATGTGGGTCAAGCTCAATCCCTAACTCCTTTGCTTTATAGATGATGTTGCTCCTTCCTGAAAGGTCTGAGACAAGGACCCGTCTCCTATTACCCACAATCTCTGGGTTTATATGCTCATATGTCTCTGATTTCCTCATGACGGCGCTTACGTGAAGGCCTCCCTTGTGGGCAAAGGCGCTTTCTCCAACGAATGGGAGCTTTTTTATGGGAGGAAGATTAGTAAGCTCATGTATGAAGTGAGAGACCTCGTATAATTTCCTTACTTCATCATTATCAATGCAATTAATTCCAAGTTTTAACTTTAAATTAGGGATAATTGAACACAGGTTTGCATTTCCACATCTCTCACCATACCCATTCATTGTCCCCTGAACCTGACCAACTCCAAGCCTTACGGCATAAAGAGAATTCGCGACACCCAACTCTCCGTCGTTATGGGTATGGATTCCAAGAGGAGGATGATCAAGTTTGAGGTTTACTTCATTAATAATTGTTTCGACCTCCCATGGAAGAGTTCCGCCGTTTGTATCGCAGAGGACTAGGGAATCTGCCCCAGCATCCAGAGCGGTTTTCAGTGTTGATAATGCGTATTCGGGATTTCTTTTATAACCGTCAAAAAAGTGCTCGGCATCGAAGAAGACCTCATCTACTCTATCTTTTAGGTATGAAATTGAGTCGTAGATTATTTCTAAATTCTCTTCAAGGGAGATCCTTAAGGCCTCCTTTACATGGAAATCCCAGCTTTTTCCAACGATTGTTACAACGGGTGTTTCGGCTTCTAGTAGGGATCGGATGTTTACATCGTCTTCGCACCTCTTATCAACCCTTCTAGTGCTGCCAAAGGCGGCTATCTTGGATTTGATTAGATTTAATTTTTTTGCCTCTTTGAAGAAGCCCTCATCTCTTTTATTTGATCCTGGCCAGCCACCCTCAATGTAGTGGATTCCAAACTCGTCGAGCTTATGAGCGATGCGGATTTTATCTTGAATGGAGAATGCAATGTTCTCTCCCTGAGTTCCGTCTCTCAATGTTACATCGTAGATCTTAACGATTCTTTCAGTCATTTCCCTTCTCCAACGTTATATATAACCACTAATAAAACGATGGATGATTCATGATGCATGATACCCGATTTATTTTACATCTTGCATCCTGTATCATGTACCCTGCATCTCGCGTTAATCTCCAAGCTTAAATTCATCGTGGAGTGAGCGCACGGCAAGCTCCGTGTAGTTCTCATCTATTACACAAGATACCTTAATCTCCGATGTGCTTATCATCATTATGTTTATTCCCTCACGTGCTAACGTTGTAAACATGCGCGATGCGATTCCTGAGTGAGTTTTCATGCCTACTCCTACAAGAGAAACCATAGCTATAAGGTCATCCGAGGTAACCCCCTTCGCACCTAATTCCTTCGCAACCTCTTTAGTGATATTAAGCGCCTTTTTGGAATCTGTCTTGGGAACAGTAAAGGTCATATCGGTAAATCCTTCTGTGCTTACGTTCTGAACAATCATATCGACAACGATGCCTTCATCGCCGATTGAGGTAAAGAGCCTTGCGGCAATCCCAGGTCGATCCGGAACCCGCATGATTGTGATCTTTGATTGGTTTTTATCAAATGTAACCCCAGAAATTACAATATCTTCCATCTCAACCATCGCTTCATCCTCCTCCACAACCCATGTTCCTTCAGATTCTGGTTCAGATGTGGGACGCACATGGATTGGGACTCGAAATTTCTTTGCAAATTCAACTGCTCTTGCCTGAAGCACCTTGGATCCCAGGCTTGCCATCTCCAGCATCTCGTCATATGAAATCTTGGTTAGTTTTCTTGCATTGCTGCAAATCCCTGGATCTGTAGTATAGACTCCGTCAACATCATCTTTATAGAGTTCGCATGAGTCGGCCTTTAGAACTGCTGCAAGGGCAACTGCAGTGAGGTCAGATCCTCCACGTCCAAGCGTAGTAACGTTTCCCTCTTCATCTACCCCTTGGAATCCTGCTATAACTACTATCTTCCCATTTAAGAGTGCTTTTTTAATCTTCTCATCGTCAATCTTTTGTATTCTTGCTTTTGCGTATGCGTTGTCCGTTATGATTCTAACTTGGTGTCCTTGAAAGGATACAGCATCATGTCCGAGGGACTTGATCATCATTGAAAGGAGACCCGAGGATACCTGCTCTCCACTCGAAGTAATAACGTCTAACTCCCTATCATCTGGCGGGTCCATAATCGTTCTGGAAAGTTTCATGAGGCGATCTGTTTCTCCCGCCATTGCTGAGACTACAACTAAAACAGAGTCGCCCTTTTTCTTGATATTTATTACATGGTTTGCAACCTGTCTTATTTTGTCAATATTGGCAACACTAGTTCCACCGTACTTCTGAACGATGAGAGCCACTTATCTTCTCCTTCAATGTTTATATCACGTATATTAGAATTTTCATTATTTAGAGACACAAAATCTTCCGTCCCTCTTTTTTCTAGAATTTTAATTTCTATCTTTATTGTGTTTTCAGGAAACACATCTTCAACACGATCGGCCCATTCAACAACCGTGACACCATCACCAAAGAAAAAATCCTCATATCCAATTCCTTCCAGCTCATCTTTTCCGGAAATTCTGTATAGGTCGAAGTGATAAAGTGGGATCCTACCTTCGTAAGCATTCATGATAACGAATGTTGGACTATTTGGCTCCTCTTTAACATCTAAACCTCTTGCTATGCCTTTAACAAGTACAGTTTTGCCAGAACCCAGCTCCCCTCTTAGAGCAATAATAGTACCGGGATTTAGCAATTTTCCCAATTCCTCTCCTATTTTTATCGTTAGTTCTTCGCTATTCGAAATCATGTGTAATTCTAACGTCATTCAATTCTGAATTCGATTAAATGCCATGGCTAGCATCCATTTAATTTTCATCGCTTGTTTCTTTCTCAACTTGACTTTCAAATATTTCGTTGATTGATTTTCCATCCCAGTCGGACGGTGTATTAATTCCTAGGGCATGGAGAACGGTAGGTGCAGTATCGTCGATATTTACCTTTCCCTCAATCTTGTGATTTTTCCTTACTTTATTTCCAAGTGCTATCCATGGAATCTTAATGTTTTCATCAACATATTCTTTATGGTCTTTGCCTTTACCTCCATGGTCAGCGGTAACAATTATAAGGGTTTCATCTAGCGCGCCTTCAAAACGTATTGTTTCTAAAATTTCCCTAATAGACTGGTCAACCCTTTTTAATGAAGTAAAGTACTCTTTTGTCATCCAACCAAATTCGTGCCCTGTGAGGTCAGGCTCTGGGAAATGGATGAGTGTCAATTGAGGCCTCTCTTTCGTAAAATAGGTAATAAAACTATTCGTTATAACTTCTACACTGTTTGGTGCTTCGCTTGAGGATTTAAAATAATCTATTGTTCCAGGCTTAGCCAGATACTTTAATTTATCTTTGCCGACAAACATTGCAGTTGATTTCTCTTTTTTAGCAATACTAAAAATTGTTTCTAGGTCTATATAGCTCATTCCTTCGGTCCAGAAATTAAAGTAGGTCTTATGTCTCTCAGGCTTAACACCAGTTATCAGGGAGGTGTGAGCAGGTAGGGTCGTACTTGGATTGACCGTTTCTGCCTCAAGTGTGTAAGAGCCTTGGGTTAAGAGAAAATACAGATTGGGTGTTTTTATTGGGGTTATAGCATCGGGCCTCAATCCATCTACCGTTATTATTATTGAATAATTTACTTCCGGAGTAGCCCATGCAGCGACAGCAAGAAGAATTAAAATAACTAAAGATAGTTTTGGAATAACAATTCCTGAAATCTTTTTCAAATTAGTGATAGACCCCAAGCTAGTTAAATGAGGGATTGTTTGATATAAAAATCTATTTAGCCATACCAGCGTAGGGAATGGGTCCTGTGTCGCCGAAGGTTTTGATTAACGTATTAATGAACTCTTCTGCATGTTCCGCACAGAAGAAGTATGAAAGGGCAGTTACTCCACCCATTTTATTAATAGAAAGCATCTGATAGTGCCTGCTGCACAAGTCCTTCTTGCACATAGAGCATTCCTTAATCGCCTGTCTTTCTCCCTGATTAGTACACCTACTACCGTTTCCCTCTACATCATCACACTGGAAGATGTCAACTGTTATGGTTTTTTTTGACATTTCTCTCTCCTTACTCTCATGAGAATCAAAATTTTTGGCCATTATATCGACATATTAGGTCTCTCATGTTTTAGAAATTAAACAAAATTTAGTTTTGCAAGTCAAGTACATAGAGGATTTAGTTAATAATTGCTTTGGTAAATTAACCCCTTGAATAAGTTAAGCCGATCTGTATATAATTTCAAAATGCTTACATTAAAAGAGTCAGCTTTAGGATTAGCCAAGTTTATTCATAACAGGGCCACCAAAAGACCAAAGCTTGTAAACCTGGAGGTCACAAAGCTCTGTAATGCACAATGTGACTTCTGTGACTACTGGCAGACAAGGCACGAGGTTCGCCTAACCGACTATACCCCGGTTATAAAAAAGATAAATCCTCTTGTTACTGTGATTACTGGTGGCGAACCAATGTTGAGGAAGGATCTACCAGATATCGTCAGACAGGTTAAAAGAGGATCATTTTGTATATTTGTTTCAATGGTTACAAAGGGAGACCTTTTAAGTCTGGAAAAGGCTAAGGAGCTTTTTGACGCCGGTATGAATCATATCTCGGTTTCACTGGATTTTCCGGGTGAGACACATGATAAGTACAGAGGAATACCTGGCCTTTGGAATCACCTGAGGAGTTTATTACCCGAACTAAAAAGGGAGTTTAAGAAAAAGAGCTTTGCCCTTAACACTATAATTATGGAGGATAATCTGGATCATATCATTGAGATAGCTAACTGTGCTAGAGAGTGGGGAATAAGCGTCTCATTTAGTTCTTATTCGGTGATGAAGACTAATAATTCTTCCCATTTTGTAAAAAAGAGAGAGTTGGAGAAGGTGAAATCGCTTATAGAAAAGCTTATTGAGCTTAGAAGGAAGTGGAAGGGAACGATTGTTTCAACTGAGAATTACCTGAGAGAGATCCCTAATTATTTTGAAAGGGGAGGGGTACCAAACTGCTTTGCTGGAATCAATATGATCCAGGTAACACCTAGCGGACATATAAAAAGATGTTCTGAAATGCCGGTTACAGCTCATTATACTGAGTATTACCCGGGTTTTTATGATAAAACCAATTGTACAGCTTGTTGGTATAGTTGCCGTGGTGAAACAGAGACACCAGTTGATTTAAAGAGGAGTCTCGAATATATGGGGATTTGGTTTTAGTTTTTGATTCTCCAGATCGTCCCTGACTCCTTGTCTTCAAGAATTATTGATTTAGAGCTTAGAAAAGACCTTATCTCATCTGCCCTCTTCCAGTTCTTCTCATCTCTAGCCTTTGCCCTCTCCTCGATTAAATTGTTAATTTCATCTTCCGTAATCTCTAATGATTTCTTGCTGAGTTTTTCTGTTTTTAAGTATTCGCTTGGATCATTCTCTAATATTCCTAACATCCCCCCAAGCTTTTGAATCTCTAGTAATGTTTTCTCTAAGGTGTTTGTCCATCCTAAAGAGTCGATTGATCTGTTAATAGCTTTTGATAATTCAAAGAGGGTACCGACTGCCCCAGCCGTATTAAAGTCATCGCACATCGCCTCGACCCACTTTTCTTTGAAAATACCCAATCTTTGTTCTAATTGTTCATCATTTTTTTTGTCATCTCTTTTAATTTCGTGAGCTCGTTTTAGGGTTATGTATAACCTTTCAAGTGCAGCCTCTGACTCTTCCATGACCTGTTCTGAAAAGTCAGCGGGGTTTTGGTATTGATGGGAAAGAAAAAACAACCTTATTGCCTCTCTGTTCCATCTTTTAAGCGCGTCCTTTACATTTATGATATTTCCTACTGACTTGGACATCTTTTCGCGATTTATCTGTATAAGTCCATTGTGCAACCAGTATTTTACGAACTGCTCTCCTGTTGCTGCCTCAGACTGAGCAATCTCATTTTCATGATGAGGAAAAATCAGATCCTTCCCGCCACCATGGATCTCGAAGCTTTTGCCAAGGTATTTCATACTCATTGTAGAGCATTCAATGTGCCAACCAGGGCGTCCCTTTCCCCAAGGGCTATCCCAATTTGGCTCTCCTGGTTTTGCACCCTTCCAGAGGGCAAAATCAAGGGGATCCTGCTTTTGTTCATTTATATCTACTCTAGCACCCTCAAGCATATCATCGGGTGACCTTTTTGAGAGTTTTCCATACTCATGGAATTTCTTGATTGAGAAGAATACATCTCCTCCAGACTGATAGGCATAACCTCTATCAATAATAATCTTTATAAGTTCAATTATCTCAGGAATATGTTCGGTAACCTTGGGTTCATAGTCAGGCATATTAACTCCTAAGGATGCCATATCCTCCCTGTATTCAATGGTATATCTTGATGCTATCTCTTCTGGAGGGAGCCCTGTTTCCTTTGATTTGTTTATAATCTTGTCATCAACATCTGTGAAGTTTCTTACATAAGTAACCTTATAACCCAATTCTGACAAGAATCTCGTTATAACGTCGAACATTACTGCCGCTCTTGCGTGTCCGAGGTGAGCGGAATCATATACCGTGGGACCACATACGTAAATCCCTATCTTATGATTGTCATATGGTATAAAGACTTCCTTCCTGTGGGTTAGGGTATTATAAAGCTTTAAACGTTTTTTCATTTTAAAAAAAGGGAGCCACCTTATAGTCGTTATTTGCTGCGGGTACTAAGAATTATATTAAATCCTCTCCACCATCAACACCAATAATGTTTCCGGTGATCCAATGTGTTTGAGGAACGGAAAGTGCTACAATTGCTTCTGCGACATCCTTTACAGTCGTAAGGCGTTTACTCGGGTTTACATTCAGTACATGTTGTATGATTAATTCATTGCCAGGGATCTTTCTCAGAGCGGGGGTATCAGTAACACCAGCCCTTATTGAATTTGCTGTTATTTTTAATGGAGCAAGTTCAACTGCCAATTGCCTTATGTGCGACTCGAGTGCTGCTTTTGAGGCGGAGACTGCGCCGTAAGTTGGCCAGATCCTGTGTCCACCCGCGCTCGTCATGGCGAATATCCTTCCTCCCCCTGTCATGAGCTTCCTCAGCACTAATTCTTGAACCCAATAAACTAGCGAATGTGCCATTACATCGAGTGTCATGTTAATGTTGGAGTCTGAGATCATGTCTCTAAGATTGGAGGAAATGTAGGGTTTAAGAGTACCGAAAGCCAATGAATGTAGAAAAACCTTTATACTTGAGGGTTTTTCATCCTCTTTTAGGATCGTTTCTATCTCATCCAGTGTCTCTTTTCGTTTCTCAGTGTCCGCTGCATTGATGTTGAAAAAATATGCCTTTCTGCCTTTGTCTTTTATTATGTTTCTGATCTCTTCTACCTTAGGCATTGAGGCTTTTCTATCAAGGTGTACCCCGAAGATATTCATTCCTGCTTCGGCGAGCTCAATGCAAGTTGCCTCCCCGAAGCCGCTAGATGCCCCGAGGATTAATGCCCAACTATCTTTTAAGCTGCTTTCAGTCCCCAATTTATTTCCTCCTTTAAACAATGGTAAGAATATTGTTAGCGCATGAAAAAATTGATTGTCATCTCGATCTTGAGGAATGAGATCGCTTTAGCATGGATTGCTTAGTCACTTTCTTCCACGCCATGACAAGAGCAATAAAACACATGAGATTCTACGCACTTTATGATGAAATTCAAGAATTTAAACCACTAAGTCTCACTAATCGATATGGTTTAACTCGTAAGTAAAATTATATTTTATATACTGAGCATATCGAAGGATGAACTGGTGAGTATTAGAGTAGAAAATTTATTGCGCCCTTCGACGTTGCTCAGGGCGATCGGCCCCTTGACAATAGAGAGCAAATTGTGATTACTAAATGTCGGAATGATGTTGCGATGAAAAACCTTTTTTATTCTACTCTTAAGTGGGAATTCGGTCATATTACTGTCATTTCATCTGATAAGGGATTGACAAAATTGTTTTTTGATGGGGAAGAGTTTCAGAGATTTAAGGGCAAATTAAATGGGAATAAGCTTACTTTGGGCGGTAAAGCGGAAATTGCAGCTAGAGAAATTGAGTTATACCTCAGAGGGGAACTTAGAAAGTTTGGATCACTACTTGATATCACTAGTGGTACGACATTTCAGATGAAAGTCTGGAAAAAGCTCATTGGGATTCCATATGGCAGGGTAAATACCTATAAAGAATTGGCGAGTAATATTGGAAATCCAAATGCTTTTAGGCCCGTTGGAAATGCGGTGGGGTCGAATCCCATCCCAATAATCATTCCCTGTCACAGGATTGTGTCCTCAAATGGTCTAGGGGGTTATTCAGCGGGCTTAAGAATAAAGATGACGCTTCTCAAACTCGAAGGGGCAATTTCTTAAGTGAAGGGGTCTCTCACAAAATTACTTGCGACCTTTTTTTTCATGGGGTATTCACCCCTTGCCCCAGGAACAGTTGGAACACTGGGAGGCGTAATCCTTTTCTATCTACTTTCCAGTTTTACTTTCACTACCTATATTTCATTTCTGTTGGGATTTATAATTTTTTCGATATGGATGTCGGGTAAGGCATCCGAATTATTCGGAAAATCAGACCCTGGTCAAATAGTAATAGATGAAGTTTGTGGATACTTAATAACAATGTTTCTAATTTCACCGAGCTTAAGGAATATAATATTGGGATTTTTACTCTTTAGAATTTTTGATATTGTAAAGCCTCCTCCAATAAAAAGACTAGAGAGATTAAGGGGGGGATTTGGGATTGTTTCCGATGACGTTATGGCTGGAATTTATGCGAATCTTATATTGCAGGTTGTAATAAGGGTGATTGGATAAATTTAGGTGTCATCCAGGGGTGGATTGTAGGGGCAACCCTTGTGGTTGCCCTCAAAAAGGGTGAGCGCAAGACTCACCCCTACGTGTTTTTTGTCAGTCTAATGCGGAGAATTAGTTAGATGAAAATAGAAATCATAATGACTGGCGATGAGTTAATGTGTGGATTAACAATTGATACGAATTTCAGATGGGCAGCAGACAGCCTTTCAGGCCTTGGTTTTGATATAAAGTATCATACAACGGTAGGTGATGATAAAGATGCAATATTCGAAGCTCTACGCATTTCACAGCAAAGGTCTCAAGCCGTGATAGTCTCAGGTGGCCTTGGTCCTACGCCAGATGATCTGACTGCCGAAGTAGCTTCAAGATTTTTCGAAGTACCGTTGGAGCTAAATGAAATGGCGCTAGGGATTTTGGAAAAAAGGTTTAGAGAAAGGGGCATGGAACTCCTTGAGATAAACAAAAAGCAGGCATACATTCCAAAAGGGTCAAAGATTCTTGAGAATTTATGGGGAACGGCGCCTGGCTTCCAATCTGACAAGGGTAATACTGTATTTTTCTTTCTGCCGGGAGTACCAAAGGAGTTTAGGGCAATGGTTGAAGGATACGTATTGCCTGAGCTACGGAGAAGGATCGGAGCAAGAATCATCAGGTCAAAGCTTATAAAGACATTCGGGCTGAGGGAATCTGAGGTGGCTCAAGAACTTCGGGGTTTGGAAAATAACCATGTGACATTGGGCTATAGGTCTCACTATCCTGAGATTCATCTGCGAATTACGGTGCATTCGGAAACGGATGAAGAGATAAATCGATTACTTACCGATTATGAGAAAGAGATAGCAATGAGGCTTGGAGATTATGTTTTTTCAACTGAGGGAGAAGAGCTAGAAGAGGTAGTTGGAAATCTATTACGACTTAAAAAATATACCATCGCCCTTGCTGAGTCCTGTACTGGAGGCCTTATGGCAAATAGAATTACAAATGTTCCTGGCAGCTCTGATTACTTTGAACGAGGTGTTATCTCTTACAGCAACAAATCTAAAGAAGAGTTCCTAGGAGTTCCTAGTAGTCTAATTAAGTCAAAAGGTGCGGTAAGTGCGGAGGTGGTAGAATCTATGGCTGAAGGAGTCAGGATTCTATCAAATGCGGAATTGGGGATTGGAATTTCAGGGATCGCAGGCCCAGGAGGTGGCTCAGCTGATAAGCCTGTTGGGACAGTTTATGTTGGCATTTCGTCGAAACAAGGGGGGACCTTTTCGAGGAGGTTCCAGTTTAGTGGAACAAGGGAAGAGATAAAGTTAATATCTTCTGAGGTTGCTCTTGATTTGGTTAGAAAATTCCTATTAAATGATGTATAATTCAACATTGAGGAAAAATGTCTAAGGAAGCACCCCTCAAGGAAATGAACAATAAGGAGAAGGCCATAGACCTGGCCATATCGTCAATTGAAAAGCAGTTTGGCCGTGGCTCAATCATGCGCCTAGGTGCCGAGGCTTCAATTCCTGAGATATCAGTTATATCGACCGGATCCCTTGGGTTAGATTTGGCATTGGGAGTTGGAGGGCTTCCGAGGGGAAGGATTGTTGAGATCTTTGGACCAGAATCGTCTGGTAAGACAACGCTTGCGCTTCATGCGCTTGCTGAGTCTCAAAAGCTCGGAGGGATAGCCGCATTTATTGACGCTGAGCATGCACTTGATCCTCGTTATGCTAGAAGGCTTGGGGTTAAGATTAATGAGCTCCTAATTTCACAACCGGATTTCGGTGAACAAGCCCTCGAGATTGTTGACACTCTTATAAGGAGTGGAGCAGTTGACTTAATAGTGCTCGATTCAGTTGCAGCGCTGACGCCCCGCGTAGAAATAGAAGGCGAAATGGGGGATGCACATGTTGGATTGCAGGCAAGGCTCATGTCCCAGGCTTTGAGGAAGATAACTGCAACCGTTAGCAAATCAAATTCTATTGTAATCTTTGTTAATCAAACCAGAATGAGAATTGGTCTTCCCTCCTATATGAATCCGGAGACAACCACTGGGGGCACTGCCCTTAGGTTCTACGCCACAGTCAGGATTGATATAAGAAGGATTGGTTCCATCAAGGAGGGTGAGGAGGTTTCTGGAAACAGGGTTCGGGCGAAGGTTGTAAAGAATAAGGTGGCACCCCCATTTAGGGATGCTGAGTTTGATATACTTTTTGGCTCGGGAATTTCATATGAAGGTGAATTAATAGATATAGGCTCCAAGTTAAAGATAATCGATAAGAGTGGTACCTGGTTCTCTTATAAGGATGAGAGAATGGGACAGGGTAGAGACAATGCTAGGGCATTTCTTAGAGATAATCCTGATATCTCAATGAAAATCA
>Ga0184637_10001983_pt1 | contig 13329 bp, 10 predicted proteins | sample PLM3_127_b2_FD_133143 | JGI IMG/M metagenome (GOLD analysis project Ga0184637, IMG submission 133143) | Groundwater sediment microbial communities from an aquifer in East River, Colorado, USA - PLM3_127_b2 | ecosystem: Environmental > Terrestrial > Soil > Riparian zone | place: USA: East River...
GCCGCCAGCCGTTGGCGAGCCGGCCATGCCCGCCCACCGGGACAGGATCCAACGGCGTGCGGTCGGGCTCGAGTCCGTTGACCGCGGGCGGTGAGCCCGGGCTTGGGACCCGGGCTGATACAAACACCGTCCTGCTCCCCGTCGCCGAAATCAGCGTGTCGACGCAGAAATTAGCGGGCCAGGATCATCTTGTGCCGGCCCCGGTAGTCGGACGCCACCATCTCCAGCACGTAGACCCCCGAGGCCAGCGCTCGACCGGCCTGGCTCCGCCCGTCCCAGCTCACCTGGTGCCGCCCCGCCGCCAGCTGCTCGTCCACCAGGGTCCGCACGCAACGCCCGCTCACATCGTAAATCCTGATAGTCGCGGGTCCAGGACGGCCGAGCTCAAAGTGCACCGTCGTGGACGGATTGAACGGGTTGGGACGGTTCCCGGCCAGTCGTGAGGCCAGGCTCGGCGCCCCGGGGACCCCCTCCCCCACGCCCGTCGTCGTGGGTGGGAGGGTTTTCTTGGCCACGAAACCGGGGCGCAGGACAAAATTGCCGCCGGTCATCTTCGGCCCGGCGAAACCCTCGCCCAGAACCGTGATGCCCTCCAACCGCCCGCCGGTCACCCGGTGGCCGCCGCTCGCGAGAAGCGTTGCGGTCTGCCGGGCTCCCTCCAACGTGCGTTCATCGGACAGCGCGGCCGTCGCAACCGCCAGGCTCACGAGGACGAGCATCCAGCGCGAGCGCAGCGGACAGCGTCCAGTGTGCTTCACCATGTCCGCTCTCATGTTTCCCCTCTCACCGTGGCCACCTCTCACTCTCTCGTGCCCGCCCGCGCTTACTGGCAGCAACGGTAAAATCTAAAGTTCGTCTCGCCGGCGCTGACATCCCCGGTGCACCCGGCGGGGTAGGGCCCGGGCCCCATGGTATGCGGGCCATTGTTGGCGGAGTAGTTGTCCACCCACTCGCCGATGGTATCGCCTTGGGTGAAGAGAAGCTGACCGCTCACACACCCCAGGTACCACTGGGCGGGCGTGCAAAGGCTGCGACCGCGGCTCCCACCGCCATCGCGGGCCCGGCATTCGTCGATCGCCAAGAAGAACTGCTGGAATCCCTGGTTATCGCGATCGATGCAGAAGGAGCCCATGTCCACCATGTCGGACGGACAGGTGTGCTCGTCCTGATTGATGATCGGACCCGTGGGCCCCGTGGGCCCGGCCGGTCCCGGGTCGCCCTGCGGCCCCGTCGGCCCGGTGGGCCCCGCCGGCCCCGGCACGCCATCAGGCCCGGTGGGCCCCGTCGGACCTGGACCGCCCTGCGGCCCCGTCGGCCCGGTCGGACCCGGACCCCCTTGCGGTCCGGTCGGACCCGTGGGCCCCGTCGGGCCCGGATTGCCATCCAAGGCAAAGAGCGCCGTCTGAGCGACAAACGCCGCCGGGACCTGGACAATGCGAATCCGCGGGCCGAGGATCACGAAGTTGACCCCGTCGCGAACTTCGACTTCGAGCCAAACGTTCGGATTGGTGATCAAGATCTGAGGATCCAGCGGCGTGCTTTCGCCGATATGAGCGGTGTAGAAACCGTCCACCACATCTACCGAGTTGATCTCGACGTAGAGGTTGTTGCCACCCGTCGCCGCGTCAAAGAGGCGGAAGCGCATCGCGAACTCCCCGTTGAGCGGCGTGTCGGTGGAATCGGTGAGGGTCCCCTGGAAGTTCCACAGATTGGGTAGCGCTGCCGATTCGGCGGCCCAACCCCCGATGACGGTGAGGAGAAGCACAGAGGCGGCAACAAGGGGTAAGCGACGCATTGAAGTCCCTCACGGTTGCGAAAGCGCTTCTTCATCCTGGGCAGAGTGGGCTTGCCCAGGGCTTCTTCGCGGAAGGCGCGTGCTCAAGCAGCGACCAGAGCAGGGTCTCTCGCGACCGGTATTATAACCGATGGATGCCACAAAGTCAAAGAGGAAACACGAGTTGCAGCCGCCTAGCCCGCCTATCCGACCGAGCGGCATGCGGCACTCGCGCCAAGTGGCACTAGCGGGAGGCGCGAGGAGATGGCGCCGGCGGCGGCACCGAAGGGATCGGCGACGTATCCCCTCCGGTCGTGCCCTGGCGGGCCGTATCGGCGCGGACTCCATAAAGGGCGGTGGCGGGCACCTCGATTTGGGGTGGCAGCGAGGCACGGAACGATCCCGCATGCTCACCCTGCGAGCTCCCCGTGACCTGCTCCGGGCTGCCTCCCAACGCTTGAGCCATCTCGGCCGCGGTGCGCTCGTAGGCGGCATGGTCGCCGGTCGCTCGATGGATCCAGAGCAGGTTCTGCCACGCCGCGCGGTTTCCAGGATCGCGCGCCACCAACAGCCTGAACTCGCGCTCGGCGTCAGCATGACGGCCGAGGCCGAGATAGGCGAAGCCGAGGTTGAACCGCGTTTGTGGGTTGTTGGGTGAGCGGGCGACCTGATCTTCCAGGATGGGGACCGCTTCCTGGTTTCGCCCTGCGCTCAACAGATGGTAGGCGGTGGTCGAGCGATCTTCATCGGTTGCCAACCCGAGCGACTGCAAAGCCGCCAGGAGCTCCGGCAGGCGTTCGGCTCGACCGCGTCTCGCCTCCACCTCCATGAGCAACTTGAGCGACTCGGCGTGCCGCGGGCTCACCGCGCGCGCTCGTTCGAGCTGCTCGGCGGCCAGCGCAAGATTTCCCGCCTCGGCGTAAAATTTGCCTGCCCAGAAGCGGACAAAGACGTTGTCGGGTCCGAGCCTCAGGCCCTGCCCGATGTCGGCCATCGCCCCGGACGAGTCACCTCGCGCGCGGCGAAGGATTCCCCGATTGACATAGGCAAGCGGATAGGAGGGCGCCAGCTTTACCGCCAGGTCGCAGTGACGCGCGGCGCCTTCCAGATCACCTTCGCCCATGAGCGCCAGTCCGAGGTTCATGTGGGCGCGACCGTTGCCGGGCGACTTCGCCACCACATCCGCCCATAGGCTGCGGGGGGTGTCCCACACCCGGGTGCGCTCGACGGTGCCAAGGACGAGGAGCACCCCGGCTGCCCCCAAGAGGCCGCAGAGGATGCCCTGGCGCCCCAAAACGCCCAGGCGTCCGGGCCGGCAAACGAGAGCGAAGACCATGGTGACGGCGGCAATCGTGAGCCCCACGGCGGGCAGGTAGGGACGGTGCCCGTTCACCGGCTCGGCGAGCGGAAAAATGCTCGAGGTCGGAAGCAAGGTGATGATGAACCAGATCAACCCGAAGGAGTACAGGCGGTACCGCCGCATCCCCATGGCCACGCTCGCCGCCAAAACCACCAAGAGAAGTGCGGCCAGCTGGACCCGTGGGTCGCCGGGGCCGGTGCTCCAGCCAAAGTCGGTGTTGTCAGCCGTCAGCCGGGCTGGCCACAAGAATTCGCCGAGGTAGTGCAACCAGGCCCGCACCTGGGTAAAGAAGTAGGTGGCGCGGCCGACCGACGAGCGGGCGGCGGCCACCGCGGTCGGGATGAGGTCGGCGCGGATGAGCAGGTAGGCGCCGGCGATCACCGCGAGCAGGCCGTAGAAGGCCGCCGTGCGGGCGGTCGGAACCCGCCGCTCTCCGTCTTGGCGCGCCAGCACGAGGTCGTGGAGCACCGCCAGGGCCGGAAAGGTGATGGCGATCTCTTTGGTCAAGAGCCCGGCGCCGAAAGCAATAGCAGAGAGGAGAGTGAATCCAAGCGCCTGAAGCTCTCGACCGGCCGCCAGGGCCCGGGAGCGCTCGATGACCGCCAGGAAAGCGAGGAGGACAAAGAGCGTGGCGAGGTTTTCCGAACGTGACGAGATGTAATTGACCGGCTCCGAGGTAAGCGGATGCACGAGGTAGATCAGAGCGGCCACGAGCGCCATCCCGGCCGGATTGGGGGGATAGAGCCCGAAGTTTGACTCGAGCTTGAACGGATGGCCGCCGCCGTAAGAGAAGAGGCGAAGGGCGATCGCGTAGACCAGGAAGGAAACCGTTACATGGATCAACCAGTTGAGCAGGTGAAAGCCCCAGGGTTCGAGTTCTGATAGTCGATAGCTGGCGGCATAGGTCGCGAGGAGGAGCGGCCGGTAGTTGAGATTCTCCGGCAGGATGGAGAAGGCGGTGAGATCGGTGAACCAGGCTCGCCATGACTCGAAGCTGCGTATGGTCGGGTTCTGGACGATCGAATGAAAATCGTCAAACTGGAAGGAGTTGTCGAAATGCGCCGCGTAGACCGCCCCCCCGACAAGCATCAACACGATGAAGATCCGGGCGGCGTTGGGCGAGGCTACAACCATTCGAGTTCCACTCGACATGGTTTCAGTTTAACACCTGAATGTCGGGAGGCAGGGCGGGAAGCGGCGTGGCTGCGCGGCGCTCTCACCGGCAGGCAAGTGCAAGAACGCCCGGATCAGAAGGTGAATTCGACCTGGATCACTCCCGACTCCGGCACCACCACTTCGCGCGATATCTCACCGAGTCGCGGGGAATAGGCCACGACGGTGGCCCGCCCCGGAGGCAGGTCCCGAAGGGCGTAGTTGCCAGCTGCGTCGGCGATGGCAAATGCGGCGTGCGCCAAGGCAATGATCTCGCCACGCATGTCACCGTGAAGGGCGCATTCCACCGGGATGATTCCGGTTTGCTGAACGCGAAGCTCGCGGGTCGTTCCCCGCACTTGCCGGGCGAGTTCGAATCGCAACGGACCGGTACGGCTGCGCATCCGGTGCGGGCGGCGATCGGCGTTCTCGAAGGTGACGACACTACCCAAACTCACCACGACCATCCTGGGCCTGAGCTCCCCGCCGGCAAGCCGCACGTGCGCGCCGGCGGTCGCGGTGCGCGGTAGCTGGCCCGCGGCCTCGGCGACGTAAACCACCACCGCGCCTGCGGCCGCTTGCTCTTCAGCACTCGAATCCGAAAAAATGCCCGGGACCCCCAGTCCAGCCTCGATCGAGACGGGCGGCGGCAGGACGACCCGACCGGCTACTTCGCCGGCCAGGCCGGGGGTGGCCTGGCCCAGGGCCAGAACCATGACCAGGGAAGCGATCTTGAACGTCCGTGCCAATCTATTCAATTCAATGTCACCCCCGAATATGACCCGCGGCGCTGGGGCGGCGTGGAGCGGTACCTTCGCGGTACCTTCATAGTTATCGACCGCAACGGCCGGCCGATTGAGCCCCTGGCTGTCTCAGATCGGGCCATGGGGCGGCCGAGCCGTGGGGCCGCCTGCAGGCGGTGGTCGGGGCGGCCGGATTCGAACCGGCGACCCTCTGCTCCCAAAGCAGATGCGCTACCAGGCTGCGCTACGCCCCGACTCAAGAGTCATTTGAGGTGTTCATTAATGATTACATATTCACATTCTGCGGGAAGGCTCAATTTTCAGCGCCCCTTGAACTCGGGTCTTCCACCACCTCCCACGGATTTCATTCCGATCAAGGCGTCTTCGCTCCGGAAGACGTCCTCGAGGTGCTTGAGCTCGAGACGGAGGCTCTCCTCGAGCGGCAACTTGGCGCCGGCGTCGATGATCTCCTCGGCATAGCGAAGCGCTCGAGGTGCCTTGGCGCGCACACGGCGCAGGAGCCTCTCCCGCGCCTCGTCGCCCCCGCCGGGCATTTGGCCGCTGAGGAGGCGATCGACGCTCGTCTCCCCGAAAAGCTCGGCTTGCGGTCGCCAGCGTTCGGGCAGCAGGGCCGGACGGCGTTCGGCCACCGGAGGCTTCGCCGTCGCCCAGGCGCGGGCGGTGGCTTCCAGCTCATGGAGATCGGCAACCGCGTCGACCAACCCCATCTCGAGCGCCGCCCGGGCGCCGATCACCTCGCCGGTGAAGACCAGGTACTTGGTCAGCGGCACCCCGATTCGCTCGCGCGTGCGCTGGGTGCCGCCAAGCCCCGGATAGATCCCGATTCCGGTTTCCGGGAATCCGAGGCTCCCGCGCTCGGAGGCAACAATATAGTCGCAGGCAAGGGCAAGCTCGGCTCCGCCGCCGAGAGCGAGGCCGCCAAGCTGGCAGACGACCGTCTTGGGCGAGCGGTCGATCTGCCACAGCAAGGCTTGTGCCCTCTCGGTGAAGCTGCGGACCGCCGCGAGGTCGCCTTTCTCCATCTTCTCGATGAAGAACTTGAGATCGGCACCGGCGACAAAGGCCTTGCCTGCGCCGGTAATGATGATCGACCGGACATCGGAACGGGCGATGGCATCGGCGAAGGTCTCGCCAAGCTGCTCCACCACTTCCTCGTTGAGTGAGTTCAACGCGTCGGGGCGGTTGATGGTGATCGTGGCGATCCCGTCGCGCACCTCGAGACGAACCCGGCGGAGACGGAAAGGAACCCCCAGGCTCAGCTGCTCGCTCAAGACTCCGGGAGCAGGAAGCCCCCAGCGTCCGGCGACTTCCTGCGCCAGCTTGGCGGCGCGACCGATGCCCTCCCGGTTCATGAGCTCGAAGGGGCCGGCCGGCCAGCGGAGCCCGACACGGGCCCCAATGTCACAATCCTCGATCGTGCACACGCCCTCATCGATCAGATGCCCGGCCACCAGGAAGGTGACCCCCAGCAGGCGATCGATGATCTGGGCCGAGCGTCCGGCATCGGCGCCGCCGGCAAGCAGCCACGGCTCCCCGCGCTCGACCTGAGCGCGAAGGCCGGTGGCCGGAGCATAGAAGGGCCCAAGCTCGCGTTCGAGGGTTGACGCCGCATGCAACCCGATCGTGACCCCCGTCACGTTCATGAGCTCGAACGGGCCCATTCCGACGCCGAAGCCGGCTTTGGCGGCGGCCTCGATGCCAGCAACGTCACTCACCCCTTCATCCAGCAGGCGCACGGCCTCGTTGATCCAGGGCACGAAGTAGCGGTTGACGATGAACCCCGGCGAGTCTGCGGAGCGAATCGGCGTCTTGCCAATGATCTCCTGGAATCTCCAGGCCAGATCGATGATCTCGGGCGCCGTTTTCTCTCCGGCCACGACCTCAACCAAACGGTTCTTGGCCGGATGATAGAAATAGTGGAGACCGAGGAAACGATCGGCTCGCCGGGTGGATCGCGCCAGATCGCGCACGTAGAGCGAGGAAGTGTTGGTGGCCAGGATCGTCTCAGGCTTGCATACGCGATCCAGATGGGAAAAGACCCCGCGCTTCACCTCGAGCTCTTCGAACACCGCCTCGATGACGAGGTCGCACTCGCGAGCTGCATCCAGGGTGGTGGCGGCCGAGATGCGGCCGAGGATCTCTTCCGCTCGTTCGCGAGTGAAGATCCGGCGCGCGACACCTTCTTCCAGCGTTTGGCGCAGCCGCTGCATTCCGCGCGCGACCAGGTCCTCGCTGACATCGACCAGCACCACCGGATACCCTTCGGCGGCGATCTTCTGGGCGATGCCACTCCCCATGTTGCCGGCGCCAACGACGGCGACTCGCTCGATGCGCGCGAGAGTGCCGAGCTCGGTCATGGGTCCTCTCCTCCCGGGATTGCGTCTGCCGGCAGAGACTACCACGAAGCTGCCCCCGTCGAGTGCGGGAGGGAAGCGGCTCGGTGCAGCCCATCGGTGCATCTAAACAACGGGCGGCGACCCCATTCCTGGGATCGCCGCCGGCAAGGCCGTCGGCACGGATACTGGCGATTATGAGCCGCCCGGATCGGGTGCTCGCCGCGATGATCGATCCTCGGTGCTACTGGCTGTAGACGTTCTTGATCGCTCCCCAGGTTACCGGCTCGACCGGCACGAGGCCGCCGCAAAGGAACGTCTGGCCGTTGTTGGCGCAGGTGGCCGCGTTGATCGGCTGCATGTGAAACCGGTACTCGATGAATTCGAAACCGGCACAGTCCGGTGTCGGGCCTCCATTGTTGTCGAAAGTCCACTGGAAGGTAAGCGTCGGGCCATCGCCGCAGTGAACAACAGACGGACTGAAGATCCGATTCGGCGAGCCGCTTCCGTTCGCGGTCTGGAAGTCGATGTGCGAGTCAGGATGGTCTCCTGTCCATCCGGTCGGAACGTCGAACTGAACCGTCGTCCATGAGCTGGGAATGTTCGGTGTGTCGATACCCCACTTGAAGACGGCGTGGGCATCGGGGCCGTTGTTAGTAACTACCCAGGTGAAGCGATAACGATTGTTTCCGAGGTTCTCCAATGAGCATTCCGCCCCTACGTCACAGGACTGCGCCAGCGAGGCAGCGGAAGCGGTGAGTAGCCAGAGACATGTGAACGTAACCACCCGTGCTAGACGGCGATACACGGTGCACCTCCATGTTGATCACAAGGTTGGAAAGACACGGCCTTCATAAAACATAGCACAACATCGCCGACCATGCAACGGCGAACTCGATGCGCATTGCAGAGCGAGTCCAGCCGCCTAGAGGACTTCCGCGGCAGGGAGTCGCCGGCGGAGCCGCTCCACTCGGAAACGCCGCCGCCCGGCGGGAAGGGGCAGTTCGATCTCTTCCCCCGGGCGGCGCCGCCAGAGGGCTCGCCCTAGCTCCGCCCGGTAGGACACCACATCGGGCCCGTGCCGGGAGTCTCCCTCGCCCAAGATCCAGTAGGTGACGGGCTCGCCCCCCTCGACCGGTCGCAGCATGACCTCGGTCCCGGCCAGAACACACGAATCGTCGATCGGAAGGTCCTCGATGACCTGGGCCTCGGCGACCTGCCGTTGAAGGAGAACGAGGCGGTCGCTGGCCTGACGCTGCTTGAGCTTCGCCGACTCGTACTCACCGCTCTCGCGCAGGTCGCCGAGCTCGCGCGCCTTCTGAATGGCGCGCGGGATCGTCGTGCGAAGCTCGTACTCCACCCGCGCGATCTCCTCGCAGAGGGCGTTGAAGGTGGCCCGGGTCATCAACCCGACCGGCAGCTCCCCAATCTCATCCTCCATGCGTGCGGTGATTCGCCGGGTCTCTCGCTCCCGGCGGCGGCGAAAGGCCTCGATCACCGCCGGCCCCCAGATCCGCTCGAGCGTTTCCAGGATCGGGAAGAGGTAGCTGTCGGAAGCGCGGAAGCTGAGGAGCGCGAGCGCCACTTGCTCGGCGCCCGGCCCGCCGGCCGGCTCGGCGGCAAGGCGGGCACAGAGGGGGCTGTCAGCGGCGAGCAACGCTTGCGCCTGCTTCCGCAAAGTTTCGCGTTCGGGCTCAGAAACCAGCCGAAGCAGAGCGATGAAGATGTCCACCGCCGGAATCCTGGCCAGCGCCGTCGACTGTCCGGCCAGTGCCGTCTGCTGTCCGGCCACCGCCGTCGAGTGTCCAGACACCGCCGCCCGCGCGACTTCCATCACCGCATCCCCGCGGGCCGGGCTGGCCTCGAGCACCGCGCGGTAGAGTCCCAGCGCTTCCGCCCCCAAGCGCTCTTCGACTGCGGCCAGCGCGCGCTGCCGGAGCGGGAGCTGGCGGCTGTCGAGGGCGGCCATCGCCACCGGCTGCCAGTCTTCCGCCTCCATCCCCAGCTCGAAGAGCATCGTCTGGTCGCTTTCCGCCGAGAAGGTCGCCAGGGAAAACCCGTGCCGGCAGGCCTCGACGATGCCATCCCGAAGGCGAGGGCGGGCGGCGGGGTCCATGTCCGCGAGTAAGATGAGAATGAGAAGTCGCTCCTCGCCGGTGAGTGACCGGGTGTCGAGCCAGCGCTCGAGGCGCCGCCGATAGGCGCGAGCCGACCGCTCGAGCGCATGGGGGTGCTGGCCAAGAAAGCGACGCAGGAGCTTGAGCTGCCGAGCCACGTCGCCGCGGTCCGCAAGCCCAGGAAGCGCCACGTCACCACTGCCCCCACCCCCGCTCCCACCGCTCCCCGCGCCCCCGGGGCTCATTGCATGGCCTGCCAGAAGCACCGCGTCGCGAAAGCTTTGGGTGAGATCGATCCTGTCGTCGTCTTGGAGCACGGCGCGAGCCTGTCGCCACCAACCAGACCACGCCTCCGCCGCCACCACTCCGGGGCTGAGCAAACGTTTCAGGTCGCGCGGCTTCCCCTCGCCGCCGAGGGTCCGCAACGCGATCACCACCAGCCCGGCCGGATCCTCGTCGCGGAGCTGGGTCAACCGCTCAGGGAACAAGGCGCGCAGGACGTTCAGATCGTCGGGCCTCCGCCGCTCGAGCGCGCGATCGGCGAGCGAGCGCTTGAAAACGTGCTCAGGACCATTGGGAAAACGGACGGTCAGGTTCTCGCCGTCGTGGGCGACGATTTCTCCGACACCCCAACTTCCATGCTCGACGTAGCCGCCGGGAGGAAATTCCATGAGCCGCGTATAGCGCGCCAGGGCGATGTCGAACGCCACCTGCGAGTCGGCGAGGCCCGAGTCGGCGATGATCTGCGCGTGCCGCGGCAGGTCGGCGCGCAGCGGCAGCAGGGCAGCCAGCGCCGCCGGCCGGAGCTGGGCTGCGGCCGCGGGGTCGCGAACGAGCGCGCTTCGCAGGAGATCCCAGAGGAGCGGAGCCTGGCCTTGGGCGAGCAGGCTGTCGAGCGCCAGCTCGACATAATCCTTGGCTTCCTCGATCCGGTGCCGCTCGACCAGGACGGCGAGCATCGCCAGCACGTCCGGCGCGGTCTCCGAGTCGAGTCGTTCGATGACCGGCAGCGCCGACTCCTCCAGCACCGGCGCCGTCTCGGCTCGCGCCAAATGGGGAAGAGCACGAGCCAGATGGACCAGGGTGGCGGGGGGCGGCGGCGCGGACACCGTGGCCACCCTCAGCCCGCGAAGCCCCGCGAGCCAGCGCAAGCGCGGGTCCTCCGGGTAGCGAGCCAGCATCTCTTCGAACACCGCATCGCTCAGCGCCCCCTCGTGCGCGCGCGCTGCCCGCACGAGGAGCGGGATCAGCCGTTCGCCCGGAAGCCAGTCGGCGTTCCGGCGAGCCACTTCGACCAAGAGGGCATACTCGCCGTCCTGGTTCAGGCGCTCGAGCAAGCGATCGAGGATGTCCGCCGCCGCATCGCGCTCATCACGACGCGCCGCGAGTCGAACGAGCAGGTAATGCAGACTCGGATGAATACCACGCTCCGGCAATCGCACCTGGGCGGCGGCGATCGCCTCATCCACCGCCTCCCCCGGAAGCGTATCGGCAAAGCGCTCGAGCGCGTCGAGCCGGTCGGCGTCGAGGTCTGCGTTCTCGCGCAATCGATCCAGCGCTGCGGTCAGATCCAAAACCAGACTCATGATGACGAGGACATGGCGATGGCGTGGCGCCTCCCACGGTGGTCAGTGGCTTCGAACAAGAGGCCACCAAGGATACTCGCTGATGGATGGCGGGGTCCAGAGATACGCCTTGTCAAGGCGCCTGGGTGAAGGGCGCACGAATGCCCGTCGAATCTTCCGGATCCATGGTAGGATTTTCCGTACTCTGACGGCGGGATCGCGTTTTCGCGGGATCGCAGTTTCCAGGGCGTAACATGAAACGTATCCTTCTTCCAGTTCTGGCCCTCGTCATCGCTTTCGCCGCGTGCGACGATCAAACCATGATGGAGCCGCCGCCAAACAACGGCGGCCCCCATGTGGACTTGTCCTCATTCACCGGCTGCTGGCATGTGACGAGCGGCACCACCGCCTTCGGCTCGGGCGACTGCCGCGCTGCCTTGGACAGCGTCTTGCGCATCCTCAAGATCGACGGCGTGGACAGTGTCTTCGCCGCCATCGACACCGTCACTCATCTCACCTTGGTGCCCCCGTATTACGGGACCGGCGACTTCTCCGGCACGGACATCGGAGGCCGCCTGGGTTCGGTCCAGGCCGTCTACCATCACCTGGCCGGCACCTGCTCGCTCACCACCACGATCAGCGGAGGAATCGACGCAGGGAACGGGACCGAGGACTTCTCGGCCTTCTATACCGTCGAAATCCAGTTCTCCGGAGGGGACTCGTGCTCGGCAGCGGGAGAGTGCATGGGGACCGTACTGTTCGAATGCACCCGACGGCCCCTGGAAAGATGCGGGATCCCCTGACCTCCGTCCCGCCCAACCCCATTCGATTCGATCTCGATTCTCGATGTGTGTCCTCATCCTTCACCATCGCCTGATCCCCGGCTATCCGGTCGTGGTGGCGGCGAACCGCGACGAAGCGCGCGACCGGCCGAGCGACCCTCCCTTCCTCTGGCCCCAGGGGATCCTCGCGCCGCGCGATCGGCGAGCGGGCGGCACCTGGATCGGCCTCAGCCGCCATGGCTTGTTGGCCGGGATCACCAACCGTTCGCGTGAGCCCGTCGACCCCTCCCGGCCCTCGCGCGGCGAGCTGGTGATCGAAGCGCTCACCGCCCAGGCGGCGCGGGCGGCAGTCCAGCGGGTGGAGCGGGCGGCCTTCGCCGCCCCCCGCAACCCTTTCAATCTGCTGGTCGCCGACGCAAACGAAGCCTTCCTGGTGGTGGGCGGGAACGGCGTCGTCACCCGCCCCCTCTCTCCCGGCACCCACGTCCTCACCAACCAGCATGAGCTCGGCGAGCTGGACCTCGGCGATCTCACGCCGCCTGGTGACCTCGAGACTGCGCTCGACCGCCTCCGAACCATCTGCCAGGATCACGGAACGCACGGCTACCCGGTGTGCAAGCACGGGGAGCGTTACGGCACGGTGTCGTCGACCCTCATCGCCGCCGGCGATGGACCCGGTCACCCGGACCACTTCGCTTTCGCGGCTGGACTGCCATGCCAGCAGGAGCACCTCGAGCTCGAGGACCAGGTGCGTTCCCTGCGGGGTCATCTGCGCGCTCCGCACGGTTAGCGCGCCAAGCTTGAGGATGAAGCCATGAAGCTCGCGCTCACCATCCTGTTTCTGTCCTGCCTTCCTGCGCCCGTTTGGGGATCGGCTGCCGGAGCCGACGAGCATCACGTCCTCGTCGGGCTCAAGGGACACGACGGAGCATCCGGGCTGCGGGTGGTGCCCGACCGCCTGGTCATCGGTCGGACCCGGCCTGCACCGGCATTCTGGCGCCTCGATCCGGCTGCCCGGCAAGCGGCGCAGACCTTCGAGATCCACTTCGACGATCAGAGTCCCTTCATTCGGACGAGCGCCAGCGGTCGCGCTGACAGCATGCTCACCCTGGGCCCGATGAGGCAGCCGGTCGTTCTTGATCGATTCAACTACGCCGTGCGACTGCTCGGCTCGGACGGCAACACGGTCGGAGCAGCGCGGGCGGCCGTTGACATCCGCGAGACCGGCGGAGTCCCCCGCAAGGCGTATCTGATCGCCGGAGCAGTCGGACTGCTCCTGCTCGCTTCCAACTACCTCGAGCGGAAACCCCTCACCCGAAGCTACGACCACGAAAGCCTCGACCACTAGGCCCACCACCCTCCCCACACCGCTCGGCGGTGCCCGCTGCGGGTGGCCGATTCCGGCTGACCATGCTAGAATGCGGAACTAGAGCCCCAAGCGAGATGCCGCGTAGAGCCGCGGACGAGCTCCACCTGGCCCCC